>Ga0207711_10000241_pt1 | contig 58498 bp, 82 predicted proteins | sample KBSS34metaG_FD_184401 | JGI IMG/M metagenome (GOLD analysis project Ga0207711, IMG submission 184401) | Switchgrass rhizosphere microbial communities from Kellogg Biological Station, Michigan, USA - KBS S3-4 metaG (SPAdes) (version 2) | ecosystem: Host-associated > Plants > Roots > Rhizosphere... | reverse complement strand
TGACGGCACGCTGGAGTCGCTGATGCTGTACGGCCGCCCGCAGCTGGACGCCGACGGCGGCATGACGGTCGACACCACGAAAAAGGGCTTCATCGAAACCATGCAGGCGCTGCAAGGCGAACATGACCGCTTCTTCTCGTGGATGGCTGGACGCCGCGCCGAGCAGTTGAAGAAAGAAGGCCGCGAGAACCTGTTCACCAATGAAGACATCAGCGCCTTGTCGACGCTGAACCAGGGCACCATGAAAGATGGCAGCAGCCGCGAGCAAGCATACCTGCGCGCCCAGAAGGACGTGGCCGAGCTCAACAAGTCGGTGCTGGACATCGCCGAGAAATCCGGCCTGATCGATCCTGAATCTCGCAAAATCTGGCAGTCCGATTTCTACGTGCCGTTCTACCGCGTCATGGAAGAAGGCGTCACCGGCCCGTCGATCAAGTCCGGCCTGGTCAACCAGAAGTCCATCAAAAAACTGAAGGGCGGCACCAACAACCTAGGCGACCTGACGCAAAACATGCTGATGAACTGGTCGACCCTGCTGACCGCCAGCGCCAAGAACCGCGCCGCCAAGGCTGCATTGGATGCTGCCACCGCTATCGGCGCCGCGACGGAAGCCAACGAGGCGACCGTGCGCGACATGGCGAAGTCGGCACAGACCAAGGCCGTGTCCTACATGGAGAACGGGGCAAACCGCTGGCACGTGGTGGAAGACGAGCACCTGCTGGCCGCCATCAGCGCGCTGGAGTTCAGCGGCTATAACAACCAGGCCATGAAGGTAATGAGCGCCTTCAAGAATTACCTGACCCGCGCCGTAACCAGCCTGCCGGGCTTCAAGGTGCGCAACCTGATTCGCGACTCGATTGGCGCCATCGGCGTGGCCGGGACCGATTACAACCCGCTGGCCAACATCAAGAATGGCTATTCGCTGCTGCGCAACAAAGAGGAAATGGCGCAGCTGGTGGCCGGCGGCGGCATCTTCCGCTTCGGAACCACTATGGAAGGCAACCGCGGCGAGAACGTCAAGCGCCTGATCGATGCTGGTGTGCCGGCTGATACCATCCTCGATACCAAGGCCAAGATGCAGGCGTTCCTCGGCAAGCTGTGGCACGGCTACCAGGAACTGGGTGACCTGTCGGAAAACCTGAATCGCGCGGCCCTGTACAAGAAGCTGCGCGCCGAAGGCAAGAGCCACCTGGAAGCCTCCTTCGAAGCACGCGACCTGATGGACTTCGGGCTATCCGGTGCATGGGCTGGCGTGCGCGCGCTGAACCAGGTGCTGCCGTTCTTCAATGCCCGATTGCAAGGTCTGTACAAGCTGGGCCGCGCCTACAACGATGATCCGAAACGCTTGGGCGCGGTGATTGGCGCGGTGGCGCTGGCCTCGGTGGCGCTGATGATGGCGTACAAGGATGACGACGACTTCAAGAAGCGCACTGACTCCGACCGCAACAATTACTGGTGGTTCAAGGTCGGCGATGTGGCCTACCGTATTCCCAAGCCATTCGAGATTGGCGCAGCCGGTTCCGCCATTGAGCACCTGACCGCGCTGATGGTCGACCCGGAGAACACCAACGGCAAGCGCTTCGCCGACCAGCTGGGTGACCTGATCAACGGCCAACTAGCCATGAACCCGATCCCGCAAGTCTTCCGCCCGCTCATCGACATCTACTCGAACAAGGATGCCTTTACCGGCCGGCCAATCGAATCCATGGCCATGCAGCGTCTGCGACCGGAGGACCGCTATACCTACAACACCAGCGAGCTGGCGCGACTCCTGAGCAAGTCCGGCGCCTTTGTCGATCCGCTCAGCCTGGTCGCCGGTACGGGCGTGAAGCAGCTGTCTCCAGTGCAGATCGACGCGCTGATCAAAGGCTACTTCTCCGGCGTCGGCACGCTAGCCACGTCTGCCGTGGATGGGTTGCTGCACCACAGCGTGATCGACCGCGGCGAGGCGCTGCCGGCCAACCTGAAAACTTTCGCCGGATCGTTTGCCGAAGAGCTACCGACCAACACGAGCCGCTATGTGGACATGCTGTATTCGACCTCTCAGGATATCGAGCAGTCCTACAACAGCTACCGCAATGCGCTCAAGAACGGTGACATCGAGGAAGCACAGCGCATCCAGCGCGCCGAGGGCGAGAAGATCGCCAAATACCACCTGGTCGAAGCGCTCAAGCGCAACGAGTCGAAGATCACCCAGCAGATCCAGCGCACCATCAACAGCAAGGAACTGACCGGCGAACAGAAAGAGGGAATTGTGAAACGCCTGAAGCAGCAGCAAGACATGATTGCACGGCAGATTGCTACGCGAGCGTGATGTATCCCTGTGTCAGCAGGCCTGACAGCATGGAGCCGGTCAGGCTGATGCAGGCCAGGCACCAGAAGGTGCTCAGCCATGCACGGCGCTGCTGGCGCGTAGTCAGAGCGAAGAAGCAGAAGATGGCCAGCCATGTGGCCCAGAAGATGAGCGATCCCATGCAGCCGATTATAGGCACGAGATTTACGCCGGGTAATTAGTTCCCAATCGTGCTGCTAAAATGTGCAACAGTAACATTCCACAACCGCAATAAAAAGAAGGAGTTAGGCCATGTATAAACTGCACGCAGGCAACGGCAACCCACCGCCACCACCACCGAAGAAAGACGCAACCGTCCCATCCGCGAAGTCGAAGAAAAAATGATTTCGTACGGCGTTCTGCTGGCCCTGGCGCTGATGCTGAACATGCGTGATCTGCGCATGTTTTGGCTATGCCTCGTGGTCGGCGGCGGCATTTTCCTGCCGATCCCGGACGCCTATTTCTATCTGAACTGCGCGCTGGTGGAACTGACGGTCGCCTTCCTGGCTTACCTGATTGCCACCAACGCCAGCAAACCCGTCGTGCGAATTTCCATCATTCTGATGGCCCTGCATGGCCTTGGCTGGTGGCTCAACGGCTATCCACCGGAAAGTCCTTACCATGTACTCGTGCGTCTCTGTGAACATGCAGAGCTGATCGCCTGCATCGTTCTCTCCCATCACACAATGAAAGAGAGGGCGCACCATGCCTGACTTCGACAAACCATGGCCGTACGTTGTCGCATTACTCGTCGTGATCCTTGCCTACTTCCTGAAAGATGCCCATTCCGAAATCAAGGGCAGCCTGCGCAACAAAGCGGACAAGGACGACATGCGCCGAATGGAGGAATCCAACCAGCGTGAAATCGAACGGATCGAGCGGTTGTATGAAACGAAGTTCGCCACCGTCGTGATCCAGTTGCAGGAGCGGATCAACGCCGTGGAGAAAAACCTGTCCGATCTGATCCTGAAACTGCTCAGCAAACAGTGAGGAAATCATGAAGCTTGTCGATGACTGGAAGCAGGCATGGAAGTGGATCTCAGTCCAGAGCATGACCGTGGCCATGGCCATTCAGGGTGCCTGGATGTTCATCCCAGAGGACATGAAAGCCTCCATCCCCAAGGAGGTCGTGCACGGTATCACCATGGCGCTGCTGTTCGTAGGTATCGTCGGGCGCCTGAAGAAGCAAGGGAAAGACGATGCTGCGAATTGAAGAACTGCAGCAGATCATGCCGCTCTCCGGCCAGCGCGCCACACGCTTTCTGAATCCACTCAATTCCGCGATGAGCGAGTTCAGCATCACCAGCCGCGAGCGCATGGCAGGCTTCCTGGCCCAGCTGGCGCATGAATCCGGCCAGCTGCGCTATGTGCGCGAACTGTGGGGGCCAACACCTGCCCAGCGCAGCTACGAAGGCCGCAAAGACCTCGGCAATATCCATGCAGGCGACGGCGTGCGCTACCTTGGTCGCGGCTTGATCCAGGTCACCGGCCGCACCAATTACGACATCTGCGGCAAGGCGCTCGGTGCCGACCTGCTGAGCAACCCTGAGTTGCTGGAGACGCCGGAGCTGGCCTGCCGTTCTGCAGCCTGGTTCTGGTCGACGCGTGGCCTGAACGCACTGGCCGATGCCGGCGAGTGGGAGAAGATAAGCCGCCGCATCAACGGCGGTGCCAATGGGCTGGCCGAACGCCTCGCCTTCACCCGCAAAGCACTGGAGATTTTTACGTGATCCCGATTCCCTCATTCGTGCTGCGTGCAGCACTGGCGCTGGCCGCGGTCGGTGCGCTCTGGTTCGCAGGCCACCGTTACCTCGAACAGGTTGAGCAGCGCGGCTATGACCGTGCTGTTGCAGAAGGGCTCAAGCAGCATGCCAAGGATATGGCCAAGGCCCAGGAAGAAACCGAGTCCCTGCGCGCTGCCATGCGCGACCAGGACGAACGCCGTTACCAGGAGAACCAACGCCATGAAGCCCAGATTGCTGACCTTGAACGCCGCGCTCGTGCTGGCGCTGTGCGCCTGTTCTGCCCAGCCGCCAGCACCGTATCAGCCACCGCCGCGAGTGAAGATCGACCCACTGCCGCCGGACATGGCACAGAAGAAGGACAACCGCTGGTGCCTGACGCTGCTGCGGACGTTCTCCGCATCGGAGCAGGTATTGCGCGAGACGTGCGAGATTACAACGACCTCCTCCAGCGCTACGAAGCCTGTCGTGCCATAGCCGATACGGGCGAGTTCAAGCCATAAAAAAAGCCCGCGTTCTGCGGGCTTTCTCTTTACCAGGCTACCAAGTTACGGAATGGCCTGACTGTTTGCCGCATTAAAGGCGCCGCAGGAATCGCTGGCCGAGCGCACGCCCACGGTGTAGGTGAATTGCGACAGGCCGCTGGCGCAGGTTACGGACTGGGCGGTTTTCGCGTTTGCGTACTTAGTCGAGGTGCCCAGCTGGAAGTAGCCGTTGGCATTGGCAACGCCGGCCAGCTTGCTGTAGGCCACGTTGCTCGGATCAGCATAGGCAGTCACCACAGCGACAGGCTGGCCAGTGGTATCGACGCCGAAGCGGGTCACGCGCAGCTCAGCCGGGGAAACGCTCTTGTCGAAATCGACAGCACCTTCAACTTGCACCAGAACACCGGAGGCGGTCTTCACAGCGAATGGCAGGGAACCCGCCATCGCAGTACCCGCAGCCAGCAGCGCAGCGGCGGCCAGCAGCAGGGAGGTCATTGCTTTCTTCATGTAGTTACTCCTTCAGGATTTACCGGGGAAGCCGCCCGGCACGGGATTGCACAAACAAAACTCTACATCATTTCCATTTGGAATGTGTTACTCGTGTGTCATGTAGGAGAATGCCTACGACATCAGAGATCTGGACTATTGATGAAGCGGAAGTTCTCGCTGAACCCGACCTCGCATTCCATGATCGGCTGCCGCGCATACTCGGCATTCTCTGGGTAATTACGCTCCCAGCGCAGCCGAGATTGATCCTGTAAATACCTGCCGCGTGGTGTGAGAGAAACCAGATTAGCGCCATGCCATGACAGTCTTGAGACGCATGGAGCGATCGGAACGAAGCCATTGATTTTCAGTATCATGTCACACCCACAGCTTGCGCTGCGCCTCCAGAAACACCGCCGCAAGAATGCCTACTTCCAGCTGCGGGATCGCGCGCAGATAGTAGATCATCGCCACGCGGATATCGCAGTACTCGCCAGTCGTCAGGTCAAGCAGCTGCGTGTCGCGCTTGCATGCCTTCGACATGGCCATCCAGGCAGCAACGGCGCGTTCATACAGCGCCCGGTTACCCATGCGTGCCCAGAGCAGCACGCCGGCCATCAGGTGCTCGGTGAGCGTATTGGCCAGCGCATGTGTCGCCTGCCCGCGCTTTGCCGCATCCAGCGCGGTGAGCGCGTTCATGTGAATCTTGTCGACTGCATCCTGGTCCGGCTTGGCCTTGGCTTCGATCACGGCGAATGGGCTGCGTTTGTCACGGTATTTGAAGGTCATCTCAGCGCCCCTCCATTTTCTGGCGCATCATTTCGCGCAGCGCTTCTTCGCCGCGGCCCATCTTCACCAGCACCTTGCCCGCATCTGCTGAGAAGTCACCACCCGACGCATACACCAGCGCGATCATAAGCAGGCGCTGGTTGACCTGATTGGCGTGCCTGAGGGACTTGGCACATGCAGCCAATGCGCGGTCTGTGCTGACAGGCTCGCCGTCTTTGTAAAGCTGTTCCAGTTGCTCGAATGCTTTAGCATTGGCTGCTGAGACTTCGATGTCTTTAAGGATACTGGTGAGCACAGCTTCCTTGTTCTTCAGCATCGACATGAAGGTTTCATCATTAGGCAGCACTATTTTCTCCCTGTGGTTCTGCTGCCGGTTGCAGCTCCTGCTGGCGATCCTGGCACGCATGGAACAGCGTATCTTCCAGCCGGATCAACCAGCGGTGCGCGTCTTCATTGTCGGACATGCGCAGGTGGCCGCTCTGGTTCAGCGCGATCTCCTTATGCGCCGCCTTGATGACGGCCTGCACGTTCTGCACAGTGGCCGCGCGCAGGTTGCGCGTGATAGTCACGAGCCATCCGAGGCGGTTCAGTTCGTCGGTGATCTGGCCCCAGCGGTTGGCCGGCGCGCCGAAGTGGATGCCGCAGTACCACTCCTTGCTGCCGGTGGTGCTGCGCGACATTACACCCAACATTGGGCAGCTATGTGCCGCGCAGTTGCAGTAGTTGATGTCGTCGCTCACTTCGCCTCCCGCGCATCCAGCATACGATTGGCAACACCATACGCTGCTTTCGAAATAGTTTCTCCATTTATGCCAACAGAACTTGGGTTGGAGAGCAGTGCATGCATCGCCTTGGCCGCAAAATAATCACGCAAGGACATTCCTGTGTAAGCGATATGCTCATCACAGATCGGCGAAATTGCTACCGAAAGTGGGAATGCAGAACCGCCGTCTTTGATATCACTCATGATTTCCTTTCGGCGCCACCAGCGCCTTGATCTTGGCCATCTCCTGCGCGATACGCGCTTGTCCGGCGGGGTTGTATTCGAGTTGTCCAGTAACCGGTGCAGCAGAAGCTGGCAGCAGCCCCTGCTCGACACCCTGTTGCAGCAACATCTGGCGCTCTTCATGCGTGCCGCCGCCTGAGACGCGGTAGACCGGCGCGCGGTTAGCCAGCTTCTCCTGTTCCACGATGCGCTCGTAGCAGGCACGGAAGGCCATGCGCGCGGCGTTCACATCGCACGGCTCCTGCTCCAGGTACGGCGCCGCCAGTGCCATGGCTTCCGTCGTGGCCTGGTTCAGCAGGCAAGGCGGCCAGTTGCCGGTGCGGTAATCGGTCACCGTCTTGCCGCGCCAATCGGTCAGGCTGGCGCGCGGTCCAGGCTTCGGGATGCGTGCCCAGGCTTCATCGGCCGATACCCACGCAACGCTCGCACGCGCCTTCATCGCCTCACGAATGTAATGCGGATTCGGGCGCCAGCGGCCATCCTTGCCGTTCATGTGGTCGATCAACGCGCGCTGGATTTGCACCAGTTCCAGATCCATCAAGGCCGCGAACATCAGGTCCAGATCACCGTCGCTGTAGGGTTCGCCTTGACCGATCAGGTTGCGCGCGTCGACCATTACCGCCTCGAACTTCTTGCGGTCAGTTGGACGCATCAATCACCTCATCGTCAAAACTGGAAGGCGGCAGGTCTGGAATGCCCCAGCGATCGCGGCGCGCGGCACGTTCGGTGTCGCTTTCCTTGATGACCTGGCGGCGGTCTGGCTGCTGGCGGCGGCCGGTGTGGCGCTGGTCCAGGTGCTGTTGGAACTGCTCCTTCAGCTCATAGACATCTTGCCAGCTCTTGCGCGTGGACTGGTCCAGCACGGCCTCCGGGTCCATGCCGCGCTGACGGAAGCGCTCCAGGTCGTTCAGGATCAGCTTCTGTGCACGCTCAGTCGCAGGCTTCTTGATCTTCACACGCATGGCGAGAAACGCCTCCCAGGCTTCCAGTGGCAGCCATGCGGGGAGTTCTGCAGATTCCTTTGCCGCTTTCTTGGCGGCTGCCTTACGCTTCGGCTGGGCCTGCACCTTCAGCTCATCGTAGGCATTGAGCAGCGCAACCAGGTCTTCGGTGCGCACCACCGTCTTCGGCGACGGGAACTGCGCTGCTTCTCGCAGCGATTCATGGTCAGACATGGGCGCTCTCCTTGGTGGTGGTTTCGACAAACGACAGGTAGCGCTTCAGCAGATCACCGTAGCGTTTCTCGGACTGCGCCCAGCCATCGACGGTTGGTACTTCGCGGTCCAGGTCGAGAATGTAGCCGGCCACCTTACTCGGCTGACGCTTGTCCTCTTCTTTCGGCAGCGCCGGCACATAGACGCGCGGCATGCCGACACTTTCCATGAACGAACAGATCGAATCGCGCACGGCCTGGTTGTTGACCATCGGAACCAGGTTGCTGATGTGGGTCATGTTGTCGGCGTGGCGCGCTGCAGCGAGTCGTTCCAGCGCATAGCTGGCGACCTGTTTGCGGTCGGCATCTTCCGGGAAGTCGAAGCGGTAATCCGTGGGGTTATCGTGGCAAGCGGCTACGGCGCCGCATGCCGTGACTTTCATGATTTTCATATGCTCTCTCCAAAGCAGTAAAGGTTTTCACGCCGAAGCGCGAACTAAATTATTGCACTTGTGCATGACCAGTGCAATCGTGTTGCTCAGTCTTCCATGATCGAATCAATGGCGGCGCGCAGGCGGTAGGCGATGCGCTGCTTTGCTTCCTGGATCTGTTGCTGGCCGAAGGCTTCGCCGCTGATAGTCAGCTGTCGGCCACGGCCTGACTTGCCCTTTTCGCGGAAGACCTCAGCGGTCAGGAACCGGCCGCCGCACTTCGGGCACTTGTAGGCGCGGCTGACGAAGTCCTGCTTCTGGCGCGTATCGACGCAGCCCATGCGTGTGCCGTCTTCTGGGCAGATCATAGGAGCGCTCCTTCAGGCTTTGCATTCGGTGCTGGGAATGGGCGCCCTTCATGCTGGCAGGCCAGCGACAAGATCGCCAGCGCGTCGGCTTCGTTGTCATCGGCCGGCGCGAAGCCGCGCTGCTTTGCACAGGCGATCATCTTGTCCTTCTTCGCATTGCCTGTGCCTGTCCATGCCTTCTTGATCTGGCCAAAGCCGAGCGGATACAGCGGCACGCGGCCATTCGTGAAGCACCACGCCTGCAGGATCGCCAGGAAGCCTCCGTAAGCATGCGCAGCGAGCACACCCTGGTGCATCTTCACATCCTCGTAATAAACAGCGTGGATGTCTCCATGCGCGTTCCTGATCTGGTTAAGGAAGGCCATGAAGGCAAGGAAGCGCCCACCATGGCCACCGTGCTTGCCGGGCGCAAAGCCTTCGCTGCCGCTGCGTATGCTTCCGTCGCGCTTCGTCAATGCCCAACCGAGTTGCGAGCCGATGTCGATCGCCAGAATATTCACTTCGCCTCCAGTTTCTGCTTGAGGGCGACCAGTTTCTGCGTCATCTCCGTGGCCAGTGGCTTACCATCATGTCGGTCAGGGTGACAAAGTTGGATGAGGCGCTGCACGTCCTCTGGCTCGAATTCGCAGCCGGTAGGAATCTTTGCACGCTTTAGGAATGCCTCTCCACCCTTTTTGTTGATCCTATCAACGAGGTCATTCCACTGCGTCAGCAGGTTGTCGTGGCGAGCCTTCGTTGTCCAATAAGCCGACTCAGCGATGGAAGCTCTTTTCTGCATCTTATCGAACGTTGATTGCAGTACGAACATTACTGGCCCTCCGGGAAAGTGCGGTGCTCATCTTCCGCTGGATGCGCGCACTGATGCACCTTTTTGATGGCAAAGGCCACGCCACACGAGAAGGCGAAGATTAACGCGGCCAGCCCGAACAGCAGCATCAGCACAGCAGCCGGATACAGCGCATCAGCCCGGTACAATTCTTCAAGCAGGTTATTCATTATTTTCTCCAAGTAGTTCAGGGTAAAGCTTCGATCGGTCTTGCTCCCAGCGCGCGAAGGCTCGTTCCCAGATCGCGCGCCGTTCTTCCTTGCTTAACTTACTACCGCTGTCGATCGCGGTATGGCATGCAAAGCACCCAGGAACTGTGAAGCGGTGCGGCGCCTTCATGCCGATGCCCTTTCCTCTGCTGGCAGAATTGCTATGGCACGGCACGACAGTTTCTGGGTCATGATTGCAGACACCCGGTATCGCCAAATAACAGCGCTGGCCACGGCAGACTTCCAGGAAGCGTTCGTCGCCGGCATGCGCTATGCGTTTCGGCTTCTCCGACTTCGGCTTGCTGGTGCGCATGCGCGAGCTGCCGCGCGCCATCGGCGCCTTCGCCTTAAGCGCCGTCTTGCGTTCGAGCGGCTTGGTTCCGGGCTTCATGGGCGAGCGCTTCATGCAGCCCCCGTAACCGATGGTTCGAAATTAGAACCACCCACGCCAAAGAGATCCATTTGCCCCTCGGGGGCGGGCGCAACCCTTGGCGCGGCCGGCGGCGCTGCGAGATCAAGTTCGTGAGCAATGCGCGCCTCGGCAATGGCCACGTACTCTGGCGTCATGTCGATGCCGATGAAACGGAAGCCTTCACGCACGGCCGCCTTGCCGGTCGATCCACTGCCCATGAACAGGTCGAGCACGGTACCACCTGGCGGTGTCACCAGGCGCACCAGGTAGGCCATTAGGTCGGTTGGCTTCACGGTCGGATGGAAGTTGCCGTTGCGTTCGGCCGCCAGGTTCTCCGCGTCGCGCAGCGTGCTGCCGTGCTGGAATTGTGGGCCCGGATCCTCGAGGCCTTCGTTGCGATCGGCGCGGCTGGCCTTGGCGCAGTACTTGAAGCGCTCACGCAGCGACGGGTCGCAAACCCTGGCCCCATGACCCAAGATCATCGCGATGATGGGTGACGTGGCATCGTCGGCAGAGCCAGCGATATTCGAGAGGCTTTGAATAATCATCGTGGTGGATGTCAGCGCGAGAACTTCCGCAGGATTCGCATGGCTTCCGGTCTTTGCCGGCGTGCTTATATGCAGCAACTCTAGCGAGAACCTTTGCTCGATAGACTGGATCGCTTGCATACTTGGCGCGGCGTTCTGCCCGAATTCGCTCGCCATGTCGCTCATAAACCGTCGAATCAAATTGCTTAATGGCTTGCCCACGTGGAGCGCCGCGATTGCTGCAAGATTTTGAGCAAAACCGTCGACTTGGCTTAGCAGGGTCGAATTGTTGACCGCAGTATTCGCATTGCATTCTTGCTCCGATTGAACTGTGTAGAAAAAGCGGGCGGCGCTTCCCTTGTCGCCGTGGAAGACGCCGGCAACCCTCTCACGCTCTCCCGTGACGCGGCCCACGCTCGCCGCGCTGGCCTCGGTGCCGCGCACAGGCGCGCTGGCACCGGCTTCGCGCGGGAACAGTGCCACCACTTCCGCACTTCCGTCGTGGATCAGGTTGGCGGGCCAGCGGCCTGCGTCGCCAATCACCCCTTTTGACGAAAGAACCTTTCCGGTCGTGCGCGCAGTGCTTTCACCAGACACCCGACACTCATCAATGTTCAGCGCCCCCACACCATGTGCCAGCACATTTACCGCCACGGTTCCGACCAACGGCTTACGAGCCACGCAGATGGGCTCGTGGGCAGGTTTAAGGGCAGTTCCCCAGCCATCCCATTTCTTGGCATCGTCGGTAGTGGGGGTGAATTCGGCCTTTGGCCCATTACCCTTCCGAAATTCTTTGAAATGTTGACCGGGTACGCGACTACGACCATCCCCAGTCACTTGCGAGTCGCTTCGTCCGGTCTTGGCGAATGCTTCTAGTGCCTTGCTTACGTCCAGCGACTTAGGGAATCCTGACCCATAGACCCACATGATCTGATCCCGTATATCGAACCCAGCATCTTCGATTGCACAGGTCATACGGTGGTAGGTTCGGCTCCCGCTGAAGGCCAGCAGGTGGCCGCCAGGCTTGAGCACGCGCAGCGCTTCGCGCCACATTGCTACGCTGTTGGCAATCCCACTGGCATCCCAGCTCTTACCCATGAAGCCGAGCTCGTATGGCGGGTCGGTGACGATCGAATCGACGGAGTTGTCGGGCATGGTGCGCATCACTTCGATGCAGTCACCCAGGTGAAGTGTGTAGGGCTTTATCACGCCACCTCCAGCACATCGCAGGGCAACCCAAACAGCGCTGCCACCAGCGGATCACGGCGTGGCAGAATCGTCGCATTCTGCCGCGGCTTGCACGGCACCTCGGCGTCGTCGGTGCACTGGTGCACGAACGTGCCAGGCATCAGCTCCAGCGAGCGGCGCAGTTTGCGCGGCTTAGGATTCGGCATCGGGCCGAGAAAGGAATGCGCGTAGCGCTCGACATCATCCGGCTTGGCCGTCAGCGTCACGAACGCCCAGCGTGCCGGGTTGTAGTGCAGGGTCACGATGTGGTCTTCTACCAGCTTGTAGCAGTATTTCCGCAGGCCGGAACGCGACATCTTCATGGTCGTGCTCAGGTCGCAGATGTTGTGGGACTCGCGGTCGGCGAGGATGGCAAGCAGCTCGCGCATGCGCATATCGGCGCGCAGCGTGGCCGCTGTGGTTCTTACTCTGGTATCCGTCATCTTCTTCTCCAAGTGGTGAGGATGGGTTTACTTCGCGCACAGCTTGGCCTGGCATACCGCCAGCGCCAGCACTGTGTTCTGGCCGCGCTGGTCAAGCTTCTTGAAAAGCTCAACCAACTGGATCAGCGCTGGCGTCGGCTCGTAATTCTCCAGCGGATTTTTGTACTGTTCGCTCATGATTTATCTCCTCCTCATTGGTAATCAAAACGGCGCAGTAGATTCTCCATACCGAGCATGGAATGCTCTACCGGAGACTGCGGCCACAGCATCGCGCAATACGTCGCCGAGCGCATGAAGGCGCACATGTTCAGGAAGAACTCGCGCACTTCTTCTTCGCTGGCCTCATCGAACGATTGCGACTTCGGAATAGCTTTCAACTCGCCGGTCTTTTCGTCCGGCACAAAGACGGCGAAACCGGCGCCCAACTTAATCCACTCGCGGTAGATTTCGAAGTCATCGAAATGGTCCTGCGCTTTGAATCCGGCTGTCAGGACGGCCATCACCAGCTTGTGGAATTGCGAGTTGCGCGTGCGCTTCAGGTCGATCTGGAAATACTCGCCCTGCGATGCTTCGTTGATCGCGCGGATAAACCTTTGCCAGGCGCGCTGATCCTTATCGGTAGCGCCGCGCACCATCTCAAAGAGAAATTTTCGCATCGCATCGGCGTCCGGCGTGCCGGGCTCCAGCTTGGCGTCGGTCTGCTTGACGAGCACCAGTTTCATGGTCAGGCCGCCTGCTTCGCGCTGATCTTCGCGCGCCATGCGTTGACATCAATCAGTGCCGCGCGGTGTTCCGGCAGGTCGATCAGCGGGATGATGCCGAGTGCCTTGCGAATATCCAGCACGGCCCAGCCGGTCAGCTCGTGAATCTTGACTTGGTAGGTGGCGTTCAGGCTTAGCCGGCCATGACGGAACTTGCTCAGCACGGCCGGATTTTCGACCATCAGCGCCGCCAGTTGGGCATCGTTCTTCAGCGACAGCTTGTCCAGCGTGCGGTCCAGCAGCTGGTTCTGGCGGTTCGAACGCACGGCAATTTCCGCCTTCGTCATGTCTTTCGTAATTCGTTCTCGCGACATTTACTTACTCCATGGAAGTTAATCAAACACAACTTATTTCCCACAGAATACTGGTGCCGTTCGGCAAATGCAAGGGAAATATTTCTCCGATAACTTATTGCGTTGTTGAATTATTGGTGCTAGGCTATCGTTGTCGTCTAGCAAACTGTTACCGACCAACCACAAGGAGAAAAGCAATGCTGGAGTACATCAAACGCCACTGGGCTGCGATTCAACGGATGCGTCGCGAGCGCGTCGAAGCCGAGCGCAAGGAAGAGGAGCACATGAACGAATGGCGCCACGACGAAACCTGGAGCGAGTTCGTCAACCGCATGGGCAAGGATGACCACGCCGTGCTCGATGTGTGCATGTTCCTGCTGGGCGCGGTCTTCGTCCTGGTGCTGGCCGTAGAAGCGTGGGATAAGGCCATTGCCTCAGGATTGAGCTAAAATCCTTGCAGCAACTTAACCGGAGATCACCATGGGATTGCTGACACCGAAAGAGCGCAAGGCATTGCCGGACTCGAAGTTCGGTTTGCCTGATGAGCGCAAATATCCGCAGCAGGATCGCAGCCATGCCGCCAACAGTAAGGCGCGCGCCGCAGGTCAAGTGAAAAAGGGCAATCTGTCCAAAGCCAAGGAAGCGCAGATCGACGCACGCGCAGATAAGGTACTGGGCAAAGGCAAGAAGAAGTAAGCACCACGCTTGGCTGGCGCAACCAGCCGCCACACTGGAGCAGTTGCGATAAATGCGAAATGCGCAGTGGATCAAACAAGGGCGATCAGCCGATCCACCGCTACCCTGTCCGCTTCGGGGTAGACTGTTCCAGTGTGGCAAACGTGCAACGCGTCATCATTCCCTGAACGCTGGTTGTGCAAGACCGCCGATGGCGTAGCGCGTTTGTCACTCGATCAATGACGGGTCAATGCAGTATCTGCTGGGTGCGTTGCGTAGAACGGCCTGAGTGGAGAATGCCAAGGAGCCTACGCAATCAGCTCCTGCCTGTCTCCAGTTTTTCTGCTGTTGAGTTTTCTTTTTGAGCATCTATTGCAGTCAGTCATTGAATTGTGGAATCATTGCTTCGTCTGTGTGGCAGCACAGGAAGCTGTGAGCTAGATGAAGCCGTTTAGTTCTCTCCTTTCCTAGGGTTAAATCCCCCCGCTGCCACGGGGAAAGCTGAGAGACCTAAACGGCTTTTTTGCTTTCTGCGCCGCCACATGGACCGCGAAGTGGACGACGCGGTTGGAATCGAGCAATGCCCTGAATGGGGCTACACCACGAAAACACAGGCTTGCGTCGCACCCCGCACAGCCGAGGCATCGTAGCTACCGCGAATGCCGCAACTCATTTCTGACATGGTGATAAAGATGAAATGGGGAGATCGGTGGGACTTCGGTTGGATTAGGGTTTATCAGGAATCATTGATGAATCTGGATCGTGTGACTGCCTGAGGAGGCATATCACCCTTGGTAAAACTATACCTAATACGCACGCGAGAAATTTTCGAATAACGCCGCAGGTCGCCACCTGCAAACCACTGAAGGAGAAAAAATTGGACTACGAAAATCTGACGTTGAAGCAAATCCGTGAAATCGCTGCATTGGCCGGTGTTGGTTCCGCTGCAAAGGCTGCTGCACCTCACCCGTTCATCGGCAAGTATGTCATCGCGCGCTGCTATGCCGCCGGCGTGCATGCTGGTGAAGTTGTCTCTGTTGATGGCGACAATGTATTCCTGAAAAACTCGCGCCGCCTCTGGTCCTGGAAGGCAAAGGATGGCGTGGCGCTGTCTGGCGTTGCTCAGCACGGCCTGAAAAAAGATGGCGGCAAGGTTGATGTGATCAACCCGGAAATCTACCTGACCGGTGTGTGCGAGCTGATCCCTACCAGTGACGCTGCGAAGGATAGCATTCATGGCTACCAATAAGACCTGGCGCTCCGGCTCCGGCGACGGCGACGGCTACGGCTCCGGCTCCGGCTCCGGCTCCGGCTCCGGCTCCGGCTCCGGCGACGGCTCCGGCTCCGGCTCCGGCGACGGCTACGGCGACGGCTCCGGCTCCGGCTCCGGCTCCGGCGACGGCTACGGCGACGGCTCCGGCGACGGCTCCGGCTCCGGCACGAACTAAACGCAAGGAGGCTTTGGCCTCCTGCCACCTGCACCACTTTGGAGAAAGTGAAACATGGAGCAACGCATCATCCCAATCCGCGCCTCATCTTTCGGCGGCTTCTTCGACTGCGCCATGCGTTTCGAATGGGAGCAGCTGATGGGCAAGCAGCGCGCCAGCAGCCTGCGCGCGCATCTCGGCACCAGCATCCACGCAGCCACTGCGGCATTCGATCAGGCCAAGCTGGACGGTCAAGGCGTCAATGTGATGGAAGCCGGCCAGGTGCTGATCGATACCTTTGACCATCCAGAGCGCGAAGTGGATTATCGCGACGACCGGCTGACCAAGAACGATGCCAAGAGCATTGGCATGAAGCTGCTGTCGGCCTACTGCGGCCAGATCGCGCCGCGCATGCAATACGAGTCGGTTGAGATGCCGCTGGAACCTCTGGACGTCGATTGCGGCGCGGGCCTGATCGTGCGCCTGACGGGCACCATGGACCGTGCACGCGTGGCAAAGTTCGTGCGATCGCCCATCGTGAAGGTCGGTGACAACTTTTCGCGGACTGAATACGCGGAAGCGCATACGATCATCACCGACCTGAAGACAGGCGGCCGACTGATCAGTGATGGCCAGGTCATCATCAAGGGCCGTGCGCCGCAGACCGGCATCTACCAAATCCTCTACGAGCACACTACCGGCCGACAGACAGGCGGTAGCCAGATCGCCGCGCTGCAAACCACTGCGCTGGCGCCGGTTGGCGTGTCGCAGGTCTTCGACGCCAAACGAATCATGCTGGGCACGGAGAACCATACTGGGCTGCTGGAACTAGCTGCCGAACAACTTAAGGCTGGCCGCTTCCTGCCGAATCCCCAGTCCGCGTTGTGCAGCGAGAAGTTCTGCGGACGCTGGGCAAGCTGCCCGTATCACGAATAACCACCACAAGGAGAAACTGATGTCCCAAGAAACCACCAGTCTGGCCAATCTGAAAAGCGGCCAGATCGCGCGTCAAGAACCCGATCAGCGCATTGACCTGTTCAGCGCCCGCGGCTTTGCGCTGGCCTGCAAACTAGCCAATGCCTTCGCCTCCAGCGATGCTGTGCCCACGGCATTCCGCAATATGACCCAGAAAGGCAAAGGCGATAATGTCCAGTGGATCGAGAACCCTGCCGCCATCGGAAACTGCATCGTCGCCATCGAGACGGCGCAGGCGGTCGGCATGTCGGTCACGGCCGTGATGCAGAACGCCGATGTGATCGAAGGGAAGCTGCGGTGGTCCGACAAATTCGTGATTGCCGCTATCAATGCATCGGGCCGCTTCACGCCGCTACGCTTCGATGTGCAGAACCAGGGCATGATGAAAGCCTCCTACCGTGAGAAGTTAGGCTGGAACAAGCAGAAGAACGGCTATGACTTCGAGGACAAGACGGTCGAAATCGAGAATTTGCGCTGCATCGCATGGGCGCTCCCGGCCGGTGAGAAGCTGCCGCCGAACGTGCACACGCTGGACCAGGCCAAGGCCGCAGGATTGCCGCTGATCGTCGGCCCAGCTGTCTCCATCAAGCTGGCAGTGGAAGAAGGCTGGTATTCGAAGCCCGGCAGCAAATGGCAGACCGAGATGAAAGACCTGATGCTGACCTACCGCGCCGGCCGCTTCTTCGGCAATATCCATGCGCCAGATATCGTGATGGGCATGGGGCAGACTGCTGATGAGGCGCGCGACATCATCGACATCAACCAGCCGCCGACCTATGCAGCCGATGCAAAGCAGAGCCCGGTGACGTTGGATGAACTGCGCCCAGCTGCGCCAGAGCAGACAGTACAAGAGCCGCAGCCTCAGGCCGAGGTTGCCGAGCAGCCACAGGCAGAGCAAAAGCCAGAATCAGAACGCGAGAAAACGCCCGAAGAACTGGATTACGAACGCAGCATGCAAGCCGAGCAGACTCAACAGCAACCCTCGCGCCGTACGCGCGCACGTGCCGCAGGCGACATCGAATAATTGCAGTACCTCTACCAACCACAAGAAAGGGAATCAGCATGTCCGAAGAAGTCATCGAAGCAGCAGAACAAGCCCCGGTTGCCGCCTACTTGGCATTCGAACTCATCAAAGAGCGTGCGCTGTTCGTGCACTGGAATCCGCGCACCGAGATGCATGGCGATGATCCAGTGCCAGCCTGCGACCTGAAGTTCGAACTGAGCGCACCAAACTCCATCCTGAAGAAGATTCGCCCCGGCTTGATCGAATCGTTCTACGAGCAAGACCGCCAGCGCGACGTGGAAGAAGACTTCATGCGCAAGCTGAAGCACCCGCAGATCGGCCCGCTGGCCTACGACTGGGAAATCCCGCGCGTGAAGCTGACCATCCACGACCCAGACGACGATCACAGCACGGTCATCATGGCCGGCGGCCGCGCCAACAAGTTCAAGCTGACCATGCTCGACGGCGGCACCGTCAAGATTCAGTTCCGCTGCCAGTTCAGCGACTACGACGAAGAAGTGGCGCCGAGCCTGATCCGCTGCAACAAGCAGAACGTGCACATCAGCCTGTCGTCGGCCGAAGAAGAAGTCGCGGGCGATAACTTCCAGCAAGTGATGGACTTGGACAAGCAACCCGACCGCATGAGCGATGCGCGCAAGGAAGCCGAGAAGATGTTCGGTGCTGGCAGCGAAGTGCCTGCCGAAGTGCTGGCCATTGAAGCTGCGCCGGAAGTGGCCGACAACGTGGCGCCGATCACTGGTGGCCGCAAGCGTACCAAGGCGGTCGCGAATAGCGATATCGAATAAGCGTCAGGCCGGGACACCGGCTTGTTGACTTTCCTCAGCAGTATTGCAAGAATGCAGGTGTTGACGGAGTGGAATCCGGCAACCAAACATAAATCAGTGAGCCATCACATGCCCTCTTGCGGAGAACTGAACTCCGTATTCCACCACCTGGCAACAGGTGAGAGGGCAGGTGATGGCTTTTTCTTTTGAGGTCTACAACATGAAGGTAACAGATATTCAGATCCAGAACGTGCTGACCATCGGCGAGGTCCGCATCCAGCCGCAGAAGCCGATCACGCTTTTTGCAGGTTCCAATGGTTCGGGGAAAAGCTCCATTAGGGATTGCGTGCTCATGGCGATCGCCCAGCAGGATATGCGTGGCATCACCAAGAAAAAGGATTACAGCGCGCTGGTGAAGGAAGGCCAGAAGGCTGGCGGCGTACTGGTAGTGTGTGACAACGATGTTGATCAGGCATTCGGCTTCAACGTTCCTAAAGGCGATTTCACCGGCCCTGAGATCAGCGAAGCCATGCGCGTCTCGCTTGACGGCCAGCGCTTCGCCCAGATGGACGAGAAGGAGCGCCGCAAATTCATCCTGAGCCTGTCGGACAAGAAGCTGACGCCCAATACGATCCTGCCGCTGCTGATCGAGCGCGGGGCCGACAAGGCCAAGTCCGAGGCCGTACTGCACATGCTGTTGACCGGCCTGCAGGGCGGCGTCGATTATGCCAAGGAAGAGGCGACCAAAGCGAAGGGTGCCTGGCGCCAGATCGCTAATCTGACCTGGGGACCGAAGCAGGCGGAATGCTGGGCGGCGGAAGTGCCGCAGATGCCATCGGGCGACCTGACCGTGCTCAAGCAGGAACTGGCCGATCATGATGCAGCGACCGCCACGCTGAACGAGTCGTTGGGCGCGATCAAAGCGCAGCAAGACACCGCAGCACGCAATACCGAGCGTCGCGCACAACTGGAAGCGTCGGCCAAGAAAGTGCCAGAGCTGGCACTTTTGCTGGAGGCTGGCATCAAGGAGCACGACGAATTCCAGCAGAAGGTGGAAGCCATGCGCGAGCGTGCGCGCGGCGGCAAGCAGGGTCTGGTGCATGACATGGCACGCTTCATCAAGGAATTCGTGCCAACCGGGAAAGAGACGGCGATCCGCCACGCCAATCTACTGGCGGCCTATGCCAAGGAGCATGGCGAGATCACCGAAGCGGGCGCACCGGATGCTGCGGCCGTCGCGAGCCTGCCGGACCATGAGCGCGGCCTGCAGGTGCTGGTGAACAAGGCCGCTAATCTGCAACGCGACCTTGACGCCGCCAAGATGGCTAAGGGCCAGTATGATGCGCTGGAGCCTGCAGAAGATGCCGTTGATGCCAGCCAGGAAATCAGTGAAGTGTCGGCCCTGATCGAAGCCGCGCGAGCAAAGCGTGTGCTTCTGGCCAACAAGGTACTGGACTTCGAAGCAGCCGAGCGCGGCATCGCAGCAGCGAAACAGAAGACGGAGCAAGCCGCTAAGCATCACCAGGATGTGCTGGCGTGGACGAAGATTGCCGATCTGCTGTCGCCCGATGGCATCCCGGCACAACTGCTGGCAGAGGCGCTGGTGCCGATCAATGCCAATCTGGAACAGGCTGCGCTGGATACCGGCTGGCCGCGCGTCACCATCGAGTCCGACATGGCTATCCGCGTCGGCAAGCGCTCCTACCTGATGGAATCCGAGTCGTTCAAGTGGCGCGCCGATGCTATGGTGGCGCAGGCCGTGGCCGATGTGTCCGGCATCAAGTGCCTGGTGCTGGATCGCGTGGACGTGCTTGATGTGCCAGCACGCGCTGAACTTCTCGGCTGGCTTGACATGCTGGTCGAGAACGGCGAGCTGAGTACAGCTCTCCTCTTTGCCACGTTGAAGCAGCAGCCAACTTCGCTGCCAGATTCGGTGGAATCACACTGGATCGAGAATGGCAGCATCGTTCGCCAAGAACAGCAGGAGGCGGCATGATGCTGAGCGATGAACAAATGAACGTCATCTCCGGTTCCCGCAATGGCGCATGGGTGGACATACCGTTGCCGACCGGCAGACAGCAGCTTCCTGACTGGGTGCGTGGTGCACACGTCGATTGGCACGATGGCGTTGCCAATGCACCCACCATCAAACTGAACGTGCGCGGTAAGGTGAACGACTGGGATGGAAAGGTATGGATGCGCGAAAAGGGTGGCATGTATATGGCGCGGCATCCAGATGGCCGCTTGCAGCAACATCATCACAGTGGCGCGGTCAGCATGACCGCAATGCGCCGTTTCCGCACCACTGACGGTAAGCTGCATGACTATGTGCCGCAGAAGCCTGGCATTTCGAACGTCTTTACTTCTACTGAAGATTATGAATCTTCCTTTGAGCCGGGGGAATGGGTCGAAGTCGAAGTGTTGGCCACGACCAAGCAGGACGGCTACGGTGGGGCAAACATCTGGCTGGATATGGATGACGGCACGCAATTGGTGCTGCGCGGTCCATGGCATGTTGGAGCGCCGCCAGGCTACGTCGAGGTCACCTGCTGCGATTCATCGCAACGGTATGAGTGGGAGCGAAAGAAGGAGCATAAGCCATGGTATCGCCGCTTTATCGGCGGCTCCATGTACCTTCGGCACGACGTATTCCTAGCGATTGTGGCGACCTATCTGCCGCATGTGCGCATTGCCGGCGTCGAGAAGAGCTATGGCTACCGCCTTGAAGCATACCGCGCCGAGTGGGGTATGTTGAAGGCCGAAGTCTACGACCTGGAAATCAACCGCTATCGTAACAAGGAGCCGGCCGGCCCATTCTGGCGCACCTATTGGGATGGCACCAATGCTTACTGCGGCAATCTGCGCGTGCCGGAATACGGCTATCGTGATGAAGTGCACGAAGGCGACAAGCCAAAGCAAGCTGAAATTGACCGCGCCGAAGAACGACGAAAGCGGCGCGGTTACTGAGGAAAAGAGAGCCACCTACGGGTGGCTTTTATCATTAAAAACTCATTGCATTAATCCAGTGAAGAATGCATAATTATTCCAGTGACTAACCAACCGGAGGAAATCATGGCAAGACCACAAAGCGGCAGCATGGCGCAGGTCCAGAAAGCAGTGACGCGAAAGACTCGGCCGCTGTCAGTGCAGGAAGCATGCAAGAAGTTCGACGTGAAAGAGAACTCCGCCTATAAGAGCGCTTGGTACAAAGCTTGGCGTGACGCCCAGAAGGAGCAGCAAAATGCCTGAGCGCGAATACAACTGTGAGGCATGTCGTGATACGGGCCACAAGGTTCTCGACAACGGCAGCCTGTCGGACTTCCTCGATTGCGTCAATTGCAACATCGCCACCGAGCGCGCGCAACTGAACAAGTTTGTCGCCGCGATCAATGGCCAGCCGCTGGAAGACATCGCGTGGCAACTAGTGCGCACCACGCAGCGCACGGAGCGCTCGATTGCTGCGGCTCAAAAGGCCGGCTTGAAAGAGCAGCTGCGCGTGGCTCAAGCCGCCCTCTCCCAAGATAGCGCCACCCCGCAAGATAACGTGCCAGGCGTATCTGAATTGCCGCCGCTGCCCGAAGCGTGGATCACTGACATGACCACGAAAGATCCGGCAGCGCGCTACCACTTCACAGCCGACCAAATGCACGAATACGCTCGCGCCGCTCTCCGCGCATACGGACAGCGAGCAGCAGTGCCAGTCATGGACGGCAAGCGCAAGCAATTCGAGACGTGGGCAAAATCCAACGGCTATTGCGTGGACATGAAGGGAAATCAAAAAGCATACCCTTCTGCAAATACCCAGAGCGCTTGGGAAGTCTGGCAAGCCGCCATCGACACCCAATACAGCGTTCCAGGGATCTCGAAAAACATCGCTGAAGGTGGCAAAGATGCTTGATCCAAAACTGAACGTGAAATTGCACGAAGAAATCTATGGCGCGGTCACGAAAATTATCACTGCTCGCTATCCGCGAATCAAAGGTGCGCATTGTGCGTCAATCGCATATGGGATCATCAATTTTATCTCTGAGCGTGAAGCTGCTGCCCCATCCCAGCCCCAGCAAGAAGCAGTACCGGCAGAGCCGAGCGAGCAGGACAAGCTGCTGAAATTACTGGTCAGCCAGCACGCGAGTTCTATCCGTCGCATGTTCTGCGATGGAAGGCCTGTTGGCGCTGAACTGATAGCAGCAATTATTCCGCAAATGGAAGGCAACAACCATGAATAAAGCTCTGGAATTTATCGATAAGGTCGCCCCGTACCATGACCGAACCGGCTGCGATGACACAAACCCGGGCTCCGAAGCTCGTTTCGCACCAGACGACTTCGGCGGCTGCTATCGCTGCACGATCATGCGCGCCGTTGAACTGGCCGTCGAGGTGGAACGCGCTGCTATCGCCATGAGTGCAGCGAAGGAGCCGAAATGATTAGCCGAAACGAGCGCGAAGGCAGATATGTCGGCAAAGCGGATGGCCGACACAAGCGCCTGCATGCGAAGGGAACCATCCCGGAGCGTAGCTACTACTCCGGTGGCGACTGCGAGAACTGCGGTGGTGATCGTGTTGATGGTTACTGCGCCGATTCTGGCCGCGCCAATCACTCTGAATATGGCGAGTATTACTACTACGAAGTAGACACTATTTGCCGAGACTGCGGACACAAGAGCGGCTTCAGTGACAGCAGCATCTAACCACCCGCCTCCCACACAGAGGCGGATAAAGGAGAGCGAATTGAGTGAGCAACGCAAGAAATTTGAAGCATGGGCGAAAAGCCATGGTTACTGCATAGATATGAAGGGCAATAAAAATGCATACCCATTTGCGAATACTCAATGCGCATGGGAAATCTGGCAAGCGGCCGTCGCTACGATGCCCGTATAACAAAGGGGAAAACATGCACTTTGATTTTTTCAAGCAGCGTTCGGAAGGCAACATCAGCACTGGCGATGAAATTGCCGTCTTTGCCGACAAAGACGACTTCATGGAATCCGGTCGCTACACCATTGCAAAGCTGCAAGCCGACGATGAGGGAGTCCTCTACGCCACGCTGGTCGGCATGGGCCCGTTGGAGGGGCACATCGCCCAGATCGACATCGGCTTGCACGGCGAACCGGCCTAACCGCCCACACCCACCAGGAATAATATGAACACTCAAGACTTGCAGAAACTGAAGAAACTCGCAGAGAGGGCAACGCCGGGACAATGGGTATCTGAGCATCATCAGGTATCAACGGAAAATGGCAGCGCTATTGCACATGTCGCCTGCACTCGTGGCAAATATGAGCTTGAGCACGCCAATCGGGACTACATCGCCGCCGCCAACCCTGCCGCCATCCTTGAACTGATCGCCATCGCCGAGCGCACCTCTTCCGCAGGCTCTGCTGTGGTGATGAGCGAACAGAAGCTAGACGATATCGCGCGCTCTTACTTCGCTGAAGATTGGGCTCAGAAGAAGCTAAAAGATGCGATCAATGAAGCGCTGCGTGATGTCGGTGCGCTTCAAACTGATCATCGCAAGACCCTTGAGCAGATTGCTGGATGGATGAATAGCAGCGCGCGGATCGTCCAGAACGGTCCCGATGATTTTGGCTACCCTACCGAGTTCGACTATCAACTTGCGCAGGCAGCCTCCGAAATAACCGCCATCTTGGCTGCTGCCTCTCCTGTAGCAGTGGAGGAAGCAGTGGCGTGGCGCGTGGGCGAGTTTTGGTCTTCGTCTAATCCCTTTGAGAAAGTCCTGATGCTAGCGTCCGATGAGCGCACAGTGAAATTGTGGCAGCACCGCATGGACTTCATCCGCTGGGTATCTCCTTCCGCTGCCGCAGCACAGCCAGCACCTACCACTGCGCAGCAGCCGATTTATCAAGTGGCATCGCGGGACCGGCAGGTTTGGAACGACGTGAGCCGGTTCGTCTACGACACTTTTGAGGATCGCTCCCGAGTACGCGTCCTCTATGCCGCAGCCCAAGCACCAGCACAGACAGCAGCCGTACAGGCGGACACTAAAGACGCAACGCGACTTGATTATGTGCTCGATTGCAGAGCGTTCATTTGCACGCTCGACGAAGGCATGCATCAGCTCATGAAAGAGAGCGATGACGGACTGTTTGATGTGATTTCCGGGGAAGGTGAAGCATTCCGCACAAGGCGCGAAGCCATCGATGCGGCCATGGAAATCGACGCTGCCATGTCCTCTGAAGGGGGAGCGAATGGCTAAGCCTCTCGCAGGAAAGCGCGCATTCGAGGCCATGGGACGCAGCGCGCGCAGTCGCGGCCTCGGTGTAAGCGATGGTCGCTCGAAGCGCCTATCGTGGCCGCAATGGGCGCGCAGTGCCTATTCCGCCGGCTGGATCATGCAATGCCCGAAATTTCGCGGCGAAGCTCAATAGCCGCCCCACCCCACTCGGAGAGAGATGATGCCAAGCACATATGAAAGCGGCTACTACCGCAACACCAAGCTGTGGCTCCAATGCCGTCGTGACGTTGAGAGCGCGATGGTTGCTGAAGGCTGGTCGCGCCACGCCCGAAAATTCCATCAAGTTTCGATGCGCCGTGCCGTGCGCGCTTACAGGGAGACAGCATGAACGATACGACTAAACCCGCTGCCGATTGGCAGCCAGTCACCCGCGCCGGCCAGGTGAAGGTGGGCGACAAGTTGCGCTTCTGGATTGGCGACACCGGCTATGCGGAAACCGCCAGTCAGATCCTTCACGCTGGCACCGACGCCGAAGAGGTGATATACAACAAGCGCAGCAACTACTACTTCATCACGTCAATGGTCATCAAAGGACGCAGCAACCACAAGCGCGTAGAAGTCCTGGCCGCCTCTGAAACACCGAAGGCAATCAGCACAAGTAAGCTCGACTCAACCAACGACGACATGACGTTTGAATTCACGCTCGACACCATCGTCCGAAGCCTTCAGCACGATGACGAACGGCAGGAATTCTGGCGTGCCGAGCTGGATGAATATGTGCGCGTATCCTGCAACGTCGCTTTGGCTGAAGCTGCGAAGGCAAGCGCAGTACCGGAAGCGCCAGAACCTAATCACCCGCTGACCACCTTGCTGACAGCAAGCGGTGCGCGGCGGCATGTCCGATGCTGGGATGGCAGCGGCGAGCCATTCGACGCATACGACAAGGATATTGCCGACCGCGTAGTGCACAACCTGAATGCCGAAATTTACCGGCTGGAAGCACGCGTTGAGGCGCTTGGCGGCTGCAACATGTGCGGCGACAACGGCACGGTAGGCTTCCCGCCTGATGACTACTACCCATGCCCCAAGTGCACCCCTCCCGCCGCTGCACCACAAGCAGAGGAAGTGCCAGCCGTGCCGACCGTCGATGAATTTCTGGCGCGTTTGCTCCCGCCACCAGGTTACGAAGGCCACAAGGTCATAGCGCGGGACGGCAAGCTGATGTTCTGCTTGCCGGGTGACGTGCTGCCCACAGATGGCCTGTGTTTCTATGACGGGGATATGCGAGCCGTTGCCGCCCCTGAGCACGTACAGCCAAGCATCGATTTCACCAAACTCGCCAATGACCAGGATGTGAACTACTGGAAAGCCAAATTCACCGCCGCTGAAGAGAAGCTTGCCAGCATACGGGCAGCGTTGGGCGATGAGAAAGGAGGCAAAGATTGAGTTGCCAGCAGTGCGTGTCCATGAAAGCCGAACTTGACGAAGCCAAAAATCAAATTAAGTTACTGGGAGAGATGTTGAAATTGGCCGACGCGTTGCGAAACCGCAACAATGAACAGAAGGAGACAGGTCATGAACATGAGCGAACAAAAGGAACTTAATCTGGATGACAGCGAGTGCGTGTTGCGCGCCGCTGCCAAATGGGACAGAAGCCACGTGGACGGCAGAGTAGTGATGCTGGCCGGCGTGGAGATCGTCAGCTTCTGCCGCCATAACTTCGGGCGCAGCAAACATCTTGGTCGCCGCCGGGAAGACCAAGATGTATGCGATCTGCTCGCCACAGTGCAGGCCGAGAACGAGCGGCTCAAGAAAGAGATTGTCGTGCTGCAAAACTACATCAGCGGTGCGACACAGTTCTAAGCAGTTCCGCTACAATCGGGCTTCCTCCAAGTGGTAAAGCAGGCGCCGCGCTCCAGCAATGGACGCGGCGTTTTGTTTTCCTGTCGTCACAATCGATAACTGGTGGTATATGGCGCGTAAAATGTTGGCAACACTTCTTAACCTTCGCGCAAAGGGAGATTGCCATGACGAGCGCCAGCACCAGCACCGCCAACTTCAAATTCGGCACGTTGACCAGTGGCACGCCTTTCGTCATCGGCGCGGCCGATCTGACACTGCCGGCCACTATGACCCTGACCAGCGCAGCCGGTGGGCGTCTGATAGAACTGTCGACCGATGGCGTCAACTTCTACACGCCGACTTATGACGCCACCACCGCCAACATGGTGAATGTCAGCATCCGCTCGCCGATCCGCGTGATCCGCATCACCGGGGCCAATGCGGATACCTGGAACCTGCGTTAGCGACTTGGGAGGCGGCCATGACCTACCCAACGGATGTTTCCATCGGATGGGGCACCTACATCTCCCGCAACAAATTCCCCAATCTGTACCGCCGCTCCAGCGGCATTGGCTTTAACGGCGCACTTGGCACGCCCACGGTGACAGCGCCAGTGAGCTGCTTCGGCGGCACGGGGTTATATCCATTCCCCACCACGCCGACCCAGATGCAGCTGCGCAGCACCAGCGCGAATGATTCCGCAGCAGGCACCGGCATGCGCACCCTGCAACTGGCGCCGATTGATGGCAACTACGCTGAGCTGACGCCAAACGTCTTCACCCTGAACGGTACCACTCCGGTCCCGATTGGCACCGCGCTGCTGGGCAACAACGGCATGCGCGGGCTGACGGCCGGGTCCGTAGGCACCAACGTCGGCAACATCATTCTGGAGAACCTGGCGGGGACCGTCACCTACGGCATCATCCTGGCGGGCTGCGGCGTGGCCTACCATGCTCCCCACGTGGTGCCGGCCGGCTTCACGCTGATCATCCCGCAGCTGTTCATCAACGTGGGCAGTGCGGGTGGTGGCTCGGCCCAGTTTGCGCAGATGCGCACCTGGTTCGCCTTCTTCAACGCAGCCGGAGCATGCGGCTTCATGCCGCTCATCATCGGCAACACGAACGGGACCCCCTATCCGCACATGGCCGATCCGCCCATCACCATCCCGGAAAAGTCCTTGTTCGACCTGCGCATCACGGATGCCTCCGGCAGCAACCCGACTTGCACGGCTGCGTGGAACGGCTTTTACGAGAAAACATGAAGGAGATCGACTATGTGGCCGCTTTACACCGTCACCGCTCTGGCAACTGCTTCCGCCACGTATGATGCGCCCAATATCGTCGGCGGCACGCAGACCACCACCACCATTTCGGTGCCCGGCGCTGCGCTTGGGGACTTCGCTGCGGCATCCTTCAGCCTATCGCTGCAAGGCATCACGATGACGGCTTACGTGAGCGCCACCGATACGGTGACCGTGGTGCTGTACAACGGCAGCGGCGCCGACATCAACCTGGCGTCAGGCACGCTGCGCGCCAAAGTATTCAAACAATAAGGAGAAGACCATGAAACGGATTCTCGCAGGGCTGCTGCTGGCGCTGGCCGGTGCAGCTATCGCCCAGAGCACCACGCCTACTGCCGACTCGATGGAGTTCAAGCAGCGCAATCCCGCCAACAACGGCACCATCACATATTACGTCGTGCCCGACGGCGCGGTCGACCAGCTGGTCACCTATAACGGCACCAACAACGGTCCGGAATACAGCAAGCTCGGCACCGGGCTGTCGCGTAGTGGGACCACCCTGAACGTGGCCGTCAGCGCGGCGCAGATCAGCGGCACCACCAGCACCGGGCAGGCGCTGATGACGGCAGCGGACGGCTCCGCTGCGCGCTCTGCCATCGGTGCAGGTACCAGCAACTTCAGCGGCTCTTATGTCGATCTGATCGGCCTGCCAACGCTGTTCGACGGCATGTACACCAGCCTGACCGGCATTCCGTCCACCTTCATGCCATCGGCGCATACGCACCTGGCAGCGGATATCAGCAATAGCACGACCACTGGGCGCAGCCTGGTGACTGCCAGCGATGCCGCAGTCGCGCGCACAGCGATCGGCGCCGGGACGGGCAATGGCACCGTCACCAGCATCACGGCAGGCACTGGCCTATCTGGCGGCACGATCACCGGCAGCGGCACCATCAGCCTACCCAGCACCGGTACGGCAGGCACCTATAGCGGCTTGACCACGGATGCGCAGGGCCGCGTCACGGCTGGCACCACGCGCAGTTTCAGCTACAGCACGCGCAGCCTGAATACCTGCTTCCAGATCAGCAGCACGCGCGACGCCTTCGTGACCTACGCGGTGGATATTTCGACTGCCTTGACACTGAGCGGTGGCCAGACCGGCACCGTCTACCTGCGCACCTATACGAACAACACGTGCACGACCGGCGCGCAAGAGATGGCGCGCTTCGTGAATGGCAACACGGGCACGCTCACCATTGGCCTGGCGATTACCCAGAACGCTACTGGCACCCTGACAGGCATTGCGCCGGCCGGCACATGGGTGCAGCTGGTGACGGAAAATACAACATGGACGCCGACATTTACCGCGCGCCCCTCACAGGAAGTGTTGCTGTAGTACACTGTAATTCCCTCCCCGGCTTTCCCAACGAGCCACCCCAAATAGCCGCATCGCGAAAGCCTTGCGGCTATTTCTTTGCTAACATATTCCAAGTTAGAAATTTCACAGGAGAACAGCATGCAAACCGATGAACTGTACGGCGATGGCGATACCGGCAACAGCCCGGACATGAGCGGTGACGAGGAAGAAGGCGGCTACTGCATCAAGATTTACGTCGACGCCAACAACCAGGCCAAGTCCGTCTGCATCGAGATGGAGAATGGCGAAGAAGAAGGCATCGAAGAAGAGGGCCAGATGGGCGCCGCTGGTGAGGCTGAAGGCGAGGATGAGGAATCCGAGGAAACCAAGATTCCCGTGAACTCGTTTGAGCAGGCCATGCACCTTGCCATGCAGGCGTATAAGAACAATGGCCAGCTGCCGATGCAGGGTGACCAGGGCATGGACCAGGGCTCTGCCATGGACGACATGATGCAGGGCTATGGCTCCGGCAGTCTGCGTAGCCAGCAGCAGGGTATGGGCATTCGAAAGGTCTTCAAATGAACCTGAGCCAGTTCAAGGATGACGACGGCGTGACGGTCGCATGGCGCCACTTCCACGATGAGGTCACACGCCAGCAGGCGGTGCGCGAGCTGCTGCCGCTGGCCGACAATAAGGAAATCCGCTGGCACGATGTGAGTCCAGGTCAGCGCTCCCACAGCGATCCAATGGGAGAGCGAGGCTGTCTCGGCTTCGTGGTGCTCATGGATCAGACCGAGCAACTGGCTGCCTGCGCTGTCCAGCTGCGCGAGCGTGCGGCCACCGCAGAGAACCTGGAAGAGTTGCTGAACGTGGCGCGCATGATGCGCCTCGGCGTCTACCCGTGCAATATCCCGGACTTCGCCAATATCCTGGCCGAAGCGCGCCGCATCTTCGAAGCCCGCTTCACGATCTTTGGCCGGCTGACGCTGACCTACCCACGTGCCATCGTGACCTACGACTTCGACACCCTGCTGATTGACCGCGAGGGCTTGAAGTTCACCCGTGGTGGCATGGTGCAGAGCCACAGCACGGAAGACCTGGCCGAAGTGCTGAACATCGCGATCAAGCCGCGCAAGGAGCCGACGTGAAATCGAACGAAGGCATCATCATTCTGGACCGTGGCGCCGATCCGGCCACGCTGTCTGGCATCGACCCACTGACCGCGTGGCTGAACCACCCCGTCGAAGTCCAGCGCCTGATGGACCAGAAGGTGCTGAATGGCATGCTGGCTGGCATGGAGCAGAAGATGGCAGCCATGCCAGATGACGAGCTGCAGCGCGCTGCCCAGCGCCAGCACATCGACCAGCACAACGCCGCCATCGAAGCCGCCAAGGCCCAGAAGAAACAGCTGCGCCAGATCGCCAAGCAGGCACGCATGCCTGTCGAAGCGGTCAAGCGCATGGTCAAAACCGTAAGGAGAGCGTGATGCAGATCATGACAATTGAGCAGTACCAGCAGGTCATGCGCGAGCAGCGCATTGATGCCGTGGAACCACTCCGCCGTGAGCGCGCGAGGCAGACGCTTTCGGAGCTGATGCAGGGCTACCGGGCATCGCCAGGCGCGCAGCAGAGCGCCGACTATCCGACCAAGTCCGGCGTGAACTACTGCGCCTCGGACGTGCGCTGAGTAGAGGCTGCCATGAGCGACAGATTCAACAATCCACACGCGCACGCTACTGCAACCATGCTGGAAATGTGGAACCATTCAGCCCGCATAGCGGAGCGAAAAATTGCGCATGCTTTGAGCCGTGTTGCTGACGATATGACAGTGCGCGTCGATGTTCATACTGGGGCTGTACTGGTCGAAGTAGATGGTAAATGCTATTCCGTCACCATTGAGCCACACAAGACAGAGCGCGAGCGCCTGGAGGAAGAACGAAACCGCATTCATCTACAGCAGATGCTGAATTCAATGCGCCAGTTTCCTGTGTTGTTCAAAGCTGAGGGCTGAGCCATGTACGCCTACATCCATCCAGACTGCGGCAAACCAGCGTTTCTGCTGACGGAAATTCCAGGTCCGCGCGCGCCACATACCTCGAAGGGCATTCTGCACCTGGACCGCACACCGATGGAATACGGCGCTGACATGGTCTGTGAATCCTGCGGCGCGCCGATGTGGGCCGCTTTCCTGCGCCGCAAGCACATTCAAGAAATCACGGAGCCCTGAATGTACGCCTACCTTCACCGCGCCTGCGGCGCCCCGGCCTTCCTGATGACCGATAAGCCTGTGCCGGGCCAGCGCTTCCTATCCTCCCCGCTGTTCGATCTGAGCTACGAACAGCTGCCGCCAGGCTCCGGCCATACCTGCCAGTCCTGCGGTGAGAGCATGTTCGGACTGGGCGGCAACGCTGAGAACGTGGTGAACTTCATTGTATGGAAGCAGCAGAACTCAAAGAAATAGGAAACTGAGCAATAATATTGCGCAAAGAAGCGCCGGAAATGGCCTTAAATGCGATTCGCTCAGCGAGCCGCGAGCAATAAAATTCCAAATGGCCGCGCTAAGGCCCCGCCGAGAGGATGAATCATGAAGAAGAAACAGACCCAGCCGCCCAGCAAGCCAGGCACCGGCCAAGATGCCACACCTGAACGCCGCAGCCTCTTCGTCGAAGCTTATATTGCCAATGGCGGTAACGCTCGGCAGGCAGCTATCGAAGCTGGGTACAGCCCAAAAACTGCAGCATCGCAAGGAAGTCGTTTGTTAAATGACGTGAAAGTTTCTTCTGAGCTAGCTGCACGAAAGAAAGTAATTGCCGATAAGTTCCGGTTGCGCACTGAGGATGTGCTGGCGCAGCTGGCCAAAATCGTCTATTCCGACCCGCGCAAGGTCTTCGATGCCAACGGCGTGATGATCCCCATCAGCGAGTGGCCGGAGGAAGTAGCGGCCGGTGTCGCCTCGATTGAGGTGGATGCACTATTCGAAGGGCAAGGTAAGGACCGCAAGCAAATCGGACATACACAGAAGGTCAAGTTCTGGGACAAGAACGCGGCGATCGACAAGGCCATGCGCCACCTCGGGCAGTACGAGCGGGACAACCGGCAGCGCAATCCGTTCGCTGATATGAAACCGGATGAGCTCGATCGGTTCATCGAGCGCAAGCGCCAAGAGGTTGAGCGCCTGATGGGTGGGAGCCTGCACTGATGGACCTGGAAGCCCTCGACCCACGCGTTTCCCTGGCCATGGCACTAGACGCCAAGGCGGAATGGTTCAATACGCACAAGCTGTTTAGCTATTACCCGGCGACTGGACCGCTGCGCCGCGAGCTGTACGCCAAGCATATGCTGTTCTTCAAGCTGGGGCAGAAGCTGTCCATCCGCTGCTTCATGGCTGCTAATCGGGTCGGCAAGACCGAGGGCGGTGGCGGCTATGAGATGGCGCTGCACCTGACCGGCCGTTATCCGGCGTGGTGGGAAGGTGCGTTGTTCGATGCTCCGGTGCGCTCATGGGCGGCCGGCGACACCGGCAAATCGGTACGTGACATTATCCAGAACAAGCTGCTGGGTGCATGGGGACAGTTTGGCACCGGTCTGATCCCGAAAGAGGACATCGTCAAGTGGACCTCGAAGTCAGGCGTGCCAGAGGCGGTCGACACGCTGACGGTCAAGCATTACGACCAGGACGGCAACTACGACGGCGATTCGATCCTCGTGTTCAAGTCCTACGACCAGGGCCGCGAATCATTCCAAGGTACGGAACAGGATGTGATCTGGCTGGATGAGGAATCCAACGAGTCGATCCGCAGCGAATGCATCCTGCGCTTGATGACCACCAATGGCATTCTGATGGAGACGTTCACGCCCCTGCGCGGCCTGACGCCGGTCGTCATGACCTACCTGCCTGATGGTGAGATCAGCGAAGGCGTGGCCGTGACTGGCGAGCGTGCGATGGTGATGGCCGGCTGGGACGATGTGCCCCACCTCTCCGAGCAGCAGAAGAAGCTGATGCTGGCCGAGACGCCGCCATATCTTCGCGATGCCAGATCAAAGGGCATTCCGAGCCTTGGTGCTGGCGCGATATACCCAGTGGAAGAAGACATGCTGTTCGTGGATGACTTCGCCATTCCGAAGCACTGGACGCGCCTCTACGGCCTGGATGTGGGTTGGAACCGCACGGCTGCTGTCTTCGGGGCATGGGACCGCGACGCCGATATCATCTATCTCTACTCGGAGCATTACCGCGGGCAGGCTGAGCCATCTATCCATGCAGATGCCATCAAAGCGCGCGGCCGCATCTCAGGAGAGATCGACCCGGCAGCACGTGGCAGGGCTCAGCGCGACGGCGAACAGTTGCTACAGAACTATAAAGACCTAGGCCTCAGCCTGAACATCGCGAACAACGGCGTCGAATCCGGCATTCTGGAAGTATGGCAGCGCGCATCCACCGGGCGCCTCAAGGTCTTCAAGTCACTGCAAAGCTGGAAAGCCGAGTATCGCGTGTACCGCCGCGACGAAAAAGGCAAGATCGTCAAAGAGAACGACCATTTGATGGATGCCACTCGCTACCTGGTCAACGCTGATGCGAACCACTGGAAGCTGCCGATTGTGGATCAGCCGCGCCGCCATGGTGCCGCACGTAGCGTCAAGGACCGAGGCATGGGGTACTAAGTTGCAAGATTGGTGCAAAGGAACAACCGCAGCGTTATAATCCGCACAGTTTCTAGGTAACAATTTTCACATTTCGCATTGTCCAGAAGGATTGCTCCGGCAAGCGGGTTTCACTCCCGCCGATGCATCTAAATGAGGCTGGCATGGAAGTCATCAAACGACGCGTCGCGGGTGGCGTGCGCATGGGCGACATGGTGATGATGGGAGCGGATAAGAACCGGCTCTCTGGTGTCTATGCCATTACCAATACCGTCAACGGCAAGCTGTACATCGGCTCGGCTATCAACATTCAGAACCGCCTGCAAGGCCATCGCCATGCGTTGAAGGCCAACCGTCACCACTCTCAAAAGCTGCAACGTGCCTGGGCCAAGTATGGCGAAGCTGCATTCGTCTTCAAGCCACTCATGATGTGCGCGCCGGATATGGTCCTGTTCTATGAGCAGCTGTTCCTCGATTACTTCCAGACTGTCGACCACGGCTATAACGTGCTGCGCACAGCCGGCAGCCGTCGCGGCATGAAGCACTCCGAAGAAACGAAGGCCAAGCTTCGTGCTGCTCATCTCGGCAAAATTATGTCGCCTGAATCGCGCGAGAAGATGCGTCAGAACAATCTCGGTCGTGTTGTTTCGGAAGAAACTCGTCGAAAAATCAGTGCCTTCAACAAGGGCAAGAAGCTCAGTGCAGAACAGGTTGAAGGACTTCGTAATCGCCTGGTATCCCAAGAAACACGCGCAAAGATTGCTGCAGCTCTGACCGGCCATAAATATTCGGAAGAGTCGAAGCAGAAAATGCGTCAAGCGCAACTTGGCCGGAAAGCCACAGATGAAGCTCGCGCAAATATGAGCAACGCTATGCGTGCCTCAATTGCTCGTCGCAAGGTATTGAAAGGTGGTGCCGCATGAGCATGCAGGACATGCGCGATTATGTGGTGGTGGAACTCTCCGATGAGGAGCAGCATCGTCTTAATATCTTGAATGCACTCGCATCTACTCTGGCGGGAAAGCGTCGTGACGCAGTTAGTGCCAAAGCTACTATTGGCATTGAGCAGGATATGATTTCCGACGAGGAATTTTACCAGGGCTATGACGATGCCAACCGCCATGAATACGTCACCATCGCCGCCAAGCCGATGCAGGGCGGCGGCAACATCGATGAGCGCCGCGTCCCAGTAACCGGTTCCACTGTCTTCCCCAACATCACCCAGCCTTACGTCGACGCCGCTGCTGCGCGCGTAGGCGACATGCTGCTACCGACGGATGACCGCAACTTCGCCATCCAGCCGACGCCGATCCCAGACATGTTCGAAAGCCTGGAAGCGCAGCTGGCCAAGGCCGGGCTGGTAGCCAAGCCACTCGCACAGGCAGCGCAGCAGATGGCGCAGAGTGCACCGGATCAGAATGCGCAAGCCGCACAGCCAAGTCAGCCACCGCAGCAGCCGGGCATGATGCAGCGCCTCGGCAATATGCTTGGCATGGGGCAGCAGCAACCACCGCAACAACCTGCGGCGCCAGCTGGACAACCAGCACCGGGACAGCCTGCACAGCCTCCAGCGCCGCCTGAACCGCAGGTCGAATATGAAGGCGTGGTCATGTCACTGTCGCAGGCCAAACAGCGCTTCGACGCCATGAAGGACGAGGCCGCGCGTAAGGCTGGCCGTGCCCAGACCCAGATCGAAGACTGGATGGATGAGTGCCAGTACCACGCCGAGATGCGCAAGGTGATCGATGATGCAGCCAAGCTGGGCAGCGGCGTGATCAAAGGCCCGGTGCCAGTCAAGCGCCGCTCCTGCGAATGGCGCCAAGACCCGCAGACTGGCGTGCACCAGCTAATCATCGTGGAAGAAATCAAACCCGCGTCGAAGCGCGTTGACCCGTGGGACTTGTTCCCCGATCCAGCCTGCGGCGAATCCATCCACAACGGCTCGTACGTGTTCGAGCGCGACCGCCAGACGCGCCGCCAGCTGGAAGATATGAAGGGCTTGCCGGGCTATCTAACGTCATCGATTGACCAATGCCTAAAGGAAGGCCCAGCGCGCCAGCAGGAAGCCGACAACCGCAACCTGCTCTCCAACGCCTTCGCCGCAAAAGACCTGTTCGAAATCTGGTACTACTACGGCATCATCACCGTGGCCGAACTGGAAGCAGCAGGCTGCGACTGCGAAGGGTTGCCGCAAGAGAAATCCTTCCCGGCTCTGATCACGATGGTGAACAACCACGTCATCAAGGCGTCGCTCAATCCGCTGGACAATGGCGAGTATCCCTACGATGTGATCCCGTGGAAGCGCCGCCCCGGCATGCCATGGGGCATGGGCGTGGCGCGCCAGATGCGCACCGCACAGCGCATTGTCGTGGCGGCTACTCGCAACCTGATGGACAATGCCGGCCTGGCTGCTGGTCCGCAGATTGTGATCCGCCGCGGCGTCGAGCCGGAAGACGGCGTGTGGGAAATCGTACCGCTCAAGCTGTGGACCGAGAACGAAGATGCGCCACCTGGCGCCAATGCGCCGGTCTTCTCCGTCGTGATCCCAATGCTTCAAAACGAGTTGATGGCCATCATCCAGTACGGCATGAAGATGGCCGAGGATGTCACCGGCCTGCCGATGCTGCTGCAAGGCCAGCAGGGATCAGCACCGGATACCGTTGGTGGCCTGACCATCCTGAACAACAATGCCAACTCTGTGTTGCGCCGCATTGCTCGCCTGTTCGATTCCTCCATCACCGAGCCGCATGTGCGCCGCTACTATGCGTGGCTGATGGAATACGGCGACGACGACGACATGAAAGGCGACTTCCAGATCGTCGCGCGCGGTTCCACCGCCCTGGTCGAGCGTGACCTGCAGGCGCAGGAGATGGTGCAGATCATCCAGCTGTGCCTGAATCCCGCTTACGGCATGAGCCCAGAAAAGGCGATGACCGAGTTCCTGAAGTCGCGCCGCTTCGATCCTGATACTTTCTCCTACAGCGAGCAGGAGAAGCAGGCCATGGCACAGCGCCAGCCACCGGAAGATCCGCGCGTGACTGCTGCCAAGATCATGGTGCAGGGCCGTCAGGCTGATACCCAGCAGAAGCAGCAGGGCGAGCAGCAGAAGCTTGCCCAGACCCAGCAGTTCGATGCTTCCGAAGCGGACAAGGACCGCCAGCTGCAGATGGCCTTCGCCCAGATCGATGCCGAGAACGAGCAGCGCAAGCAAGCCGGCCAGAAGGAAATGAGCACCGACGAGATCAAGGCGCAGCTGTTCTCCGTCTCGGCCAAGCTGCGTCAGCAAAAGGAACTGTCGGCCGCCACGCTCGCTGCCAATGCCGCAACGCAATACGCCACCACGCCGCCGACGGAACCCGCCGGCCGCGCTCCGAACGGTGAAGGATTCCAGCGATGAATTTCCTGACCGACTTCGAGCGCAAATCCAGTGTGTGGGAAAAGCTGGTGGCGCACTACGGCGAGAAGCTGGCCAAGGCACGCCAGCGCCTGGAGAACCCAGACATTGACGAGCGCGAGCGTATCAAGCTGTGCTGGCAGATCGACACCATCAAGAGCCTGTTGGCCCTCGGCGAACAGGACAGCAAGGATGTGGCAGGCGCAGGGCGATAGCCCTCCCCCTGTCGTGTTGCAGCCGCAAGGCTGAGTTTTACTAGGAGCAAGACGCAATGAGCGTGGAAACGGAAAACACAGAGGTTGGGCAGCCTGCCGGTGACGAGATGGCAGACCTGCTGGCTGGCTACGGTGCAGGCGCCGCGGAGAACGCGCCCCCTGCCGCCGCATCGGCCAATGATCAATCGTCGGATGAGCAGAACACCGACGAGCAAACCGCTGCACCGGACGCAAACGTCGAGCAGCCTTCCAGTGGTGGCGATCCGCAAGAGCCTTCCCTGGAAGACCGCTTGAACGAGCTGAAGGAAATGGTCCGCGCCAATGCGTCGCAGAACGACCCGACTGCTGTACGTAAGTTGTACGGTGAAATCGGCGCCATGAATCGCACGTTGCAAGACCTGAAGAAGCAGGCCACGCCGCCCGCTCCCGCACCCGTCGACGATGAGTTGACCGCTGCACTAGGAGAAGCCGAGCGTGTTGCAGAAGACTTCCCAGAGCTTGGGGCTCCGCTGGTCAAGACCGTCAAGGCGCTGACCGCGAAGTTCAACGCCGTGCCACAGCCAACCGAAGCTGCACCGCAAGTCAGCCAGGAGCAGATCGCGCAGATGCTGCAGACCGAGCTGGCCGAGCAGCGCCGCAAGGATGGCGAAGAAGCCCTGAAGCTGGAGCATCCCGACTTCAACACGGTCATCAACTCGAAAGTGTTCAAGGACTGGATCAACACCAAGCCAGCCGAGCAGCAGGACGTGATCCGCAACACCATGAATCCGATGGTGGCGTCGCGTTTCCTGACGGACTTCAAGGCATCGCAGCAAGTGCGACAAACGAAACAGAGCCGCTTGGCAGCCGCCGTCACGCCTACGGGTGTGGCCAAGCCACCGGCACCTTCCAAACTGTCGGCAGAGGAAGAAATCATGCTGGGCTACCAGCGTGGTGCGCCTCGCCCTCTCCATAAAAGGTGAGCATCATGACGCAAAATATTCAAACCTACGGCTCGCCAGCCGGCCGGATTAACATTATCAAGGGCGAGATGCTGCGCATCGCTGAGCCCGTGGAAGTTCTGGCCCTTGGCTGCGCGATGAAGCCGTTCCCGAAGAATCGCGGCGACAACATCATCTACCGCGCGCGCATTCCAACTGGCGGCAGCACCACCAACGCCAACACGATCAACCGCTGGTCGATCACTCCTGCCACTCACCAGGTGCAGGAAGGTGTCACCCCGCAGGCCGAGTCGCTGACTTACCGCGACGTGACCGTCACCATCCAGCAGTACGCTTGCCTGTACAGCTACACCGACAAAGCGGCCGACCTGCACGAAGATGACATCCCGAACGATCAGAAAATGCAGACCGCAGAGCGCATGCCGCTAGTCCGCGAACTGATTCGCTATGGCGTGATGAAGGCATCGAGCACCGTGCAATACTCCGGCGGTACTTCCCGCGCCACCGTGTCGGCCACCATCAGCTACAACCAGCTGTCGCTGATCTCGCGTACCCTGAAGGCCAACCACGGCCGCATGAAGACCAAGATTCTGGCGCCAGGCCCAGCCTACGACACCAGCGCCATCGAGGCTTCGTACATCGTGTTCTGCCACACCGACTGCGAGCACGACATCCGCCGCCTGGAAGACTTCGTGCCGGTGGCGAAGTACGCCAACCGTCAGCCGATCAATGAGTTCGAGTTCGGCTCGATGAACAACTTCCGCTTCATCACCTCGCCTGAATTGGCTGCCTACCAGGATGCCGGCGCATCGGTTGGCTCGACCGGCCTGTTCTCGACCACCGGTTCGAACATCGACGTGTATCCATTCATCGTCTGCGCAGAAGACTGCGTGAACGACCTGGCACTGAATGCGAACTTCGACGTGACCCATATCCCAGCCAAGCAGAAGACCAAGGAAGATCCGTTCGGTCAGCGCGGCTACGTGGGTGCCATGTTCTGGTCGGCGGCTGTCGTGACCAACCCGGGATGGATCGGTGTCATTGAGGCTGGAGTCACCCTGCTGTCCTAACGCATAGCGTGTCCCCGCTTCGGCGGGGATTCTCATCAGATCGAATTGAAAAGGAACCATCATGCATAACCTGATTAACTTCAAGTCTGTCACGATGAGCTTTGCGAACGCAGGGCTCGCTGCTGGCACTACCTCCACCTACTCGACTACCGCATCTACCAATGCTGCGATCCGCGGCAAGTGGGCGACCGTGCTGACCGCACAGACCAATACCGCATCGCCCACCACCGATGTGAATACCGGTCTGGCGTTCCGATCGCTGGCGCCGAACAAAGCTACCGTGCTGGTGTGGGGCGTCAACGCTGCCGGCGCCATTCAGCTGGTGCAGGGCACCATTACCGACACGCTGCCTGGCGTGACCACCACGGTTGGCGCCTTCAATGTGCTGCCGCAGTTCCCGGTGATCCCAGACGACTTCGTGGCGATCGGCTATACCCTGATCCGCACCGCGCCATCGGCTGCAACCTGGACCCCTGGTACTTCGGCCTGGGCCGCTTCCGGTGTGACCTCGCTGTTCGTCAACGTCTCCACCCTGCCGGATCGTCCGCAGTCTTCCTGATTCTTAATCGAAACCCACGCTCAGCCCTTCGGGGCTGTTGTCCGTATAGGAGAAAAATTATGGCTATGCTTCAACGTCGTGCCAACAACTTCTGCGTCGACCGCGAACTGATGTTCCTGCGCGGCGCGCGTCTGCGTCACATCCTGTTCAACGGCCAGGAAATCATCGCCAGTTCCGGCTCGCTGCTGCGCATGACTACCGTCTCGCAGCGCAACGTCTCGGCTACCGCGTCGCTGACCCTGGATGAGCGCATCCACGAGAACCGCACCATCGTGCTGAACTCGACCTCGGCGCTGACCGTGACCGTTCCGCTGGCTACCGGCAGTGGCGCTATCTACCGCTTCATCGTCGGCACCGTGAACACCAACAGCTACTTCTTCAAGCCGCCTGCTGGCACGACCCTGTTTAAAGGCACGATCCTGCAGACCAACAGTGCATCGGCTGGTGCGCTGCGTGGCTGGTCGCCTGGTGCCACCGACGACACCATCACCCTGAACGGTACGACTACTGGTGGCGCTGCCATCGGCGATTACATCGAAATTCAGGACATCGCAGCCAACACGTACGCCGTCCGTGGCAGCGTGACCAGCTCGGGCGCCGCGACCCCGTACAGTGACACAGTCGCATAAGCAGTCTGATTCAAACGCCGCCTTCGGGCGGCATCCTCACCTTAGGAGAAACACATGGCACGTCTTACCCCGCGCAGCAATGACGCAGTCAACAACCCAGTCGCATCGACCGGCGAAACCGATCCTATGTCACAGCTGCCAATCGGCGAATCGAATGAGCGCGTCATGCGCAGCACGGGCGACGCTGCTACCGCGCTGGACAAGCTGAAGCTGGAACAGATTGCGGAAAGCCCGATGGACCAGGAATGGCACTACATGATGCGCTTCAACGAAGAAATGATCACCATCAAGGTCGCCACCACCACCGATCTGAATGCCGAACAGGTCTTCGAGATCAACGTGAACGGGCGCCTGGAGTTCTTCCGCCGCGGCGAAACCAAGACCGTCAAGCGCTACATCGTGGACCACATGCTGCGCATGAAGGAAACCCGCTACACCCAGCGCGAAATCATGGACGAAGAAGGCATCCGCCAGATCGTCAACGTCCCGCACACCGCACTTAAATACGACTTCTCCGTGATTCGCGACGATAATCCGCGCGGCAATGACTGGCTGAAGTGGACGCTGGCCCAGAAGGGCTGATCGAACGCCAACCGAGATAGGGAAGCATCATGCAGAAGTACCAGAACAATTTGACGGATGCCAAGGGCAATGTGCTGCCGGGTGCCTCGGTGCAGGTGCTTACCTATCCCGGCTTGGTGGTGGCGACGATCTATTCCGACAATGGCGTGACGCCGCAGACCAATCCGATTGTTACCGGCACGCTAGGCGATTTCGCTTTCTACGCTGCCGATGGTCGCTATGCGCTGCGCATCACGGGCTCCAACATCTCCGGCACGGTGCAGGTCAACGACATCCTGCTGGAAGATCCAGCTGATGGCAGCGCGCTGACGGTAAGCACCTTGACCGCATCCGGCAATATCTCCACCAGCGTGGCTGGTTCCGGCCTGCGCGTGAAGGAAGGATCGAATGCCAAGCAAGGCGTCGCCACGTTGACCGCTGGTTCGGCCGTAGTGGCAAATACCAGTATCACCGCCAGCAGCCGCATCCAGTTGACCAGCAACGCTGACGGCGGAACGCCAGGCTTCCTGCGCGTTTCCGCGCGCTCGGCCGGCGTCTCGTTCACCATCACCAGCAGCAGCGGCACCGATACCTCGACCGTGGCTTACGAAATCTTCGAACCGGGCTAAACCATGACGATCGTTATCCCCACCTCTGGCAATCCCGGCAAAACCTTCCTGCAACTGGCACAGCGCCTGCGGCAAGAGGTACAGGGTGCTGGGACAGGCCCGACCACCGTGCTGAATCAGACCGGTGAGTACAAGCGCATCGTGGACTGGATTGCTGAGGCCGACGAGGAAATCCAGCAGGAGCACGACACCTGGAAATTCATGGTAGGTAACTTTGCGCTGAACACGGTGGTGGGCGATGCAAGCTATACACCGGCTGATTGCCTGACGCCGTTCAACGATTTCCGCCAGTGGCGCCAGCGCACGGTCAAGTGCTACAACCTGACGGCCGGCGTGAACGACGAGATCGAACTGAACTACATCGATTACGAGTCCTGGTACGTGCTGTATAACACGCGGCCACAGACCAATAGCCGCCCGATTCACTGGACCACTGGCAACCAGAACGAGCTGCTGATCGGGCCGCTGCCGAATGATGTGTACCGCGTCTCCGGCGAGTATCACCGTAATGCCACCGAGATGGTGGCCGACTCCGAGTATCCGAAGTACCCGTCCGAATATCACATGCTTCCGGTGTACCTGGCCATGATGAAGTATGGCCGCTTTACTGGCGCCTCGGAAGTGTTCGCCGACGGCGAGCGCCTGTACAAGAAGATGCTGCACCGCATGGAGCGCACGCAGCTGCCGCGCTTCAATTCGCGCCAACCACTGGCCTGACGAGGGAACATGGCAACGCAAGTGAAAATGCCACCGATTGCAACCCAGTATTTCCCCTTCAATGGTGGGCTGGATCTCGTCACGCCTCCGATCGAACGCTTCAATGGCAGCCTGCGCTTTGGTGTCAATGTGGAAATCGGCGTGCGCGGCGGCTATGCCACGGCAGCCGGATATGAGCGCTACGATGGACAGTTCAAACCATCGAACGCCGTCTATTCCATCCTGACCGTAACGCTGACTGGCACCGTGAACGTAGGCGATGTGGTGAACAACCTAGCAGTCACCGTCAGCGGCACCGTGATTGCCGTCGGCACCGGCTACCTGGTCCTGACCAAGACGGTCGGCCAGTTCAGCACCGGCAACCTGTACGTCGGCGCCACGCTGGTTGGCACCAATACCGGCGCGCAGCAGGAGAACTCGGCGACTACCGCCGCGCTGCATGCGGCTTACACCGCGCTGGCAGCTAATGTCTACCGCGCGCTGATCGGGCAGTTGCCGGGTTCCGGCCGCGTGCTTGGCGTGCACCAGTATGGTGGCAAGGTCTACGCCTTCCGCAACAATGCCACAGGCACGGCTGCCGTAATGTATGTCGCCACTAGCAGCGGCTGGTCGGCAATCACGCTGGGCCGCGAGATCAGCTTCGTGCAGCGCCAGTCCACCGTGACGCTCACCATCTCATCGCCCGGCATCGTCACCTGGAACAACCACGGCCTGTCCGCAGGCGAGCGCGTGTTCTTCCAGACTGATGGCGCATTACCTACCGGTTTGAGTGCTGGCATTCCCTACTTTGTGGTGTCGCCGGCCGCGAATACTTTCGGTGTGGCGGCGACCGCTGGCGGTACGCCGATCAACTTCACTGGCACCCAGTCCGGCACGCAGACAGCCTACCTGATTGCGACCCAGATCAACGATGGCGACACCATCACCGGGCTGACCTCCGGTGCTACAGGCGTGGCTCAGCGCGTGCTGCTGCGCTCCAGCACCTGGACCGGCTCGCCGGCCGGCAGTATCGTCTTCACCAGCGTGACCGGCACATTCGTCAATGGCGAGGCGCTAAGTGTGGGGGGCACCGCGCGCGTCAGTGCGTCCAGCGCAGATACTGCGATCACCCTGCTGCCCAACGGTCGCTATGAGTTCGACAACTGGAACTTCGGCTCGCAGCAGAACACCGAGCGTATGTATGGTTGTGACGGGGTCAATCCTGGCTTCGAGTTCGACGGCACCGTGTATGTGCCGATCCACAGCGGCATGACGCCCGATGCGCCGAGCCACATGCAGATCCACAAGAATGCGCTGTTTTACTCGTTCAAGTCGAGTATCCAGTTCTCCGGCCCTGGCGAGCCGTACTCCTTCAGCCCGATTCTGGGCGCTGGCGAATTCGGCTGCGGTGACACGATCACGAATCTGCTGTCTGTACCGGGCGGCGATACCGGTGGCGCGCTGGTGGCTAAGACCTTGAACCGCACTTTCGTCCTGTATGGCAACGACTCGTCCGACTTCAACCTGGTCCCGTACAGCTATGAGGTCGGCGCCGAGGCCTACACCATCCAGCTGATCAACGGCGTCTACAGTTTCGACACGGGAGGCATCAGTTCGTTGGCCACCACCCAGAAGTTCGGCAATTTCGTCACGGCCACCGAGTCGGACAAGATCAACACTTACCTGAACGGCAAGGTCGGCATGTCGTCCGCATCCTGTATCAGCCGCAAAAAAAGCCAGTATCGCCTGTTCTTCTCGGACAATGAAGCGGTCTTCGTCACCTTCGGCGGCGGCAAGCTGCTGGGCATGACCACGATGTCGTTTCCGCATGACGTGACCTGCATAAGCTCGATGGAAGGCGCCAGCCGGCAGGAAGAAATCTACTTCGGCTCGACCGATGGCTACGTGCGTCAGGCCGAGATCGGCACGTCGTTCGACGGGCAGGCGATCAACTGGTTTGCCAACCTGACCTTCAACCATTTCAACTCTCCGCGGCAATTGAAGCGTTTCCGCAAGGCGGCGGTCGAAGTCACCGGGCTGGGCTACGCGCAGTTCAACATGTCATCCACCATCGGCTATGGCTCGGCCGAGTTCTCTGCCAATCCTACTGAACTGCTGACGACCATCAGTTCGCCCTTCAACTGGGACAGCTTCAGCTGGGACCAGTTCATCTGGGATGGGCTGGCGCTGTTCCCGAACGAGGCCGACCTGTATGGAACCGCCGAGAACCTGTCGCTGTACTTCGGGGGCATGTCGGATGCCTTCCAGCCGATCACGCTCAACAGCGCAATCATCCACTACACCGCTCAACGCCTATTGAGGTAAGGACACCATGGCATCGACTGAATACTATTCGCATACTGGCTACCCGGCTTTTGGTTCACTGGGTTCGTCGGCGCCGATGCGCGCAGAACTGGACAAGATCCAGGTCGGATTTAGCCGCATGCCGGACTTGGCCGGTAACGCTGGAAAAGTGGTGGTAATCAATGCACTGGCTACCGGCATGGATGTTGCCACAACGACTGGTACTGGCAATTTCGTGCGCGCTAATGATCCAACTTTTATCCTAACCGATCTCACCACCAACAATTCCACCACGCTGGCACACGGCTGGCTGCCGAAACTCTCAGGCAGTACGTCGCAGTTCCTACGCGGTGATGGAAACTGGTCGCCGCCACCTACCTTCTCGCTGATTGAAGACGTGCGCACGACGAACAGCATTTTAGTTGCCGCCGACACGGGCAAGGAGATCAAATACACCAGCGGCACATTCACTCAGACCTTGAGTGCTGCCGCAACGCTGGGATCTGGGTGGTGGGCTTACCTGAACAATTTCGGCACCGGCACTATCACGATCGACCCGAACGGCGCGGAAACCATCGATGGCGCTGCGACTTTCGTGCTGGCGGCAGGTGTTGCTATCCTCCTGATCTGCAACGGTACTAGTTTCTCAAAAATCATACTGCAAGAGTCTGGCGTCAGCGAAGTGGTGGTCAATACCGGCAATGGGTTTGGCTCAACCAACACCCAGATCCGGCGCTTTACGACAACACAAACCAATACCGGTAGTGCTATCACCTATGCGGACAGCGCTACCTTGGGTGCTTCATTCACAATTAATGAAGATGGCATTTATGCCATGACTTTTGTTGGCCAAGGCGGTGGTTCTGGCGTGGATACCTATGTTGGTATTTCTTTGAATTCGGCTCAGCTTTCAACCGCCATTGAACTGATTACTGCCGCAAATAGGCTTGGTGTTGCAACAGCGACGACTTTCGGATCAGTTTCGCGTGTTCAGAGATTAGTAGCTGGTGACGTTATCCGACCACACTGTACTCTGCCAGCCAATGCTGTGAATGCACAAGCTGCCACCATGTTCTCTATCCGAAAGCTGAAAGTGCTATGAGCCAATTACTTGTCAATGATCCCTATGCGGGACAGCAACTGGTGGAAGTCACCGAGAGCGGCAGCTACTTCGACCCGGCACGCGTGCTATGGGATGAGCGCATTGATGGACCGCTGCCAGAGATCACGCTGGGGGGCATGGTTCGCCAGGGCGACACGCTGGTATTCGATCAGGCGCAGATGGACGCCGATTTGCTGCTGAAGAATCCTCAGACGCTTGCCCAGCACAATGCGCCGATCCTTGCCGAACTAGAGCGGCTGGACATGAAGCTGATCCGTCCGCTGAGCGAAGGCGACCAGGCGCGCGTGGCATCGATCATCGAACAGAAAGTCGCCTTGCGCGCACAACTGAAGAAGGAGTAAGCCATGGCCGAGCAAAGCACTGGAGACTTCCAGACCAAGCAATACAATGGCCAGACCGTGCTGACCGACCCACGCTACATCGAGAATCTGAATAGCGCGGTGGCCGACTACAACAAGGAAAAAGGCACCAGCCTGTCGGCCAAGGATTATGACTACATGCTGAATCCGACCACGGCCGGCGCGCGCTGGGGCGATGCGGTACCGGCAACGGGCACCGGCTCCACGGGTGGCGGTCTGCTGACGCCGCAGGCGCCGACAGCATCAAATCCTGCGGCAGCGGCGACGACGACCGTACCCACCACGGCAGCGGTGGCGACTTATAATCCGACCAAGCAGACCGTTTCGCCGGAGTCGCTGGCGTCGAACCAGCTGTCCGCCATTACGGCGACCGGCTCGCAGCTGACCGACCAGGCCAAGGCACAGGCGCAGGCCGCCGCCAATCGCCGCGGCCTGCTGAACTCCAGCATCGCAGCGGAAGCGGGCCAGCAGGCGGTGTTGAACACGGCGCTCCCGCTGGCGCAGCAGAATGCCTCGACCTACGCGAATGCCGATACTGCCAATGCACAGTATTCAAATGCGGCATCGCAGTTCAATGCCGCCGCGCAAAATACCGCCAACCTCGCTGGCCAGCAGGCCAGCCTGTCCCAGCGTCTGGCAGAGATTCAGGCCAGCACCACAATGTCGGTGGCCGACAAGCAGATCGCGGCACAGAAGGCGATCGCCGATTCGGAGAACGCCAACAAGCTGCAACTCCAGCAATTGCAGTCTGATACCCAGAAGGCGCTTGCCAACATGGATACAGACTCGAAAACCAAGCTGGCCCAGATCGACGCCGACAACCGGCAACTGCTGCAAACGAACATCAGCGCGGCCAACATCTATGCGCAATACGCACAGGCTGTGTCGCAGATTTCGCAAAGCAAGGACATGGATGCCGCCGCCAAGCAGGCCGCCGTCGACAACCAGTTAGCGATTATGCAGCAGACGCTCAAGGCCATCGGCCAGGTCAGCGGGCTGGACCTGTCGAAATATTTCCAGTCAGCCGGCAGTATCAACGGCGCACCGCCAGCGACCGTGAATAGCAATCCTGATTACCAAGGCACCTACGGACAATGACCATGGACCGTCAACACTGGATCGACAAGCTGTATGAGCAGATCAAGGCGGAAGTGCCGATCACGCGCGCCGCCTACGGCAACAGTCTGCATGGCTGGGATATCGAGCCGATCATGCTGGGAGACGAGGCGATCGGCGTGTATATTCGCCGCGGCCACGAGACGCACATGTCGCTGTCGAAAAAAAACGCGCTGCGCCATGCGCGCCACGTGATCCGGGTCTACCTGACTGCCAATCTGGAGCGTCTCGGCTACCTGGTCACCCGCACCGATGGCAATGCTGCCGATGACCGCTTCCTGAAGCGCCTCGGCTATTACGAAACCGGCAAGGAAGGCAGCTGGACGCTGTACCGCCTTGATAAACTGAACATTAAATAAGGAGCTAACCATGCCCATTGTCGCAGTCGCAGCCGTTGCTGCCGGAGCCGCAGTCGCCACAGGCGCTATCGCTGCCTCCACCGTCGCCATGGTCGGCTTGGCTACCACCGTTGTAGGCAAGATCACCAAGAGCAAGGAACTACTGCAGCTGGGCGGCGGCATGAGCCTGGGTGCTGGTCTAGCCTCGGCCGCCTCCAGCATCTTCGGCGGCGCGGAAGCAGCGGCCAGCACGGGTGCCGCAACTGCCTCCACCGCAGGCACGGCAGCAGAAGGCGCTGGCGCATCGGCCGGTGGCATCTCCGGCGCTGCAGGCACCTTGGAAGGCAGCGAAGCGGTCGGCTCTGCGCTGGAAGGCGCAGGCAGCGCTGGTGCAACCGGGGGCCTTGGCGGCGCGGCTGCAGCAGAAGGCGGCAGCACGGGCGGCTTGCTCAGCGCGACGCCGCAGGCCAGCAGCGCGCTAGGCGCCTCGCCGCAGGCTTCGTTTGCCACCGGTAGCGAAGGGCTGGGAATTGGCCAGACTGCCGCGACTAGCGCGCCACTGACCTCCGTGGCATCGGCCATCGCACCACCGGCTTCGACTTCCGCTTCCGGCCTGTCGGCATGGTGGGGCGGTCTGTCCGAAGCGACCAAAAACAAGTTGCTGCAGGTTGGTGGTCAAGCCGCCAATGGTCTGATGGAAGGCTGGTCGCAGGAACAGCGCCTGGCCTTTGAGCGCGAGCGCCAGAACCTGGAGCAGCAGAAATACAACACAGCGATGGCGAATGCCTCTGCGCAGCCAACTGTCCGTTTCCAGCAAGTTACCCCAGTAGGCCAAGGCACCGGCCTGCTCACTCCACAGCGAGGTTAATATGGCCGGTCTTCTGACTCCACCCCAAGACGATGCCGCAGCAGGCGGCGCACAGCAGGCTGCACCACAAGGCGCTTCTGCGCAGAACCTGAGCGATCCGATCCTGCAGCAAGTCGAGCAGGGAATCGAAGAGAAGGTGCCGCCGGACCTGAAGAAGGATTACGACTCGATCGTGCTGGCCGGCATGGACGTGATGTTCAATCCCAAAACTTCGGACCTGATCGAGCAGCAGCTCGATGCGCAGGGCGATATCGTAGACAACGTCGCCGACGGCATCTCGAAGCTGATGATGATCATCTACAACGAGAGCCAGGGCCGGATGAGCATCCCGGCCGCTGGGCTGGCCTGCGTCACCCTGATGTGCCAGGCGCTGGACTACTGGGAGAAAACCCGCGATGGCCAGGTTACCGATGATCTGGTGGCGCAGGCGACCAAGGCCACGGTGATGAAAACGCTGCAGCGCTTCGGTATCTCGCAGCAGCAGGTCGATCAAACGGTGGCGGCCGGCCAGGCGCAGGGCGGTGGCCAGCCAGAAGCAACGGAGGCTTAAATGGCAGGCTTGGGACTTTTACTGGGCGGCATCGCTGGCGCTGGCCGCGGACTGGCCCAGAGTGCAGCGGAAGACCAGCGTGTACTGGATGAGCAACGTCTGGCACAGCAGCGCGCGCAGCTGGAAGAAGAGAAGACGGCGCGCATTGACGAAGCCCGTGCGGCGCGCCAGCGCCAAGCCGGTGTGCAGCAGGGGCAGGACATTCAGGCCGAAACCCAGCGCCTGCAGAACCAGTCCGATGCCGCCGCCATCAATGCCAAATACGGCTCAAACGCCACGGCAGAAGACGTGCAGGCGCTACGCGGCAACGAGGCTGCACGGCAAGCCTATGGCCTGCTGAGCCCAACGCGCCAGAGCGATCTGGAAGCGCGCGCTACAGCGGCCGAGAACCTGGGCTATCTGGATGCAGCCAAGGAAACGCGCTCGCAATTGCAGACTGAAGTCAGCAACAAGCGCCAGGAAGCTAGTGACACGAATACCAATCGTCGCCTTGACCTGCAGGAACAGCGCCAGAAACAGATCGATGATTACAACCAGCGCCGAGAGGATCGCCTTGACCGCCTGGCGGCTGCGCAACTCTCATTCCAGCAGGCGCGTGCCGGCAAGGAAGATGCGCGTTCAGAACAAATGGCTGAGCGTGAGCAGCGCGCCGCCACCGCGAATGCGCTGCGCGGTGCCGAGTCCGATATCAAGCAGCTGTCGAAGGACATTGCCGACCCGCTGCTGGCGCCGGAACAGAAGCAGGTCATCCAGCGCCAGCTCGACAGCGCCCGCACCGAAGCGCGCCGCTACCGTTCCGCACTCTCTGGTGCTGGGCTGGAAGGTTCGGAAGCGCCGAGCAAACCGTTCAATCCTGACGACTTCCGCACCGGTGGTGGCGGCAGTTCCGGTGGATCATCGCGCGCCACGACGGTGCCGAATCCACTGGGCCAAGGTGCTGCACCAGCGCCTGCAGAACGTGCCAGCCCTGGACAGCAGGCGGTGCGTGCGCTGGACATCGCCATCAACAACACGGTGCGTGACCTGACGGCGGCAAACAACCGAGGTGACCAGGCGGAAGTGGCGCGGCTAAATGATCTTCTTCAGCAGCAACAAGCCGCGAAGAGCCGGACGCTCTGATAAGCTGCACGAAGCAGTGCATTAACGCAACTACATGGGGATGAGATGGACCTGAACTTCGATTACGATGCAGCGCGGAGTGCCGGCTACAGCGATGATGACATCCTGAACGGCCTGCAAAAGAAAGGGCTGCTCGACTTCGACCTGGGGGCGGCCCGCAAGGCGGGTTACAATTCTACGGAAATCCTCAGTTCCATCCTGCCCCAGCGTGCACCGGAACCACCCAAGGAAAGTAGTAGCCTACTGCGCCGCGCGGGCGATATCGGTATCTCAGCACTGAAAGGCGCCATCAGCGTGCCGGAAACAGCGGTCGGCTTGGCTGATATCGTGACCGGCGGCTACGCTGGGAAGGCGGCCGAGGAACTGGGATTCCGCCCCAAGGAGGCCAAGGCTGCGCTGAACGAACTGTATTCCCCTGAGCAGCAGGCCGCCAACCAGCGCGTGGCCGAGGCCAAAGGCTTCCTGCCATCGATCGGCGCGATGGTGTCCAACCCCAGCACGCTGGTGCAGACGGGTGTCGAGTCGATTCCTTCCATGCTGGCTGGCGGCGCGGTTGGCCGCGGCCTGGTCGCTGGCGCTGGCCGTCTCGGCCTGGGACTGGGCGAAGTGGGTGCCGCAGCGGCGGGGGAAGGCGTGGTCGGTGGTGGCCAGGCGGCAGAGCAGATCCGGCAGGCCAATGAAAACGGCGAACTGACGGCCGGCCAAGCGCTCTCCGCGCTGGGCTCCGGCATCGGCACCGGTATCTTTGGTGCTGTCGGCGGCCGCATTGCGCACAAGCTGGGCATCGGCGATATCGACACGGCGTTGGTCAACTCCGGTGCGCCAGTGCAGAGCAGCAAAGGCGTGATCCGTCGCCTGATCGAAGGCGGCGTTTCCGAAGGCGTGTTCGAAGAACTGCCGCAGTCGATCCAGGAACAAATCTGGCAGAATGCCGCGCTCGACAAGCCGCTGCTGGAAGGCGTCGGCGAGCAGGCGGCGCAGGGCTTGCTGGCTGGCGGCCTATTCGGTAGTGTCGCTGGTGCTGCGCTGCATGGTCATCCCGCCGCACAAGCTGCGGAAGCGGTTCAGGGCGAGCCACAGCGCCTTGGCTACAAACCCGACCCGCTCCTGGTCTTCCCCGATGGCTCGGTTGGGCGCCAGTCAGATGCCGACAGTTTCATTGCCGGGCTGCCAGAAGACCAGCGTGTTGCCGCACGAGCGCGCCTGTATGGCTATCAAGAACAGCAGGTTTCCGAGAACGATGTGCTGCAGGCGCAGTCGGTGAATGATGCCATCGCCGTAGCCAACCGCGCCATTGAGCAGGGCACGCCGGAATACCAAGCGCAGAAAGCCGACGAGGTGGGCAAGGCATGGGATGCCTACCTGGCCGAGCAGAGCCAGCGCCGTCAGACGGAATACGATGCCGCCGAGGCTGCACGCCGCAGCCAGGAATCGGCCGCCATGCTGGAACAGCAGCGCACTCAGCAGGTTGAACAGGCCAATGCCATCACCGAAGCACAGGGCTTCAACCAGGCTGAGCCAACGGCCATGCAGCTGGCCATGCAGCGCGCGCAGGAGCAGCGCCAGTCGCGGATTACCGAGGCGCAGAATCCCGATGTGACGCAGGCCCGCGCCATCCTTGATGCGGCAGGTGTCACCGGCAATGAGCGTATGCGCGCGCTGCGCAGTATCCGCACGGGCGAGAACACGCTGGAAGACTTGGCCGATGCCCATCCACCGAAAGCGACGAATGTTGCAAATCAACTACAGAATGCACAGCCGCTGCCACAACAACGGATTGCTGGCGCTGAAGTACCTCAACAACTGCAACCTGCTGAAGCGGCAGGACGTACGCCGGGCGCGCCGCTTGCTGAAGAACCCGGCGGCGCGGGTGCCAGCGGACCTGCTGTATCTGTTCCGGCTACTGCAACTGGCGCAGGTGAAGCCGCGGCCCGGACTGCTGCCGCACTGAGCCGCATCACCGGTCGCCGCGTCAACGGCGAATGGAATACTTTCTCACCGCAGTCCGGCTCGCTGGGCGTACCGCGCGAGGTCATGCCACAGGTGAAGGCTGAAGCGCGTGGCGCGCTGACACAGTTTCTGGCAGCGCGCGGAATCACACATGAGCCAGCGCGCGAAATCCCTGCTGCCAGCCTGAAGCCAACCCAGCAGGAATTTTCCGAAGCCAAGGTCCGGCAGGCGCAGGATTATCAGGGTGGCGAGCGCTCGATCCTGGTGTCGTCGGACGGCTATGTGCTGGACGGCCACCACCAGTGGCTAGCGGCGCTGGCCAATGACCAGCCGGTCAAGGCCATCCAGCTGAATGCGCCGATCGCCAAGCTGCTGGACGAAGTGCACGAGTTCCCTAGCGCGGAGACGGCTGAAGGCGCACCACAAAAGACGGCACAAAATATTCCAGAAAATATTCCAGAAGACGATGGCTCGGATATCCCGGTCGCCTTCATGCGCCGCGTCAAGGTGCCGCACGAGGTCTGGGTGCAGGACGAGAACCGCTATGAAACCGTGCAGCTGGGCGCCGACAAGGCACTCGCCAGCGTGCGCGAAGACATCACCAATTTGGAAGCACTCTTGAAGTGCATCAGGGGCTGACATGCATACCATGACCCGCGCCGAGATCGCGGCGCAGAACGGCAGCAAGAAGGCAGCACCTGAACCCCAGCGCGCGCCATCTGATGCGGACCAGGTCAAGGCGACCATGAATGATGTTGCCGACAGGCTGGGAAAGTCGGCGCTGATCATGGCCGCCAGCGCGGAAGTGATCGCCAAGGCGGTCACCAAGCAGCCTGAAAAAGTTCTGGAAGCGGTGATTCACCGCGATGAAAACGGCCGCATGAGCGGCGTCACTATCACCGTCAAACCAAAGGAGTAATACCATGGCATCAGGCGCTTATGTCGTCCCGGATAAGGCAAAGCTTAATTTCGTCAACGCCACCAACCTGATCGGCGCGAACGCGGCCAACTTCAAGATGGCGCTGTTGACCTCGTCCTACACTCCCGCCAATTCGACTGATGAAGTCTTTGCGGACGTGTCGGCTAACGAGATCGCCAATGGCAACGGCTACACGTCCGGCGGCGTGGCGCTGACGGGCGTCACCCTGACGCAGACCTCCGGCACCGTGAAGTTCACCAGCAATCCGGCTACCTGGACCGCCTCTGGCGGCTCGATTCCAGCGTGGCGCCGCGCCGTGATCTACTACAGCGGCACGCTGAACAGCAAGGTGAATCCGATCGTCGGCCACTTCCTGGGTGATACCACGCCGACCGATATCCCGGCGACCACCAGCGGCAACACGTTGACCGTCACGCAGAACGCCTCCGGTATTCTGACGATTGCCTGATCGGAGCCGAGATGACGCCAGAACAACTGCAAACCCTCGGCACCGAGGTGCGCAACGACCCGGAAGCCATCGGCTATGCCCAGTACCTGCCGGACAGTCCAGGATTGGTGGCCGACCTGCTCAACGCGCCGACCCGCTCCATGGTCAAGCCGCTGCCTTCCGGGACCGCCAAAATCTGGGCGGCCGCAGGCCCCTACGCCAAGATTGTGGACGCCTCGGAGAACAGGGCACTCAATATTGCCGTGCGCGCCTCCTGCCTGGTGGTGCGCGATGAGTTCATTTCGGCCGGCACCATCCATATCGACCAGCCGAAGGTGCGCGCCATGTTCGATGCCTGGATCGTTGCAGGCGTCATCACGGCCGATGAGCACGCCGACCTGATCGCCGAAGCCACCGTCGCCGCCAGTCGCGCAGAGCAGCTGGGCCTGCCGCCTGTCACCATCTACGACCTGATCGATAGCGGAGTCATCGCATGAGCACCGTCAAGAACGCACAAGGCAGCCGTACCCAGCTCTCCGGCGCATCGGCCGCGCTCACCTCCTTGGCCTCGGCTACCTACGCCGTGTTGGGCACCATCACCCACAATAGCGGCGGCAAGACGCCACTGGACTGCCTGGTCGAGGTCTACTGCAAGCCGGGTACGGTATCCAGTCTGAAGCAGCTGACCATCTTTGCCCAGAAAAGCCTGGACGGCACCAACTTCGAAAGCGGCCCGACTTCCGGCACCACCACGACCGACGAGCCGAACCTGACCTATGTCGGCACTGTTCCACTGAACAGCAATACCACCTCCGAGCGGCGCATTTTCAGTTTGGCGCAGGTCTTCGGCTCACTGCCCTTTGCCACCAAGCTGATCGCAAAAAACGAATCCGGCGCAGCGCTGTCCGCAACCGGCACCGACAACGACTGCTACACGATGGACATTACCGGCGACATTACCTAATCCAGTATGGCTATCGCGCTGAAAAACTCGGCACGCCTGCAACCCCAGCAAGGCGCGCAAATCGACTGGGCCAACCCGATCACACGCGGGTTGGCCTTCTGCCATGTGCAGGGCCAGAACGGCAGCGTCTTCGGCTTTACATCCGGCGGCAACTCCGTCACCGCCTACAATGCTGCCACGCTGACCAATACGCCGCTTGGCCGCGGCGTGCAGACTTCGTCCTTCCTGTACGATACAGGCACTACGCCGATGACCGGCACGGCCTACTCACTGCTGATGGCTGGTAACTGCATGAGCACCAGCGCCATCCAGAATGCGCTGGATGACGACAACGATACCGGCTCGCCGCGTTGCTTCCAATTCCGCATCAATGCCAGCAAGGCCGAGCTGATCACTTTTGACACCAGCAACAATCCCTACTTCGCCACCGCGACGGCCATGTCCGCTGGCAAGCTGGCGGCCGGCTTCGTGATGGGCGCCTCGGTCGCGGGCAACAACATCGCCGTGTTCCAGAATGGCGCCAAGACGGCCAACACAGCAGGCGGCACCCAGCGCCAGCCCACAGGTAACACGCGCGTCGGCGGCCACAAGGGCGCGGGCGGGTCTGCCTGGTCCTCCGGTGGCATGGTCCTGGCAGCAGGATGGAGCCGGACATTGTCCGACTCCGAGCAACAGGCGCTGGCCGATAATCCATGGCAGCTGTTCAAGGGGCCGGTGCGGCGTCTGTGGGTAGTCGCTCCTGCTACTGGCGGCAATGCCGTGACCCCTGATACTGGCGTCCTGACGCTGACCGGTCTGGCGCCGACAGTGGCCCAGAGCGCTAACCAGTCGGTGACGCCGGGCACAGCCGCGTTGTCCATCACCGGGTTTGCGCCGTTGATCGCGCAGCCGATTGCCGTTTCCCCTGCCACCGGTACGCTGTCGGTTACCGGCTTCGCGCCGTCCATTGCGCAGCCGCAAGCGGTCAACCCGGGTGTCGGCATCCTGACCATTGCCAGCTTCGCGCCCACGGTGTCGCAGAACATCACCACCAACGTGAATCCAGGCACGGGCGTGCTGACGCTGGCAGGCTTCGCACCGTCCGTGGCGCAGACGTTCAACCAGACCGTCAGCCCCGGTGTCGGCAGCCTGGCGATCACGGGCTTTTCCCCGTCCATCACCCAGCCGCAGGGCGTGACTGCTGGCACCGGCCAGTTGACCATCAGCGGGCTGGCGCCGACCGTGTCACAGGGCTTGCCAACTGATCCGCGCTACGGCCGCCCGCGCATCGACATTTCCGCTGGCGCGTGGCTGCCGTCCACTGGCACTTCGCTGTCAGCGATGATTGGCGAATCGGTGCCGTCGGCGTCAGATTACGCCTACACGGATTCGGTGTCGTCGTTTGAGGTGAGGCTCAATCCTGTAACTGATCCTGGCACCAGTTCAGGGCAGGCGGTGCGCTATCAAATCTGGACCGATGACGGTGGTCCGATGACGGTGCATTTTCTGCAGGGCGCGGTAGAAATCGCCAGCTGGGTGCACGCTTCAACGCCGATGAGTGCCACAGTCTTCGAGCAGTTTCTGACGGCAACGCAATGCGACAGCATCACTGATTACAGCAATCTGCGGTTCAAGTTTGAGGCGCTATGACCGCCTTCGTCGGCTTTGCTGAATTCGACGTGCTGGCGCAGCCGAGCCGGGCCTATGTCGGCTGGGCCGAGTTCGATGCACTGTCCACGCCATCCGGTGCGTACGTGGGCTGGGCGGAATTCGACACGCAGGCGTTCGTGCCAGAACCGCCTCCCGTGCAAGGCCGCGGAGGTGGTGGGGATCGCGGGCGCACCTTCCCACGCTTCGGCAAGCGTTATGACAGTGTTAAAAAGCAATACAATGTCTATATTGAAAATGTGGATGAAGCCGAAGAAGAGGACATCCTGATGAAAATTCTGATGGAGATTGCAAGCCATGAGCTTTAGTTCCTGTGTAGCCAGCCTGTCGCTGGGCGGTAAGCTGCCCATCACCGAGCTGCGCGAGAATGCGGCGGCGTACCAGAAGCGCGGCATGTCGTCGGAAGCAGCGCTGGAGCGCGCCGTGGTCGACCGACTGGACATGGCGCGCATGGAGGAACGCTCCATCGTCGCCACCGTGCGCCAGCAGTATGAGGCCAAGGGCGGCAAGCCGCGCCCAGCGCCAGCAGTCACTCAACCGGAGGTGCAACATGCTCAAGAAATCAGCCAGCAAAGCCGCGTTCAAGGAGAACGTGAAAACGGAAATCGCAGCGGGCAAACCGCCGAAGCAGGCGGTGGCCATCGCGTACTCCGAGAAGGAACGCGCGCAGAAGAAGCCGCGCGGCCTGTTGAGTCCCAAGTAGTCTCGCGCGTCGAGATTCCACGCCAAGTCGCCAACTTCGAGCTGGCAGCGCGGCAGGCATGGGATGAACAGTGGAACGCGCTGAAGAACCAGGTCCGCGCCGGCAAGGTCACCGAGCAGGATGTCGTGCGCGTGAAAGAAATCGCCGCCGGCCGCCAGGCAGACGCTGGCAAGCAGCTTGGAAAACTGGTCGCCGAAGTGCGCAAGCGTCCCGCCACCACCAACCCGCAGACGGAGCAGCGCTATGCCCGACAAGAAGCTGAGATTGCCCGCGCCAAGGAAAGCGCCGCAGCGCGCCGCCCTGCCACCGAAACCGAGGCCCAGCCAGCACAGCCATCTAAGCCAGCCGGTGAAGTAGTCGAGCGCTACTTGGGCCAGTACGGTAAAGGCATGTCGCAGAACAATGCCAATGCGGAAGTCGCCAAGCGCAACCGGCTGAACGATGGCATCACCTGGCGCGCGGAGGCGAACGAGGATCTCGGTTACGACCGCTACGAGGTGGTCGGCTACCGCGAGCAGGCCGAGCCCATCAGCAAGTCGGAAGCCAAACCATCCGGCGGCATGACAGCGGCCGATGTGACGAAAGCGACTTCTGCCCTGCGCGCCAAGTGGCTTGGTTTCCAGCGCACCAACATCGTCCAGAGCATCGAAGACCTGCCACCGGAAGTGCGCGCTCGCGTCGACGCTGACAGTAGCACCGAGGGCTTCTACGATCCGCAGACTAAGGCTGTGTACCTGATCGCCGACAACCTTGCGTCACCTGAGCGCGCAGCCTGGGTAGCAGCGCACGAAGTAGTTGGCCATGGTGGCTTGCGCATGTTGCAGGACAAGAGCGTGAACGAGGCGCTGAATCTGGCCGGCGCCAACCGCTTTGTGAAGCAACTGGCCGAGGCCATTCAGAAAGATCGCCCAGCGGTCACCGAGACGGCTACTGAGGAGGCCGTGGCCGAACTGGCTGCCGCTATCCAGAACGACGATTTCAGCAGGCTGTCCGAGCGCTACGGTGTGAACGTGCCGGAAGCTTCCCGCAATGGTATCCGCGGCGTGGTCGGCCGCGTGGTGGAAGCGGTTAAGCGTTTCATTGCCACCATCACCAAGCAGCCGGTGGACAGCGTCACCAATGCCGATGTGCGCGCCCTGGTCAGCCAGCAGCAGGCTGCCGTGGAAGGCCGTACCAGTGCCGAGCGTGCACCGCGCGCCGAGCCCGCGCTGGCTTCGCAGAACGAAGCGGACAACCGCACTGTCGAGGTGGATGGTGTACGTCATCCGATCACCGACAGCCGCGGCCAACTGGTGGCGCCGGATGTGCAAGGGCAGATTGAATTCTGGCGCAATTACAAAGGCCCGGTCAATGCCGACGGCCGCCCTATTCTGGCCGACCCAACAGAAGGCATCCGCTACAGCCAGGCACCGGCCGGTGAGGAAAAGGTGCCTAAGTGGGCCGAGAATTTGTCCGACGCGCAGAAGGCCGCGCTGCGCAAGTCCGGCGCCATCTACACCGAGAAGACCATGAAGCAGAAGGTGGCCGAACTGAAGGAAGGCGCGCTGAAGAAACTACAGTACGGCATCCTTGACCAGTTCGCCCCGATCAAGGACCAGCTAGGCAAGATTCCCTACGTGCTGGCGCGGATGGCCAAGAATGCTGACGGCACGCTGGAGTCGCTGATGCTGTACGGCCGCCCGCAGCTGGACGCCGACGGCGGCATGACGGTCGACACCACGAAAAAGGGCTTCATCGAAACCATGCAGGCGCTGCAAGGCGAACATGAC
>Ga0207711_10000238_pt1 | contig 59004 bp, 60 predicted proteins | sample KBSS34metaG_FD_184401 | JGI IMG/M metagenome (GOLD analysis project Ga0207711, IMG submission 184401) | Switchgrass rhizosphere microbial communities from Kellogg Biological Station, Michigan, USA - KBS S3-4 metaG (SPAdes) (version 2) | ecosystem: Host-associated > Plants > Roots > Rhizosphere... | reverse complement strand
GCAAAGGTGCTTATCGCGATAAACATAACATCGCACATCCACTTTTAGATCTGTCGTTTCTCCATCGACCCGCGCTCGTCTAAGCGGTGGTTCTACTTCACGCTGTGCGACGTAACTTTCCTGCAGCAGCTGTTCAAAAGTGCCGCGTGTCAGTTTGCTACCGCGATAAGCACCTTTGCCGCCATAAGCGGTGGCCGGTTTGAAGAAAAATTGTTTGCGCTGTTGCCACAGCTGCTCAGCATGCGTACGGTCGACGCAACGTGTTTCCGGGATGGCATCTAATAAAATGTGTTGCTGAGCAAGGGTGACACCTAACCCGGTGAGCATCTGCGGATCGCTTAATAAAGCCAGATGCCGTTTATCCGCATACAACGCATGATGGTAGGGATTGGGAGTCACTACGACGCTGCCGCTCACGAAAGCGTTTCGCAACACGGTCGTTTCGTCATCCTCAAAATAAAAATCGGTGAGACGGTTGTAAATCAGGTCGACCGGGGCTCCTCGCAATGTCAATCCATCGTTCGTGGTTGTCAGCTCGGTAGGGTCACAAATTTCGACGGGTAGATCGCGGGCACGCAATAATTCCGCAAAGCGCTGAAATTCCGCGTAGAGATATTGTTCAGTGGGATTCTTGTCGACGATGGCGATCAATCGCGGCCGGCGGTGTCCGCGTACCATTTCGAAATCGGATAACAAGCTGTCGATGATGGCAACTTCCGCTTGCTCCGCCTGACACGAGGGCGATGCAACCTCTGCAGCAGCACAACATCCTGATTGTGCACGCAGGACGCCAGTAACAATCAATGCGCCACCGGCATTGGTATTAATTTCTATCAACTGCGGCCCCGATTCGTGCAAGTGAAAATCATAGCCGTACAACACGCCCGCATTGCCTGGATTGCGACGCGCCACGCCAGGCGCGTCGGCGAGAACTCTTTGTTGCCACGCGCTTGATTGCACTACTTGATCGACGGTGCGAATCAGTGTCGACATTTTGGTCAAGTCTTGCGAAGCAACAAACACCGGCACTGCGGCAATTTGCAATCTCGCATTGATCGTCGTCGGCCGCTGAGGACAGAGGCAAAGAGTATTGAGGCGCGCCGCGTCATCCTGATCCGAGCAAGCACAATGGCTATCAGTGTTAATGTTCACAGGGCTACTCGTTTAACGGCGATTGCGCTGATATTGTTTTAATGCTCATTATTGCTGTCATTCGTGCATATCGTGCGAGTGATGTTCATTTGACTCCGGTCCAAGATGCCAGCGATTTTCTGACTGATGCCACCTGGATGTCGATTAAAACAGTAGACGTACGCCTAAACGGCCGATGGTATAGCTTTCTGAGGAAGCCGAACCTGGATGTTCAACGCGAGCCACCTCGATGTAGGGCGCGAAGCTTCGTGCAAATTCGTAGCGCGCATTGATGCCTGCTTCGAGCGAATATAAACCACCCTTTATTTCATCATTTTCACTGCCGGTTGCAGCCCAATCGCCGAACAAATAGGGGCGCACGATAAATCGGTTGGTGATGAGTAAATCGTATTCGCCACGTGTACGCGCAAACAATTTACCGTCTTCGCGTACAAACGCGGCAACATCGACATCAAAACCATACGGCGCCAAGCCGCGCATGCCGATGACAAAATAATTGTGCGAGATCGGTTCGAAATCGTGGCGCAGGCCAGTCTGAAAATCCCAGAACGGCGCGACATAGTGGCTGTAAAGCAATTGTGCTTCGGCATCAGTGACATCACCTTTTTCAACATCGCCTTCAGTTTTCCACGCCAAGCGATCGTAGTCAGAACCCACCCAGCCATCCGCGCGCCAGCTCTGCAACGTTCGATCGTCTGTTCTTCCAACATCGGCTTCAATGCGCGTCGCGGAAAATATTTCAGGCATCTCGTGTGCAGTAGCGAAATGCGAAAACACAAATGCAGGCAAACTAAACGCAATTTGAGTAGCGCAGATTTTATGAAATTTGCGATTCATGCTGGCGCCCCTTCAGTCACCACCACCGCTTGCATCATGCCGGCGGATGCGTGATAAAACAGATGGCAATGAAACATCCATACACCCGTCTCGTCAAAGCTTGTCAGTAACGTCACCGACTGTCCCGGGTTAACGATCATCGTGTGCTTGCGCGGTGCGTATTCACCCTGGCCGTTATCAACTTCAAAAAAAGCACCGTGCAAATGCATGGGGTGCTCCATCATGGTGGTATTCGTCAACACAAAGCGCAGGCGCTCACCGCGCTTCGCTTCAAAGAAAGTCGACTCAGACATTTTCTTGCCGTTGATCGACCAGAAGTAGCGATTCATATCGCCCGTCAATTTCATTTCGATAGTTTTTGTTGGTGTGCGCTTGTCAGAGGAAGGCGTGAGCGCACGCAAATCGCTATAACGTAATTTTGCGATCGGGATTGCGGGCGTCGATTCGGCCTGCGAATTACTTTGTTTCGTCGGCTTTTGCTCGGGCATGCTCATCCCGGACATATCAGCTTCATCCATGGTTTCGCCATTCGGCATGACCATGACGTGATGATCGTGCTCTGTACTTGTCGCGGTGCTGTGATCATGTTCAGCACTTGCGGTATGCCCATTGTGATTGTGCACGCCGCTCATTTCGGCCATCGTGCGCACAGGACGCGGTCCCAACTCAGGTATCGGTGCCTCCATACCGATTTCGGGTGCGAGCGTACCGCGCGCATAACCGATGCGCGCCGATGTTGCAGCAAATAAGGTGTAGGCTTTGCGCTCTTTCGGTTCGACGATGACGTCATACGTTTCGCCATTGCCGATGCGCAGTTCATTCACCTCGATTGGTTGAACATGCAGGCCATCGGCGGCAACGATCTTCATCGTCAGACCCGGAATACTGAAATCGAAAAAATTCATCGCCGCGCCATTGATGATGCGTAATCGCACGCGCTCGCCCGGATTAAATAACGCCGTCCAATTATCTTCGCTGCGCTGACCGTGCATCAGAAATTGCCACTCGGGGCCGCCATCGGCGGCATCGGTTGGGTCCATGCGCATCTGCGCCCACATCAGGCGTTCGCGCCAAATCGCAGCGCGCGCTTCATCCGATGTTGCCGCGTTCAATTGTTTGCGCAAATCGAGCAAGGTTTGTCGACGATAGTTGTAGTAGCCATCGACCTTCTTCAGATTGGCGAGCACTTTTTCCGGCGGCGTGTCATTCCAATCGGATAGCAACACAACATATTCACGCTCGTATTGAAACGGTTCTGGTTTCGCCGCATCGATAATGATCGGCGCATAAAACCCGGCCGGCTCCTGCAACGTCGCATGGCTGTGATACCAGTACGTACCGTTTTGCCGCAACTTGAGTTGATAAGTAAACGTTTCGCCCTGATGAATACCGGGGAAAGTAAAACCCGGTACGCCATCCATCGCATTCGGAATTAAAAAGCCATGCCAGTGTACCGAGGTGACTTCACGCAATGTATTCGTAACGGCGATAGATACGGTATCGCCTTCGCGAAAATGCAGCAGCGGGCCGGGTACCGTACCGTTGACGGTTACTGCAGTCGCGGATTTTCCGCTGAAGTTCACTCTGGTTTCGCCGATCGTTAAATCGTAATGCTTTTGCGGACCGATCACGCTCACCGGTTGTGCGAGTGCATTGCGTACACTCGTGCTTTCATTTGCATAAGTGCGCAGCGGCAATATCGACATGGCCGCCGTGGCCAACCCCCAGCGCATCAGCGTGCGCCGATCGATACCAGAAAATTCGTGCGCAGCAGTTACAGACCAAACATTTTTTGTCATGGCATCGCCTTCAATCAATGGTGTTGACATACAGTCGTTTCGTCATTTTTTAACAATAGCGAGTCGTGATTGATCGGATGATTTTTTATCGTGCTTGGGATTGTGATGAGGTCCGTGATGCCCACCATGCATAAAGATATGCATCAGCGGGCACGAAAGAATTAATAAGTACGGTAGAAATCCGAGTAGATGTACCGAATGGCCCGTGTAGATAAGAAATCCAATTACCGCGAGCGCGACAACCGTGGCAATAGCAGTACGTGAGAAAAACCAGTTTTCGTGTTCGCGTGATGAATCGCTGTACGAAGAATGCGTTGGATCTGACATGGCGATCACTCCTTAAGAATATGACTACGGGCTTTACAATTTGACGCTGCGCAAGCGCAACGCGTTGGTGATGACAGACGCCGAACTTAAACTCATCGCCAGCGCGGCAATCATCGGTGACAACAACCAGCCGGTGAGCGAATACAAAACGCCCGCGGCCAGCGGCACGCCCAGCGCGTTGTAAATCAGCGCAAACAGCAGGTTTTGCCGCATGTTTTTTACGGTAGCGACCGACAAAGCGCGGGCTCGCGCGATGCCGCGTAAATCACCTTTCACCAATGTCACTTGCGCGCTGTTCATCGCGACATCAGTGCCTGTACCCATTGCGATACCAATGTTGGCTTTGGCGAGTGCAGGTGCGTCATTAATGCCGTCACCGGCCATCGCAACAATATGGCTTTCGCGTTGTAGACGTTCGACCAGCGCGAGTTTGTCGGCAGGTTTCACATCGCCATACACCTCATCAATACCGAGACGAGCGCCGACAGCTTGCGCTGTCGTTAGGCCATCGCCAGTGGCCATGACAATGCGTACACCGGTCGCTTTCAATAAAGTAAGCGCTTCGGCAGAACTGGGTTTGATGGGATCGGAAACTGCAATTAATCCGGCGAGGCGATGATCGACCGCGAGATACATCACGCTGGCACCTTCGCGACGCAATTCATCCGCTGCTGTTGCAGCGCTATCAATCGCAATATTTTCCTGCGACATCAACACTGCATTACCGAGCGCCAATGCTTGCTGCGTAACGATTCCACGCACGCCGATGCCAGAACTCGACTCGAAATCGCGCGCAGTTTCCAACTGAAGGCCACGCGCTTTCGCGGCGCTGACAATGGCAGCGGCTAAGGGATGTTCGCTACCTTGATCGAGACTTGCAGCTAAACGAAGAATTGTATTTTCATCAAAACCATTAAGAGGAACGATGCGGTTGAAAGCGGGTTTGCCTTCCGTCAACGTTCCGGTTTTATCGATAATTAATGTGTCGATCGTGCGCAAATGTTCGATCGCTGCGGCATCGCGAAACAATACGCCTTGCGTCGCCGCTTTGCCCGTCGCCACCATGATCGACATCGGTGTCGCCAACCCCAATGCACAAGGGCACGCGATAATTAATACGGCCACCGCATTGATTAAGCCATAAACCCAGCTGGGCTCAGGACCAAAGAAACCCCATGCAAAAAAACTCAACAGCGCAATGCTGACCACCACGACAACGAAATAACCCGATACCACATCGGCCATGCGTTGCAACGGCGCTTTTGAGCGCTGCGCTTGTGCGACCATCTGCACGATTTGCGCAAGCACGGTTTGCGAACCAATTTTTTCTGCACGCATGATCAAACTGCCGCTGGTGTTTAGCGTCGCGCCGATAACCGCGTCACCCGGCCGCTTCGTGACAGGTAAGGGCTCACCCGTGAGCATCGATTCATCCACCGCGCTGCTGCCATCGATAACGCGACCATCGACCGGCACTTTCTCGCCGGGGCGCACGCGCAATTGATCGCCGATATGCACATGCGTAAGCGGCACATCTTCTTCCGAGCCGTCAGCATTAATACGCCGCGCCGTTTTTGGTGCGAGCTTGAGTAGCGATTTAATGGCCGCAGAAGTTTGCGAACGCGCTTTCAATTCGAGCACTTGACCGAGTAGCGTCAGCGAAATAATTACCGCTGCTGCTTCAAAATAAACGCCGACGCGGCCGTGCATTTGAAATGTCTGTGGAAAAAAGGAAGGCACAAATGTGGCGACAAGGCTGTATAAAAATGCCGCGCCCGTACCAAGCCCAATCAAGGTCCACATGTTCGGACTGCGATGCACGATCGACTGCAAACCGCGCTGAAAAAATGGTGCGCCGGCCCACAAGACCACGGGCAGCGAAAGCACTAACTCGATCCAGCTTTGCGTGGTTGGCTCAAACCATTGCAAGCGATGACCCACCATCGCCAGCACTAGTACGACCACCGTAAACGGTAATGTCCACCAGAAGCGACGCCTGAAATCAGCGAGTTCCGGATTGTCTTCGTCATCGAGCGATGGCATTACCGGCTCTAACGTCATGCCGCATTTCGGGCAGTTGCCGGGATGGTCCTGACGCACTTCGGGATGCATCGGACAGGTGTAGATAGTGCCTGCCGCGACGACTTCTTGCGTTGGCACGGAGTCAGCAGATGTTTTTAAATAACGATTGGGATCGGCAATAAATTTCGTCTTGCATCCAGCGCTGCAAAAATAATAAGTCGTGCCACCGCTTTCGTGATGATGCGGTGAAGCTGGAGTCACCGTCATTCCGCACACGGGATCTTTTAGAGCGGCACCTGAAGGCTCCGCGCCACTGGACGTGCTGTCGTGTTTGCCTGATGTTTCGTGATTCGTATGATTGTGCATGCGGTTTCTCTTTCTCTATCAAAATCAGCGTCAGTTTTTACATCTACTACAGAAAATCAGTGGCCCTTAACTATTACTGGAGCGCTGAATAAAAAGGGAACGGCGAAAATCTGCCGTATAAAAAACGGTTCAACTCGCGGGAGTGGCTTCAGAGGGAGGCGTGCGTAAATTTGAAGTGCAGTCAGAAATTACCGATCCAATTTCCGTATGGGGTCAAGAACAGCGGGCGCGAAAAAATCCCCAATGACCACAACCGCACGTTCGCTCGCCTTCAAGTGAGCCACACTATCGCGGGTGATGGAGGAGCTAATCTCGAATAACGCAGAATAAGAGATGACGACGAACCGGTGGGCCGGCTGTCGAGTGATAGCGTGAAAACTCGGAAGTGACGAGTGGAAAGTTGAATAGGATCAACCAAAATGCTGCCGCGATGGCGATAAACAACGGCAGCTGCTTGGTTAAATCATCGAGCGCTGTCGCAATCCCAACGGCGATGCCTTGCTCGTCATCATTGCATTCGAGACCGAATGAAAACGGGAGATGATCGTGTAGCGTTGACGTGAGCGCATGATCTTCATCATGGTCATCGCTTAGCCCCAATGAATGCTGGTGCGCCGCAGCGTGATGATGATTAGGCGCCGCGCCACAAGTCACCTGACACCATGGCAGCAGCATTGCTGCTATCAGCAGCAAGAGGAGGCCTTTATGTCGAATTACCCGTCGGTGGGTCATGATTGTTAAGCGCTAATTAAATGGCACGAGAGAAAGCTAGAGTAATCCTGACCACCATAGGCTTCAATGGCGGTCTCTGTAAATTGAAACCGTTATTGTCGTAAATCAAAGACCACCCTCCAAAGCACTTAGCCACCACCGTGCTGGCGGAAATATGCTGCCGTATCACGCGCCATTCTGGTTGCACACCACTTCGCTTAGCGCCAAGGCTCTGAGTGTCCGCTTCTTATCGTAGCAATGATCCGCTATGGCCGAACTGTTGCCATACAAAAATTTATTCGTCGCAAACTCAGCCTTGCTGGTTACGAGCTTCGCTCCGGCAGCGATAAGTAATTTCCGTGACCATCTCGTTTTAGTTAATGCACCGGTCGTTTATTCTTAGCTGGTGCGTATCGCCACATACTCGATCTGCGCACTTGCCAACCGGCGCGAAATCTCCGCTATCAGTTCCGATCGAAGTTGATCGACAGATAGCAAGTTTTTGATGTTAAACCTGAGTTCAAGCGTCGCGGTATCACTATCGACTTTTGCCAAAAAACATCCGACGACTTCTTCCGCGCTGACTTTTTGCTTCGCGGCGCCGACTGCGACGGTTTGCGCTGACTCTATCTCAGCTTTTCCGCGCAAATCGATAAAAATGGAAATCGTCTGCGTCGCAACGCGTCTGCTCAAATTCAAACTTATCTGGCTCGCAGCGATATTGTTGGGAATCACCACAAAGTGACCATCGGGCGCCCGTAATGTTGTGTAGCCCAACGAGATCGAATCCACAACGCCGATTTCCGTTCCAGTCGGTGCCGCAACCTGTAATGTATCGCCTAAACGGAACGGCTTATAAAGCGTAATGGAAATGCCGGCCACCAAATTGCCGAGCGTACTTTGCGCTGCAAGGCCTATCACCACCGATGCGATGCTCGCACCGGTCAGCAGTGCTGTACCCAATGCGCGCAGCGGAGGAATCAGATGCGCATACAATATGAGCGCAATAATCCAAACCAACGCCGAACCGAATTTACCGAGGAAATTAGCCGTTGTTTTATCCAGATGGGATTGTCGAGCGATAGCGACGTTCATGGTCGCTCTTAAAACTCTCGACAACGAGGCGGCAATGACAATGCACACCAGCAGATAGACTAAGGCGCCCACCCAAGAGTCCGGCTTGACGAGTTCCATTAAATTTTTCCCATCAATATGAAATTCATTCATCGTGAATCGCCCTGCTCCCGATAATAGGAATTTATTTACGATAATTTTTGAAGATTTTCATTTGGGAAACTTTAGCTGAATCAATCATCCTACTGAATACACAAGCGCTGAAAATATTTAAGGTGTTGGAGACGCGTAAAAGATTTGCGCATGCCTTATGAAATATTTTCATTATTTGCGTAAATAGTACCGGCGAAATCCTCTTTTTTACCTGATCGTACACAAGGTTTGTGCGGCCTCCCAACCGCCGGCAACCGAAAATTTCACGGCATAAAATTTGCGTTAAATCGATAGTGTGTGTGGATAAAAACTTCACGAGCGGATGCTCTGCCGATGGACGAATAAAAATGAAAATCGCTTTGATTTCTCCGTTATATGAAGCGGTACCACCGCGTTTATACGGTGGTACTGAGCGTATAGTTGCCTATCTCGCCGATGCATTGGTGAAGATGGATCACAGCGTTACGCTGTTTTCGAGCGCCGACGCACGCACGAAAGCAACCTTGGTACCGCAACGCGATCAAGCTATTAGGCTGGATCCCGATCCGCTGAAATCCGATATCGCAGCGCACTTGTCGATGTTGCACGAAGTGCGAGCGCGCGCCGATGAATTCGATCTTTTGCATTTTCATACCGACCTGCTGCACTTTCCTTTTTTTGAGGATATGGCGAGCCGAACGCTAACTACATTGCACGGCCGTCTCGATATGAAGGATTTACCGAACTGTTATCGACGCTGGCCGCACTACCCGTTAATTTCAATTTCCGATCAGCAACGCGCTGCTTTGCCGAACGCAAACTGGTTAGGCACTGTGCATCATGGAGTAAGTCCTGAAACCTATCGGTTAAATGCAAAGCCGAGCGGAGAGTACGTGGCTTTTTTGGGGCGCATTTCACCCGAAAAAAGTGTCGATCGCGCGATTAATATTGCGCGGCGTGCTGGCATCCCATTAAAAATTGCGGCCAAGGTGGATATGGCCGATCGCGCTTATTTTCTCGATGAAGTACAGCCGCTGTTGCGTCAGCCTGGTGTGGATTCATCGGCGAAATTGGCGATGTTGAAAAATCCGAATTTCTCGGCAACGCACGCGCATTATTGTTTCCTATCGACTGGCCCGAACCGTTCGGGCTTGTCATGATCGAAGCCATGGCTTGTGGTACACCGGTTATCGCCTGGCGTTGTGGCTCCGTACCGGAAGTGGTGGAGCCTGGTATAACGGGCGCGATTGTCAGCAGCGAAGACGAGGCCATCGCCGTGCTAAAAAATCTCGAGCTGTTCGATCGTCGCCGCGTACGCGAGGAATTCGAGCGTCGCTTCTCCACCACCGCGATGGCTCAACGTTATGTGGCGCTGTATCGTCGGTTGATCGAACGACAAATTCCGATCAAACACACGGCCTAAATCACGCCGATTATTTGCACTCCTCAGTTTTTCGATCAGAGGGACGAACATGTCGACCACCAAAGATCCGAATCGATTTTATGCCCTCAAGGATGGCGATAGTTTTGTGGTGGCGAATGCGTTCGGCGATATCGCCGGTGCCGGTGATGGATTTTTTTGCGACGATACGCGGGTGTTATCACAATTCAGCCTCACCTTCGATGGCGTTGGCCCGTCTTTGCTCAGTGCCGCCATCAGCCGCGATAACGTTTTTTTTATTTCCCATATGACCAACCAACCATTGCCGGAGCTGGGCGGAAAATCGACCCCGCGCGGCGTCATCCATGTCGAGCGTTCGCGATTTTTATGGGGATCGCAATTGTTCGAGCGCATTCGTTGCGAAAATTTCGACGTCGATGAGGTACATGTACCGCTGACATTGAGTTACGCCGCGGACTTTTACGATATGTTCGAGGTGCGCGGTATTGCACGCGCCACTCGCGGACAACTCCTGCCGGTTAAAACGGAGCCGGATCGGATAACTTTCTTTTATCAAGCGCTGGATGGTATCAAGCGCAACACCACGATCGCGTTCAGCGAAAATCCAACGGAATTGAGCGCGACACAGGTGCGGTTTGCATTGGTGCTACCCGCAGCTGGCAGCCGCGAAATTTATCTCGAGGTGGGCAGCGATGCGAACGTAGTCCCGAACCGCAAACGATTTCGCGCGGCGGCGGCGCGCGCGCGCTTCACGATGCGTTCACGCTGTCGCGGCGGCGGTCGCGTGCAGACATCGGGGCGCCTCTTCAATGAATGGATCGAAAAATCGCGCGCCGATCTGGCATTGCTCACCAGCGTATTGCCGAGCGGTCCGTATCCTTACGCGGGAATTCCATGGTTTTCGGTGCCCTTCGGGCGCGACGCAATTGTTACTGCACTGCAAATGTTATGGCTTGATGCCAGCTTGGCGCGCGGCGTATTACGTTTTTTGGCGCAACATCAGGCACGCGAGATTTCTCAGTTTCAAGATGCCGCACCGGGCAAAATTATGCATGAAACCCGCAAAGGCGAAATGACTCGCTTACGCGAGTTGCCATTCGGCCAATATTACGGCGGTGTCGATACCACACCGTTATTTGTCGTTTTGGCGGGCGCCTACGCAGAACGCACTGGCGATTTGCAATTGATCGATGAGTTGTGGCCAGCACTCTCCGCTGCATGCGGCTGGATCGATAGTGTGGCCGCAGAAAATTCCGATGGCTTTCTCACCTATGCACGCGCCGCCGAAACCGGTCTCGCTAATCAAGGCTGGAAAGATAGCGAAGATTCGATCTTTCATGCGGATGGCAGTTTTCCGCGCGGCCCGATCGCGCTGGTCGAGGTGCAGGGTTATGTGTTCGCCGCTTTTAGCGCGATGGCCAGTTTGGCGCGGCGACGCGGTGCGAATGACGATGCCGAGCGCTGGGATAAGCGCGCCAATAATTTGCGCGCAGCGGTGGAACGACGTTTCTGGATGGAGGATGTGGGCTTCTATGGCGTCGCTATCGGCGGCGATGGTGAATTGTGTCGGGTGCGTTGCTCCAACGCCGGCCATCTGCTGTTTATGGGCTTGCCCAGCGCGGAACGCGGTCAGCGCGTCGCGCGCGCGTTGCTGTCCAACACGTTTGATTCTGGCTGGGGCTTACGCACGCTCGCACCGGCACAGGCGCGCTTCAATCCTATGTCGTATCACAACGGCTCTGTATGGCCACACGATACTGGCATCTGTACCGCGGGACTCGCACGTTATGACGAACGTGCGGGCGTCGTGCGGCTGATCAATCAGATGTTCGAAACGGCGGTGAGCTTCGGCATGCAGTTGCCGGAATTATTTTGCGGATTTCAACGCACACCCGGTGAACCTCCGGTGGCGTATCCAGTGGCCTGTCTGCCACAGGCGTGGGCTGCCGGTTCCGTGTTCATGATGCTGCAAGCATGTTTGGGTGTGCGTATCGATGGCTGGTCCGATACCGTACAAGTTGATTTTCCGCGCCTACCTGTCGGCATCGATACGATGACCTTACGCCACTTGTCGGTTGGCACCAAAAAAATCGATCTGATATTTCAGCGTATCGGCACCAACGTCGTGGTAACTCCCAGCGGTCCTTCGCCGCAAACTGTACCGGTGGTGGTGCATATCTAAAAATTGATCACTAAAAGAAAATCGCCACAATAATCAAACCAAACAGCAACCACTTCGCCGCGTAATACACAGTGCGGTTCCATGCTTTTAACCGTTTCCCGCTCTGGCGAATCGCATATAAATATTTGAAGATTTTATTGATGCCGCCGGTGCGATCGCTGTCGGCATTCGGCGATGCCGCAGCCGAAACCACATAACGCCCGAAGAAATGATTGAACGCCTGCGCCCAGCGAAATTTCAGCGGCCGCTCGATATCGCAGAATAAAATCAGGCGATCTTGTTGCGTGGTATTTTCGGCGTAGTGAATAAACGTTTCATCGAACATGACGCTTTCGCCATCGCGCCACGCGTAGCGTTCGCCATCGACATCGATATAGCACCCTTCCGAATTCGGTGTGCTGAGGCCGAGGTGATAACGCAATGAGCCTGCATACGGATCGCGGTGGCGCACGAGGCGACTACCCGGTGGTAATTCGGTGAACATCGCGGCTTTGACTTCGGGAATTTGTTGCAGCAGCGCTACTGTTTTCGGACACAACGTTTTCGCCGAGGGATGGCTGTCGTCGTACCATTTCAAATAAAAGCGTTTCCAACCACTTTTAAAAAATGAATTGAAACCGATGTCGTTGTATTGATCGGAAACTTTTACCTGACCGGCGTGCTGCAGCTGCGCGCCCTCGTCGCGGATTTCCTGCCAGTGATCGGCGAGTAACTGCAAATTCGGAAACTGGGCGACATCGACATACGGTGTATTCGGCACACGCGAAAAGAGATACATGAATGAATTGATCGGCGCCATCAGCGTCGAGTGGTCCGAAGCCTGCCGCCAGAATTTATGCCGCACACGGCCGCGATAATGCACATACACGGCGCTGGCGATGAATAACAACAGAATAATCAGCTTGGTGGTCGACATGAGGCTACGGCATCTCGATCGATAACGAAGTGGCGATTTTACTGGATAGCGCCGAAAAAGGGTTGCGCGAGATCAATCGCGTCGGTGCGCGCGAATCATTACATTGCGCGGTGTCAGCGCGCGCGCGCAGAACTCGCCGATTTCGACAGCATACCCATGCTCCTGCAAAAACAACGCGCGGTCGAGCGCCAGCCACAGCTCAAGCGCGCGCCGAAACAAAATACGCGGCAGATCCAGCGCGGTGACTTCGCGCAGACGCTCGGTGCCGGCAGCTTCGTACCGTGCAAAATCAACTATTAATGGCCGCTCAATCTTATAGCGCAGCGCCAAATCACTGCAGAATTCGGCGAACGACCCATTGAGCACGCTGAATGGCAGCGACGGCGTCGGCAGATATTCATCGATGCCGCGCCATTCGCGCTGTAACAGATCGAAACCCAGGCGCCAGCTCTGCAGTTGTTTACGCTGACGTTGCACGCGCACTGGCGAGGTCACGCTGCCCTGCACTGCGGTGTGCAGATCGAGTTTCGATAACTCCAGATCGTTCGCCAGTGCATGCTGCGATAACGGCCAATAAGTGTCTGCGGCAATTAATTGATAGCAACACGGCGCGAGCAACACGCTCTGTGGTTGGCGCTCGGCACAACCGCGCAGCAACTGCAGATGCAAATCGCCGCACGCATGCAATGCCACAACGCGCTGCTCGCGTTCGATAAAATTCGCTGCGGCCGAATCGAGCACGTCGACATGCTGCATGCGCACCGGCAACTGTTCGCGTTGCGATAAGCGATCCCCCCCCGCGACCAATTCCGCGTTCCATTCGAGCGCCGTTACCGTGCAACCCGATTGACGTGCGATGTCTCTACCGAGATGGGCTTTGCCCGCGCACCATTCGAGCACGGGAGTTTTATCGATGGGAAAGTCCGCTATGAACGCACGAATTTGCTGCAACTTGCGACCGGGCACGCCATACGGTTCGCGCGCTATTTGCGGTGTTTCGCACGCTGTAAGCGTCGGCACTGCACAGCATGCGATCAGTGTTTTTGTATCGATCGAATACGGCTGCAAAAATTCGGCGAGCGCCCTATCGTTCGCCGCGAAATGTTCTGCCCGCGTTAGCGATAATGCGCGCAATGCTTTAGCTAACTCGGGATAAGCGGATTCCCACGGCAAGCGCAACAGCGTAAATGCCTGCGGTCGCCAAAACAGTTGATGCGCGCGCAGCAACGCGGTGATTGCATCGAAATGCACACGCAATTCGACGTCACGCCAGCCACCGTTGTGCTGTGCGGCCATCAGTGCTCCAGCGCGACCAGTTTGTAACTTCGATTGCGCGCCACCACATTTACCGCGCCGAATAATGGTGTCGCTTCGCGTTCGAGCGCGATGAATTGATTGATCACCAGCAATGCTTTGCCGCGTCTGGTCAGCAAACGCTTTATCGCGCGCAAAAAACGAATCGTTAAATCGCCATCGACTGCGAAGCCCTGATGAAACGGCGGATTGCAAATAATGGCATCGAACGATTCGCGAATAATGTCGCCAGCGTCGCTGCAAATAGCGGTGGCGTCGATGGTGGCCTGTTCGAAATTAACCGCGCTGGCATGCACGGCGGCGATATTGTTGTCAGTGCCGACGAACTGCGCGTGCGGCCATTGCCGCGCCGCCATCAAACTCAGATAACCGTAACCACAACCGAGATCGAGCACGCGTTTTGGTGGCTGCGGCCATACCGTCGACAAATGCTCGATTAAAAATGCAGAGCCGGCGTCGATTTTTTGCCAGCCGAAAATGCCGGGTTTGCTGTTGGCAGAAAAATCGCTGCTGAAATCGAGCTGGCGCAATTGCGCGTATTGTTGATCATCCAGCGGATCGCCCAGCGGCGCGCTTTTCGTTACGGTGCCGACCAGTGCGGCGCCGTGGCGTTCCAGTTGCAACGATCCGTGTGCGCGCGCGGCTGCTTTCTCCAGATAGGTTTTAATGCCGTCGTTCTTGTAGCCGGACAGCCACAATGCGCCATTCGCCGTTAAATGTTCGAGTGCGCAATTGATGGCGTGATGCACTAGCGGCTTTTCTTTGGCCACGCGAAAGAGAATCGCATCGAATAGTGGCAGATCGGTGAAATCGAAATCGGATAGCGCGGTGTCAACGCCGTGCGTGCGCAATGCCGTCGCGACATCGCAGCGGTTGGTCAGCGCGCGCACATGATCGAGCCCCGGCAAACTCGTCAGCATCGAACGATCGACATGCTCGTCGGCAAGCCACAACACATTGCCGCGCGCCGCAACGAGATGCGGCAATAATTGTTGGAGCGCAATATCCATAGGATTTGGGTCACCTAAGAGGGGATCGGGGGCACTTAATAAAGTGCGCCATTGTACCCGCTCCGGCGCGCGACGAATTGCGTCAACTATCGTTTAGCGGCATGCTTGGGCAATTCTTCGATACGGCGCGTCACTATGCAGCTTGATCACTTCAATATTACCGGCCCGATGGAATTGCTCGATCGCGCGCGCGATTTTTATCGCGACGTACTCGGGCTGGAGGATGGCTTTCGCCCGACGATGAGTAAGCGCGGTTACTGGCTGTATTCGGAAGGCAAGGCGCTAGTGCATCTATACGAAGGCGAACCGCGCGAGCCGTTATCCGCACGCGGTCTGCTCGATCACATCGCGCTCGCCTGCTCGAACGCGGATGCCATGATTGCTAAATTACAGCAGCGCGGTCTCGATTATCGAATCAGTCGTGTTCCGGAAATCGGGCTGACACAAATTTTTGTGCGCGATCCCGCCGGTATTATGCTGGAATTAAATTGCACCGAAACGAATGGCACAACGACATAATTCTGGAGCATTACATGCATACCGACCTCGAACAAAAATTATTGGAATTGCTCGACAAGCAGGCGATCTACGAATTGCTAAATGCGTATTGCAATGCCGCCGATCGTCACGATCACGAAAAAATGCGCGCGCTATATCACGAAGATGCCATCGACGAGCACGGCCCGTTCTCGCGTGGCCCGGCGATGGATTTCATCGACAAGCTGCCGGAAATTCAGAAGACCATGGATATCCTGCATCACAACATCACCACGGTGAATCTGAAACTCAATGGCGATTACGCCGAGGGCGAAGTCTACGTATTGGCCTTTCACAAAATCCAAAAAGGCGATGGCACCTCGTTCGATCTACTCATCGGCGGCCGCTATTTCGATAAATATCAGAAGCGCAATGGCGTCTGGAAGTTTTTGCATCGTGCAGTGGTCGCCGACTGGACCAATGTCACCGATCCATCGATGGTCGATCTGAAACATCCGGTACTCGAAGGTGCGTATATCGGCACACCGGGCGTGCGCGATCCGTCGTATGAATTTTTTTCGCTGCTGCAGCGCGGCAAACGGTAACCGAAAAATGGATATCCTCGGTTTATCGCGCGACACCTGGGAGCTGCTGAGCTTTATCGTTACCGTCTTCGGTCTGCCGATGGCGATCGGTGTATTTATTTTCGAACAGCGCAAAGAGCGTGACAACGAAGAAGAAAATGTTTACCAACTGCTATCGGATAACTATCAGGATTTTTTAAAAATCGCACTCGATAATTCCGATCTGCATTTATTTTCGATCGACGAAACGCCAGAACTTAACGACCAGCAGCGCGAGCGGATGCTGATTATTTTCAGCATGTTAATTTCACTGTTCGAGCGCGCGTACCTGTTGCTCTATGAAGACAATATGTCGGATAAGCAGCGTCGCCGCTGGAGCTCATGGGAAGATTACATGATTGAATGGATCAGCCGTGCCGATTTCCGCACACTGCTGCCGATATTACTACGTGGCGAAGACCCCGATTTTTGCGCGCATATTCAGCATTTGACCCAACAAACCAATGTTTGAAACGCACAAGACATGCAAAAAGAAACATACGCACCGATAGCACTGACACCGGCACAAATCGCATTCGCGCTGGGCAATGTCGTGATTTACGCTGGCTCTGCGGATAACGAACATAACGCGCATCTCGCGCACGGCTATGCCTGCTGCATCGATGCCGACGGCGCCGTGCGGATTTATATCGACGCTCAACATGCCGCCGCGCTGGTGACCGATATTCGATGCAATGGTCATGTCGCCGTTGCATTCGCACACCCAGGCAGCGAACAGGCATTGCAATTAAAAGCCATCGACGCCGAAATTATTGCTGCCGATGCAACGGCAGCCGCAGCGATCTCGCACTATTGCGAGCGTCTCGTCGCACACATTCATTCGCTCGGTTTTGACGAAGCGATGCTGCGCGCTTTTCTTGAAGCGCCGGCCGAGGCGGTTGCATTGCGTTTCAAACCTTACATCGCATTCGATCAAACGCCCGGCCCGAATGCCGGCGCAAAAATCGAGGTGGTTGCATGTTAACCGTCGACAGTATTCGCCCCTGCCTCGAAGGTGCGATTCCCGCGATCATGACGACCAGTGATGGCGATGGCATTCCCAATGTCGCGTACCTGTCACAAGTCGAATATATCGACCGCAAACATGTCGCGCTGTCGTTTCAGTTGTTCAATAAAACGCGCGCGAATATTCTGGTCAATCCGCGCACCCAATTAATCGTGATCGATCCGCGCACTGGTGCGACATACCGTTTGCAGTTGGTGTATTTGCGCACCGAAACCGAAGGACCGTTGTTTGAACGCATGAAAGCGAAACTCGCCGGCATTGCCTCGCACACCGGCATGGCGGGAATTTTTAAATTGCGCGGCGCCGATATTTATCGCGTCGACGCCATCGCTCAACTCAAAAGCGGATTGCCGCAACAAATTGCGCAGCGCAATGTGCTGGCAGCGTTGCGCGCTTGCGCGGAACAATTGCATCGCTGCAATGATCTGGATGCGCTATTCGATACGATGCTGGAGGCGTTGCAGCGCGAATTCGCGATCGCGCATTCGTTGTTTTTATTGTTCGATCGGTCAACACAAAAATTGTTTGCGGTGGCCAGCCACGGCTATGAAAATTCCGGCGTTGGCGGTGAAATTTGCCTGGGTGATGGCGTGATTGGCGTCGCTGCGCAGGCGCGCACGCCGATTCGTATCGGACACACCACCAGCGAGTACGGCTATGGACGCGCAGTGCGCGCTGCCGCCGTCGAAGCCGGTCTGGGCGATCTGCTCGAAACTGAAATTCCGCTGCCGGGACTGCCGGAGTCGCGCAGCCAAATGGCAGTGCCCATCATCGCGCAGCAACAATTACTCGGCGTGCTGTATGTCGAAAGTCCGTTCGATATGCGCTTTGGCTACGATGAGGAAGACGCGCTCGCAGTGCTGGCCACGCAAATCGGCAACCTGATGTTGCAATTGCAGCTCACGCCCGACACCGAAATCAGCGCGATTGCCACACCGATACCGAGCCCGAGTGGGGCGCCGGCGGAAGTGCGCTATTACGCGCAGAACCACAGCGTATTTCTCGACGGCGATTACCTTATCAAAGGTGTCGCCGGTGCGATTTTTTGGACGCTCGCGCAAGATTATGTCGGCAACGGCAAACGCACTTTCAGTAATCGCCAACTGCGCCTGGACCAGCGCATTCGTCTGCCGGAGTTGAGCGACAATCTCGAAGCACGATTGATTTTATTGTCACGCCGTTTACAGGAGCGCAGCGCCTGCGTGCGCATCGAAAAATGCGGGCGCGGTCAATTCGAACTCGTGGTGCAGCGGCCGCTGACACTGATCGCCGCCAACACTTAAATTCGTGCGCTCCCGATGAACAATTAGCGTTTGCGCAAATTGAACATCACATTGCTGGCAAACAGCAGAATCGACAGGGCGGTCGTTGCCGACGCGATGCCAACTATCGGCTCCATTGCAACCTCACCTTTCAATACACGACACAATGCATACGCCAGAATCGGCAATGCAATGTTGTAAATCCAGAAATGCATTTTCGCGAGCAGATTATCGGCGATGGCCGGGAATGCGGTGCCGAGCAACCCGAACAGCGTCATCGAAACCCAGCCCAGTAAGTTCAAATGCGCATGCAACGGAAACAACGAATGATCGTGGCTGGCTCCCATAAAAACGCCGAGGGCGACGGCGACCACGAAATAAATGACGGCAATGCGAATCCACAAAAGGGGCAATGACGACAACATAATTTTTCTCCAGATATTTGTTTTTGTAGATGTCGGCACAGGTACCGATCGAGGCGCAGTGTACGGAACGGCGCGCACGACCTTTGCTAAATAAAGGCTCAACTTTTCTTAAAAATTTCTTAAAAATGAAAATAGCGGCGCTTGCTCCGGCTGCGGTACAGGCCTATCGTTCGCTCGAAGCAGTTGTTTCCATTTCACCAACGGCCTGCCGTTGCTCAATCGTTCATGTAGGTGCCGCATGCAATGCGGCGATGTAAATACGGCAGTGCCACCCACTCAGGAGCGCACATCATGTCCGATCACGTTTACAAACTTATCGAACTCACCGGTACATCCACCGATGGCGTAGAGGGCGCAGTCAATAGCGCGCTCGATCGTGCCGGCAAAACCCTGCATAACCTGCGCTGGTTCGAAGTCACCAATATTCGCGGTGATGTTGCCGACAACAATGCTTTGCACTGGCAGGTCACGATCAAGGCGGGCTTCAAGCTCGACTGATCCATCGGCTACAGCGCATCGATTTCCGTTGCCGTCAGCGCTCGATATTCGCCCTCACCGAGAGCGGGATCGAGCGCCACTGGTCCGATCGCCTCGCGATGCAGCTTCACTACCGCGTTGCCGATGGCGCCAAACATGCGCTTGACCTGATGGTATTTGCCCTCGCTGATCGTGAGCCGCGCCGTGTGCGCATCGAGAATGTCGAGATGTGCCGGCAGCAGTCGCTGCTTCTCGCTGTGCAGGAATAAGCCGCGCGCGAACTGCGTCACCGCCTCGGTCGGAATCGGCTCGGCCGTCTGCAGCCAATAGATTTTTTTGCAATCGCTCTTCGGCGCGGTGACGCGATGCGACCACTGCCCATCATCGGTCAGCAACACCAAACCGGTGGTATCGATGTCGAGCCGGCCGGCGACATGCAGCGCTTCGACATTATCCTCGTCGAGCAGATCGAGCACCGTCGAATGCCGCCGATCGCGGGCGGCACAGACATAGCCTTCCGGCTTATTCAGCATGAAATAACGCGGCGTCGCGGTACGCAGCCGCTGGCCCGCCAGCTCAACCCGCGCGGTCGGCGCGATATCGCATTGCGGATCGAAAACCGCGCTCCCCTCGACCAGCACATCACCGAGCTTGATCGCGCGCTTGGCATCGGTGCGCGATAAATCGGTCACGCTGGCAATGAATTTATCCAGCCGCATCGGAACCTCATCGTGTTTTAAACGGACCAGAGTAGTGTCGAGTTACTTGCCATATAAGTGTGAACTTCGTCACACAATTAAATTTAACATATTGTTTTAAAAACAGTTTTTTCAACTGGCTCGGCTATTGCTCTGCAATAAGCACCAAGACAACAAACACTAAGACAGCAAGTACAAGCACTGAAACAAGAAAGTCCCAAGCGTTATCAATATCTTCGAGTATGCCCTGATGTATAGGAACCGCAGAACGCTGTACCGCTCGCTCTCCGGCGCTACGCTAATACTGTTCGCCGCCTTCGCCTTCGCGCCAGAACTCGGCTTTACGCCGCAGCTGCCACTACTGGCCAAAGACGATGGCACCGCGACCAAAGCAAAAAACACAGCACATGAACCGGCGCCGCAGAGCCAGCCTCTGCCTAATACCCCGACACCGCGAGCGCATGAAGATACGCAGCCCAGCGAGCCGGCTAACACACAGCCCGATGATGAGGAAGAATCGGCATTCGCGGTAAATGCACAGCCTACTCACCCGGCTATCGATGCCAATCGAGGTGCGACTGAAACGAATAGTCCGGCCCCGATTCAGGTAGCGTTTGCACCCCATTTTAGTGGGGGTTCGACACCGCCGAAAAACACGGCCTCGATCGCCAACTCCAAGCCAAGACCGGTTATCGGTACCGCGAACTCAGCCGCCATCCCCACCGGCGATCAATCCGCACCGCAGCACGACGACCGCATTGCCGATAACGACAATGGCTATGCTGCTGATCCCGAGCCACCGCGCGTGGTAACGCTGCCCGAGCCGTCGTCGCTATTATTGCTGGCCGTCGGCATTATCGGCTTGATCATCGTCCGTCGCCGCGTCGCCTGAAGCAGCCGCTCAGTGTTCGCGCGTCGCGCGGAACTTGATATCCGGCCAGCGCTCTTCCATCAACGCTAGGTTCACGCGCGTCGGCGCCAAATACGTCAGGTGGCCGCCACCGTCGAATGCGAGATTGTCGTAAGCCTTCTGTTTGAACTCTTCGAGCTTTTTCGCATCGGCGCATTCAATCCAGCGCGCGGTATAGACGTTCACCGAATCGTAAATCGCCTCGACTTTGTATTCGTCTTTCAGCCGATACGCGACCACCTCGAATTGCAACATACCGACGGCGCCGACGATCAGATCGTTATTGCGCAGCGGCATGAATACCTGCGTCGAGCCCTCTTCAGAAAGCTGCTTCAAACCGGTTTGCAGCTGCTTCGACTTCAGCGGATCCTTCAAACGAATCAGACGGAACATTTCCGGCGCGAAATGCGGCACACCAGTGAATTTCAGATTTTCGCCATCGGTAAACGTGTCGCCGATTTGAATCGTGCCGTGATTGTGCAACCCGATGATATCGCCGCTAAACGCCTCTTCGACCAACGTGCGCTCGCCGGCCTTGAAGGTCACCGCGTCGGCGATTTTGATGTCCTTGCCGATGCGCACGTGGCGCATTTTCATGCCTTTGCTATAGCTGCCGGAACAGATGCGCATGAACGCGATGCGATCGCGATGTTTCGAGTCCATGTTTGCCTGAATCTTGAATACGAATCCGGAAAATTTCGGCTCGGTCGCCTCGACCAAACGGCTCTCGGTTTTTCGCGGTAGCGGCGCCGGTGCCCACTCGACGAAACCATCGAGCATTTCGCGCACGCCGAAATTGCCGAGCGCAGTGCCGAAAAACACCGGCGTCAATTGACCCGCGAGATATTTCTCAAGATCGAATTCATGGCTCGCGCCGCGCACCAGTTCGATCTGCTCGGCAAAACGATCGGCCTCATCGCCGAGTAATGCGCGCGCCTCGGCACTGACCAGGCCCTTGATTTGAATATCGTCGGAAATGGTGTGGCCTTGCCCCCTCACAAACACATGAATCGTGTCGGTGTACAGGTTGTAGACGCCGCGAAAATCCGGCCCCGAACTGATCGGCCAATTGATCGGGGCGGCGGCGATTTTCAATACGCTTTCGATTTCGTCGAGCAATTCGATCGGATCGCGAATATCGCGATCGAGCTTGTTGATGAAACTCAGGATCGGCGTATCGCGCAACCGGCACACATTCATCAATTTGATGGTGCGATCTTCGACACCTTTCGCGCCGTCGATCACCATCAACGCCGAATCGACCGCGGTCAGCGTGCGATACGTATCTTCGGAGAAATCTTCGTGGCCGGGCGTGTCGAGCAGATTGACGATGCGCTCGCGATACGGAAACTGCATCACCGACGAGGTCACCGAAATACCGCGCTCCTGCTCCATCGCCATCCAGTCGGAAGTCGCATGGCGATCGGATTTCTTGCCTTTGACGGTGCCCGCGACCTGAATCAAGTTGCCGAACAACAGCAGCTTTTCAGTCATCGTGGTTTTACCGGCATCAGGGTGCGATATGATAGCAAAAGTGCGTCTACTGTTGATTTCATTGATAATTTTGCTATCACTCATCGGGCTTACCTAACATTTTGTACAACAATTTGTACAAGTTTCCAAAAGCGCTCTGGCGGTCAAACGAACCCACTCAGAAAAGCCGCGCATGATAACAAACAAGCCCCGCAAACACTCGATCTCAGCCCGGCCCGCCGCCAGCAAATCCTCACACCCAATGCCTATCTTGATCTGCCCACGGATGGGTCAGGAATATCTCTGTCTTTTGAGCCTGTGTCATCACGCTTAGTGCTGCGGTCTCCGTCCCTTGAAGCCCGCTCAAATTCCACGATCAGGTCCGGCACCTGGGTGTTCGGCGTTTGTTTTGCTTTCTCAAACTCCGCCAGTAAATCTGGCGCTGATTTTTCGACTTCCTTGATCCGTCCTTCCATTTTCTCTAGCGACGGCATAACTCCATCCTCGCCACGCGCGCGGACGCGCTGATCCCGCTTCAGATCACGCGCTAGTGCAGCCAATTCGCGCTTATCGATCTTTTCTAAGGATTTTTCTTTTTGCGCAACGACCTGAATTTGCAGCTTCAAACGCAGCGCGAGAGTTTTCTTTTCATGCTCTTGCCGAGCATTTAGAGCAGCCCGCTGCTGAATGTGTTCGCGGGTACGTGTGGCATCCTGATAGCGGTGTAGCTTCTGGCGCAAAAGGTTAATGCCGCTGACTTTTCCAAGAAAAGCCGCAAGCCCGGTTGGCCGATTTTGATACCGGCCAGCACGAACCGCCTTCATCTGCGCCAAATGGTCGGCCCGTAATTTATTGCGCTCGGCACGGTGCTGGCTTTCCTGCGACAGGCGTAAATGGTCTTGCCGGATTTTAAGATCGTCGCGCTCCTGCTCCAGCTCGCGACGACGATCTTGCTGGGCGTGTTTCAGCTCGGCCACATGACGGGCGAATATCTGCTCTTCGATACCCTTTTCCATCACCTCGCGGTGCGCGGCAACCAGTTTTTCTGCTTCGGCCACGCTCGGCAAAACCTCCTTTGGAAACTCCCGCTCAAGGAATGCTCGGACCTCTTTGGTCCGTACCGATTTGTCGGTAATCATTCGGGGTAAAGAATGGACACCGCCATAGGCATCCACCAGAACGTAATCTCGCTTTTCGCCAGCGGCGAGAATGTACCCTCGCTCCTTCAGGGAGTTTACAAACGACTTTGGTGTATCGCTGTGCCGCCAAGCCTCAGTGACCTGCTGTTGGTGCTCCTCCTTTGAGAGGCCGGTGTGACGTTGCTGCTCCAGCTCATAAAGAGGCGTCTGCCCGACCTCACGGGATTTTTCGTATCCGGCTGGAAGGCTCAATCCATGGTCCCGCGCAAATTCGCGCGTCACCTTCATCAGCTTTTCATGATCGAAGGAAAGCTGGATAGCCTTCTCCCGTTCGGCATCAATTCGGGACCAGACAACATGGCAATGTTCACGGCCATATTTGGTGTGGAAAACGACGGCTCGGGGCTGATCCTCCAGCCCGAATTTTTCCTCGACCCGTTCGATATAGTCCATGAACTGATCGCGGGTCAGCGGCCCCTGGGAGGGGTCGGGATTGATCGACAGGCTATAAAGGTACTCTTTGCATTTGGTCAGCACCTCGGCCTGCACCTGCCACTCCTTGAATGCGCCGTGCAAATCGTTCGCAATCGCTCCCCGCAGATCAACCACCTCAACCAGCTCGTTGTCGTAGGCATTCTGAAGGTGAGTAGCCAGGTCTTGGCCGAAGGCCCGCTGGGAGGCTTTGGGGATCATGGCTCACGTCCCAGCATGAGCAGTAAACAGCTTCGGATTTCCTCCAACTCCTGCCGAATGTCTTCCAGCAGCAGGACGGCATACGGATCGGTGGGCGGATTACCCTCCCGAGTCCAGTCCATGATCCGGCTGGCCGAAGTCATGAGTTTCGTGGCGGTCTTGGGGTCGAGTGCCCCGCCGTTTGATACTGGCTTGCGGGACACGAGGGCGTTCAGGAAAGCATTAACGGAAAGTCCGTGAGTTTCGGCGAGGGCGACCAGCGCCGCCCGGCCAATGGCGGGGCGGAAAGAAATCGGGGCTTCGCGCTGTCCGGACGGTTCGCTCATGCCGGGCAAAATACCGATTTCGGAATGGCAGTCCTCCTCCTCGTTTCCTCGCGCTTTCAGCCTGCGCCGCAGTCGATGGGATGGCAAAGGGAGAGCTGACTTCTCGCCTTTGCGCGGCAACCGGCCAAGGACCGGTTCGATGGTTGTCAGGGGAGCCGAAGTCTCCTGACGCGATGGGTGCTGGGAGAGCCGCAGTCTCCCGCATTCCAACTCCTTAGCGCGAATGTCCCTGAAGGACATTAGTGCTTAGGAGTTCCCTAGGGGTGCCAACGGGGGATGGGAAATCCCCTTGCAAGGTGGGCGTTGGTACTACCAACGCACACCTTGTGTTAAGTCCGTTTGCACTTTTCCCTTGTCTTTGATTTTGGAATGAGGGAGTGAAGAATTTCTAAATGCTTTGCGCAAAAACGTGTGGCGTTTTTTCTTCACTGCTCTTTGTGATGTTGAGATAGCAGAAAAATTTCGATGTGAAAATAAAAATCGTGCTGCTCAAATTTATTTTCGAGGGGGAGATTGAAAGAGGTTGAAGCGGATTTATGCGGATCGAAAAATTCGTCAGCCGTTTTCGGCTGAGGAATCTCAATGAGAAGAACTTAACCGCCGTAATATTTTTCGACCTGCTCCTCTGCATGGTGTAGATAGCGGACCAGATATTCTCTCAGCGGATCAGTCCACGCTTTATCTTCCAGCTCAAAGGAGTAACCAATCATGCATCGGATTTTTTCGCACTCATCTGTCAGCCTGTCGATTTCACTCATCTCAGGTTTTGGCTCCGCGATGGTTTTATGAAAGAAATCCATCGGGCTGGCTTTCGATTTATCAGTCATTGAGATATTACCTTTCCATGGGTTGTTGATTGCTTGTGAAACCAGAAAATTGACGGCCTGACCGGGGGGCAAGATAAGAATTTTTTGAAACACCGGAGGCTTGCCCTTGACCCTTTTGGTCAAGGGTGTTTCAAAAAATTGTTGTCTTGAGCGAAGTCGTCTTCGGCTTCGCGACCACCGGGCAGGATGGCGATATTCTGGTTTCCCTCATAGAATTTTTGTCCTCCGTTTCAGTTTAGGGAAACGGGATGAAAAAATTCTTAGCGGTACAGGAGAGACTGGACTGACGCGGACTCAGCCGGACCCACGCGGACTGATACGGATATGAAAGAAAAAAGGCGGACCTCGCGGCCCGCCTTTCTTGGGAAAGCTTCATCTATTCAGTTTCAGCTTGCGCTTCTGTTGTCGTGGCTTCGTAGAGCATGAAGCTACTGACGATCTGCGTTCCGGCCAGCTTCACGTAAAACGAGCCGTCTGGATTTTTCCATGCGACACCGATCCGCTCGTAGGTCGTGCTGCCGACTTCTTCCTTACGGGCTTTGGCAATATAGCCCGGTTTTTTGCCTTGGCCGTTCTGGGTTGATTTGGTTGTCATGGTCTTTCTCCTTTTTGTGTTTGAGGCTGGGTTATTCCAGCGACAAGCCCCCATGCAGCCGCCAGCCGGTGACGTGTCAAAAACAACACGGGAGACAGCGCTTGCGATGGCGAATGGAGCGGGCAGGCCATTGACGCGCCGAAGGGGATCGACGGATTGCGGCTATGGGGAATTGGCTGATAGCTGGGATAAAAGCAGCCGGACAACAAGGATTTAAAGAGAGGCTGTGGCAGACCGAAACGGATCGATACCGGCGCGAGTAAACCGAGAGGAAATGTGCATACCCACGCATGAAAAAATCGGCTTCCCGATCTTAGAGGAAGTAGGAAATGGAAAACTTTCATAAACGATTTATGGCCGATGTTCCGCGAGGAGACAGCACCCGCCCTTTAAAACAACAAAAGGTTCCGCAAGCGCGATGGATGAAGCTGGATGATATGACTGCCAGCAAGGCCCTCCTCTACGATCCGACGAAACCCGAAAATAGAATTCTGATTGGTGCGGTTGGCGACCGGTTGATCGGCATTGAGGATAACCGCCATATCCTGACTGTAGCCGGTTCACGAGCGGGAAAGTCTGTCGGTCTCATTAGTAATCTGCTGTTCTATCCAGGAAGTATTCTGGCTCTCGACCCCAAGGGAGAACTCGCGAAAATCACCGCCAAACGTCGCGCCGGGATGGGGCAAAAAATCTGCATTGTGGACCCCTTCGGAATTGTCCCGAATGCTCCAGCAGAATACCGCGCCTCTTTTAATCCAATGGACCTCCTGACGCTGGACAGTCCGACTTTTTTGGAAGATGCAGCGTTAATTGCGGAATCTATCGTCGTGCAGTCAGCCGACCAGAAAGAACCGCACTGGGATGAAAGCGCGAAGAACTTTATCGAAGGCGTCATTATCCACGTCGCAACAGCGCTGCAATATACAGGCAAACGCCATCTGATTACGGTGCGCGAACTTTTGAAAAAAGCGCTCTGGATTCCGCCCGAAAAGGAAGATGAAACAAAGAAATCGAAAGTCCCTTTGCTTTATGAAGAACTGCTGCACAACGCGCAACACCTAGAAAATGATCCGGCAACAGAGGATATCGGCAGTTCATTAATGGCGGCGGCGCTCGATTTTTACGGCAAGACAGGCAGCGAAATTACCGGGGTTCATTCAACCGTCAACCGCCATACAAAATTTCTGGATTACTCTGCCTTTCGCAAGGTTCTTAAAGAAAGCCATTTTGAACTAGCCGATCTGAAACGCGACCCGGCAGGCGTCAGCGTTTATCTCTGCTTCCCGGCCACCCGCGTCGAAATGTCGAAACGCTGGATGCGCATATTCGTTAATCAATTACTTGACGCGATGGAACGAGAAAAGACAGAACCGGCTGCTCCGGTACTGGCCTGTCTCGATGAGTTTCCAGTGCTGGGATATATGAAGCAACTCGAAACGGCATCGGGCCTGATCGCTTCATTCGGTGTAAAACTTTGGGTCATATTGCAGGACTGGTCACAGGGGAAAGCGTTGTACGGTGAGCGCTGGGAAACCTTCGCGGGTAACGCGGGCATTCTGCAATTCTTCGGCAATAACGATTTGGCAACCGCAGAATATATTTCACGCCGCTTGGGTAAAACGCAGGTCGAAGTGGCGCGGGTTGGCGAAGTTGCAGCGGACCAACAAAAAAAGGGACTGTCGGGGCTCTCGGAAGAAATTCAGCTTTACGATCTGCTCACGCCGGATGAAGTCATGCGCCTGTTTGCCCGTCACGACTCGCTGCGTCGCCAGTTAATTTTTTGGGCTGGCCATCACCCGATGATGATGCAGCGCGTGGAATGGTTCGATCAAAACGGGCCTTTGGCAAAATACCTGTAATTCTTGTATCCGCGAGGAAACCGAGAGGAATATTAAAAATCAGAAAACTTAGGATCACCACAAATCAAAAATTTGCGGTGATCCATGAACGCGAACCTCAAACAAAACCAAATAAAAGCCATTTTTCTGGCGCTGATTGCGACAGTGTGTTTCGGAATTTATGAATACATTCTCGGAATTGCCTTGCAAGACATACCGGTATGGCTCTGCCTGAGTTATCGCTATGTTTTTACCGGCTACATATATTTCGTATTTCTTTCAACCACGGGTGAAAACCATATTAGCTTTAGCCCTCGCAATATCGACGGAATTATCTGGCTCCGTGCCATTTTTACCATTTCCTATATGGCCTGCCTTGCCATTAGCTTTGCGAAAGCGCCTTCGCAAGCGTTCGTCTATCCGTTCTTTTTCCTGCACCCGCTGTGGCACGAAGTGATACATCGCGTCCTCTCCAAAGAGGCATCGGAGAATATTCGTTTGCAGATTGTGTTCTTTATCATCGGCTTTTCTGGTGCGCTTCTGTTTCTGTATTTCAACCTTGGCGTCTCTCTGTATAAATTTCCCAGTGAGCTGGCAAAGTATTGGCAGGTCTGCGCTGGCGCATTTTGCGGCGGTATAGGTTTTGCCTGGACGAATGAAATCAGCAGCTCTATTCAAAAAAAATATCAAAGCAAACGCTATAAATTTTCCGGCTCCGACCGCTCCGAAAAGATCAGCAGCCTTCGCATTAATGCCTACACCACGTATGCGGCAATATTGCTTCTGCCGGTGGCAATTCCAATGCTGAAATGGTCGCTCGTTGAAGCAGGACTCGAAAAGGTAAACGCGCTCACCTTCTCAGGCAGCTCGTGGAGTTTGGTATTACTTTCGATTGGATTTACGTTTGTGGCCGCCGGGTCTTGGCTCATGACCGAAGCATTCAAATGCAGCACCTCGACAGCAAAAACTGCCGCTGTCGATTACGTCATCCTGCCTGTAGCTTTCGCCCTCGCGTTTTCTTCTTCCAAGGCAGAAGCAGCCCCCTGCATCAGCAAGGGACTGCTATTGTCGATTTTTATTATCGTTCTTGGCTCGGTGATTTATCCCATTACCGAAGAGGTCATTCGCCAGTGGCGTATGAAGCGCATGCAGGAAAAAGGACTGTCTTACCTTATCGCATGACAGGAATGGATTCGAAGCCAGCGGGCTTTTTTACCGGTCCGGGATTTTTATCGGTTAATAGACCTACCGCCATAACAGCCGAACTAAAAGCCACGAAAAGCAATGCGGCGATAGCGTGATTTCTATCGCTCCGGGCATTCAACTCTTCTTCAGTTAATTTTTTATTGTCCTTTTTATTTTTCATGATGTCCTTTCAGCAATGCCGCATCTCACCTTGAGCATGCTCAATCGCGCTTTAATGTAGAGTTATTTTGAGTTCGGACAGGTGGCATTCCTGCCGGATCGAAGCGAAAGCTTCTTAAAGCGCCCGTTGGGCGGTGGTATGTCGGGGATGATTAAAAGATGGGAGCGAAAACGCCGTCATCAACAGGCCTATCGCCTGCTGAAAAACGAAGAAAACAACATCACTTCTAAAATTAATCGGCATTACTTACAAATATCACCGAAAATATTTTAGGTCAATTAAATATTGCAACGCAGAAATTAATCTAAATCCAAACGTTTTACATTTTCCTTGCAGCGAAGCTTGATGCCCTTATCCCATGCTCGCTTTCCTTGCGCATATGCCTGCTCCTTCTGCTTTGTAATCAAGAGCCGAGCAAGGCCATAATCCATCCCCCACTCAATCGCCAATTCAAATGCGTAGCGGTTCTTCTTATCCTTAATAAGGTAATCACACTTTTCCGACGCGATTAGAACTCTCGTGCATGAGCGCCCATGCATGACGGCGTGGTGCAGTGGTGTAAGGCCACGCTCATCTTGAAAGTTTACGCTTGCTCCGTGAGCGATGAGCATAGCTGTTGAATATACTTGTCCGGTACGTACGCAATCGATGAGGCGTCTGCCATACACTTCAAGAGCCTCCTCACCCGGCTTTAATTCGAGTAATTTATGATGCTTCTCTTCGAGAGGAGGAAACAGCTCGTGATCGGCTGTCTTGAACGCGTCCTTAATCGGAACTTCAGATCTTCCGTTGAAAATAGTTGAAACCAAAACAACCTTCCTTCCTATGGAAAGTTCGTTTTTCCATTTTTATGAAAAAAAGTCAACAAAAAAATATCCTACCTCTTTAATTTCTTCATTTTCCCCTTATCCCAAATAGGTTTTCCCTCCTTCAAAGCTTGTTGTCGCTGCTTTTTTCCAAGTAAACGCGCAACCGCATAATCTTTTCCCCATTCTATTGCCAATTCAAATGCGTATAGGTCTCGATTATCCTTTATCAAATAATCACATCTGCCCGAACTCACCAAAATCCGCAAACATGGCCGCGCTCCATTAGCTGCTGCGTAATGGAGCGCAGTCATTCCGCGCTCATCCTGCACATTCACATTCGCACCATCTTCAATTATCTTTTTTGCCAAACGATCATCGCCGCATTGGACCTTCTGAATTAACAAATAGCCGAATTCGTCCCGCTGCTTTTTGGAAAGACGCCTCTTTTTTGGGCGGTCTTCTGTTTGGGTATCGTGGTCATTATCGTCGATCATTAGCCGATCCTTTTTTAATCAGACGCGATGTTTTCATTTTCGCCAGCGTCATAAAAGCCTGATTCAGCCAAGCTAACCGGAGAAAAGCCAAATAATCCTAAATGATATTGCCATTCAGCCAGATCATCTCCTGAACCGCGCTCTGGAAAATGCTTTTGCCCACGCATCAAGAAAAAACTTTCCTGCCGGACCTCACCTAATTGAGGAAGACGAGGCGGCACAATCTGAATGCAGATCAACCTGTCAACAGATTCTTCGCCGCGCAAAAAAATATGGAGCGCATTTCGATGCGTTGAGTAACAGGCATAACCGCGTCTGTTCTCGATAAGCGATGATTCTTTTCGGCTTGAATCAAGAAATTGAGTGTCGAGTTCATAGCGCTCAAGAATCCGAAAAAATAATTTTGAATCATCGCGAATTAAACGGAGTGTTACGGTTTCTTGAATTTCGGTAGTTTGCTTGGAGGCCTGATAGCAGGGCTTCCATTTCTTCATGCTAGCTTCAATTTCCTCACCTGTATTCCCCAGATAAGCAAATATCTTTATGAAGTCTTTCGTGTCATCCGCTTCCTTGAATTCATTTTTTGAAAGAATCCCTTCATCCATTAAAAATTTCTTGAAGATTGGAAGATTTTCTAAAGATGTGGGCGCACCAGCGAGAAATCTGCGAAGAGCTTCTTCCCTGATAAAAAAGAAATGATCTCTCTTTTGGCCTTTGGTTAGCGATCTCTTTATATTTTTTTCGCCGAACTGAAATACTTCAATCGCTTCGGCCACGCCGTAATCTGATAGGGAAATACCTAAAGTTGCCCCGAGCTTAAAAGCGAAAATTCCCTTGCGGATTTTTTCCTTTTGCCAGTCGGTGTATTTTTCTCCTTCTTCTTGGAGCTTTTTTCGCCAAGCCAAATCTTCCAGTACTTCTCTTTTGGGCTTGTCATGTACCGCCTTAATCCCTGCCTTCTTGTTTTTCATTCCGCTACTCCAGAGGAAATGACGAGGAACAGACTTCTTTGAATATGAGTCACTAGGCGCACATACCACGGAATGTGCGCCATGTCTTCTCAACCCGTCAGCCCGTTATCCGGCAGCCCTCGTACCATCCAGACCGAGGACAAGGCCGGTTTCCCGCGCTTCCGTGTCGTCGCGTCGGAACTGACCCCGGTACGCGCGAAGGTGGCGGACCGGGCGGCTTGGCTGGCCGGGACGGGCGCCGCAGCTGCCCTCATTATCCCGCTCCTGAAATACCCAAATCCAGCATGGAAAGACGGCTTTGCTGCCGTCCCTGCCTACCTCTTAACCAAATACGCCACCCGCATAGTAATTGGTGAAGAGCTGAAGGCGACCACCCTTTTCGACCTGACCGTCAGCCAGATCAAAGTTCGCCGTGGCCTACGCACCCAGACTTTTGATCGCAGCATTGAACATCGCTTTCTGCACGTTCCTCATGACTTCACGAATGAAGAACGTGCCCGCAACGAATATGCGGAGCGGCTTGCCCAATCCAAGGGCCGCGTTATCCGCAAGCCGGTCTACTACGGGAACTCCGCCTATATCGCTCTCGAATACGGCGGACAGATTTTCAAGCTCTGCGAAGTATTCGACCTGCTGAAAGCCGAAGCGATTTTGCGCCGTCTGCGGTACTGCCTCGAATGCCTGGACAAAGCCGCCAAGATTGGCGGCGCTTCTGACGAAGACCACAACGCCGAATGGCCGCCGTCACCCGGAGGATTGTAATGACGCTTGAAAAAATTACTGTTCTTTATGTCTTTGTCGCCATCGTGGGTGCTGGTATTGGGTTGGCCGTGCTCACCATAGTCTGCAAATTCCTGCACTGGGCCGCGATAACAATATGGACGGAAACACTGAAGCTGGTCGATCAGATTGCAGAAACACTTATCGAAGTGACGACGCATATTTTTGGCGGTACCAAAAATATGCTGGAAACCATTCTGCATATTTTATGGAGCGGATTTTTGACCGGCCTACTTTGGTTGACACAGCCGATAAAAAGCCGCGCGGTAAAGTGCCGCGCGGCTATCGCGGAATATTGCAAGCTTCGCCAGCTGTACTGGAAATATGGATACAACGATTTCAAAAGCTTTAAGGCATTCAAGCGCCACATGCTGGGCGAGGAAGAACCGCAGCAGCAAAAACAAGAACCGAAGAAAGGCAGTTTTGAAGAGGCTCTGGAAATCATGGGATTTACAGGCGATCAGCTGATAACACAAACAGAATTGAAAGCGCGCTATCGCCAATTAATTTCGACGCTGCACCCGGACAAGGGTTTTCCAAATACGGTTTTTGCACAGCAGGTTAATGAAGCTTTCGCAGTCATCATGAAGGTGAAAAAATGGAAATGAACAAGAGCGGAAAAAATATAACACCCCTGCAACAGGCCATGCAGGAATTCGAAGAGTTTAAAAATGGAAACACATTGCCCGCTATAGCAACAGGGCATGCGGCTCCGCCCCGCGTGCCGCAATATGCGGACAAGATGTTGCGCTGTGCAACGCATCTCGGCCTTGCGTCACAGATGATTTTGAAGCTGTCACCGGACCATGCGGAAATCGTCGAAGTCTGCAAGCTGACTCACAAGCTCACATCCGGAATGCAGCATGGTGTTACCGATAAGAGCAATCATGTATTGCGTACACATGCGCTGGTTCTCGGTAATTTTGAGGGATGCCCGCACTGTGCTAGCACTGGCATAGCGTATTGCAGCAAATGTCATACGCTATCGTGTTTAGGGCCGGATACCGGCAACCACTGCTGCCCTTGCTGCGGATATACCGCACCGTTGAAATTCAGTGGGATCAACGTTGGCTTGCCTGAGAAAAACCAGAAGCGCGAAAACGGAGTTGTTAAAGCGATAATAAAAACTGCGCAAATGCATCTTCCCACGCCGAAAAAAACCAGATGAATTAACTGGCCGATCCTTAGCAAGGATGTCTGGACTCAAGGGTTTAGATGACTGAATATTTTCCCTGCCAGCTCACGATGAATATTGGTAGTTTGGTGGAAGTGAATTTCTGTCTGAAACTCTGGCCATTGGTCGTGAGTTTTTCTGTGCAGATAAACCAGTTCAGCTTCGACACATTCCAGCGTGTCGATTTCAATTTCTTCATCGGCTCCCGTTAGACACCATATGTGAAGCGCGGCGGATTTCAGCCTATGCCGCCAGCTATAACCCCAGTATCCGCCTTCGCCATTCGCGCGAAAGCCCAACCACATACGGCCTGCCATTCCCTGAATGGCCTGCCCGACATAGATAATTTTGTCGTTGTGGGTGAAAACATATATTTTCGGGTTCCGCTTTGTTACGGGAGCCTTAAAATTTTTGTGGCCGCTTTCGTGCAAAACAGCATACCCGCCGTCATCCTTCACCGAGATTTGATATGTGTACGGTCCTTCAAATTTCATTTGGAAATCTTTACCCGCCATTCCCTGCCCCCGATTTTCTTATTGATAGATTGACCTGCAATTTAAGTCAATCTGCTACCGCAATAGTAGCAGCGCGGCCCAATAAGGGCCGCGCGATTTTTCAAAAAAGAGAGAGCTGCCGGGTATCAGCCTGCCCAGCACTTCCGCACTGCGCCAGCGCTGCATGATCCAGCCACGCCACAACATATGCGGCAGCTCCGCCTTCAGCCGCGATATTTTCGGCTCGCTCGAATTTCGATTGATAGACGGTTTTGCTGATCGGTATGGGCTTGCCATTCAGTGAACGGATTTGCAGATGCGCAAGCGCATAGCCAAAAACTTCACGGTAAACAGGCGACCAGTCTGGATTATGCAGGACCTCGATTTCGAGGCCCCGCCATTTAACGATTTCGCGTGAATAATCCATGTGAATTCCCTTTCACTATTTCTCAGTGATTCCAGAAAATATGAACTTCCTGATAGCCGGTTTCGATGGTGAACACGTCGCCGCCCATTTCCATGTCGCGGCCCATACGTTCGTAATCAATGTAGAAACTCAGATTCTGTGGAATCTCGGTGGACTGCTCCGTCAATTCCTGCGCGTAATCGGCCAGCGATGAATAGCAACCGCAATAATTCTCTTCTGCCACCTTGCGGGCTTCGTCAATGTCGCTGCAATGATCCAGCAACGCCGCGCCGTATTCGGGATATTCCTCAATAAAACTGGCGACCTCGTGCGCGGTATCGAGACCTTCGTATTCCCCGAGGCGATACCCTTCAAAACCTTCGTAATCGTGAATCGCGTATTCTTCCGCGTCTTCTACCGGAGAAGCTGCCAGCATGGCGCTGACCTGCTCCTGAATATCAGTAATTTCTAATGTTGCATCGATCCAGACGCCATGCAGAAACCCGGCGTTATAGGCGGCAAGATCGGCGACGTAGATTTTCGGTTCGGTGGTCATGGTCTTTTCTCCTTCGGGCTGTGGGGTGCTGTGCTTGGGTCGCACATGCACCCGTGCCCGTCGGCGAGACCGGGGAGACAAAACGCAAGGGCTCGATGAAGGGAGGGGGATCACCCGGCCTGCACAAGCCCATGTATTTTTATGGGCGCGGAAGGTTGGGGACACCCTTCTTCGAGGCGAAGCTTCACCCTTGCGTGGCGGCAGGGGCAGCGCCCCTTAGCGGCTTTTATTCCTCCTTTGCGAAAGTGATCGTTACCACATGGCCGGGACAATATTCTGGCCCGGTGCGCTTTGCGCGTAGAGCACGATCTGTCTGCGCAGCTGTCAGATTCGCCAATCACTTTCCTGCTCTGTCACCATTCTTGTTTTCAGTTTCATCAATTCGTTTTCTCCACGTCGTCACGTCCTGCGTCCTTTGGTTTGGGCTGTAGCACTGCGTCGTCCTGATTACTGCAAGTCATGAATGACTCCTCCTCTCACGTTGCGGTTCTGCGAATGCAGCGAGGCCGCCGCTTGTGCTGGCACAGCGTCACAAGGCCGCAAGGTGTGGCCGACAGACAAGGAGAAAAATGATGCGACTGATAACAGCATTTGAACTGGCGACAAAAAGAGAAAGCGAATTGCGGGCGATATTCCTCAAAGCTTCGATGAATGTCATCCGTGAGCCGCAGGGGTCGCCAGAGCGCCGAAATGCACTGGCTTCGCTGGAAAATATCGCGCGGGCCTTATATAAACCGCATCGGTAATGCCGATCACCGCTGCCGGATAATCCGGCAGCGGACCTGCGCCGCTGGTATCATGGCCTGAATTCAAACTATCTCAGGGAATCAGGTTCATGCTGGTTTTATCTAGAAGGCTCGGCGAAACGCTCATCATCGGGGACGATGTCAAAATTCAGATATTAGGGATTAATGGTAATCAGGTGCGTATCGGTATCGACGCGCCCAAAGAGGTGAGCGTTCACCGCGAGGAAGTCTATCAACGCATACAGAATGAAAATGTTTCACCGGCACTCAGCGGAAATAAATAAGACGGGCCGCAAGGTCCTGTCTACCCGTCCGTTAACTTTTCATTAATCCTCTTTTCATATAATTTCCCTATGCCTGCGTCTCGATACCACTTACGGCTGTCGATAAATTCGCGAGCGCTATGGAAATAGTTTGGGAACGGAAACAAATATCACCAAGCCGGAAAATGAAACGTTCGCTGAAGCGAACGTTTCCCCTCATGAGGGGAAACCCGATGATCTGGACAACGACGATATTTCCCAAATCCTGAGTGGCAATAAAGCGATTACCGGCAAAGCAGTGTGGTCGGCCAATGGCGCGGCTGCAATGCAGCGCGAAAACGCCGAACAAAACGACCGGCAGGATCGTGACAAAATTGAAGCACAGGAAGCGCGTGAACTCGCGCATCTTGCAGAATGGAATGCGCAGAAAACTTTTGTCGGCGGCGTCGAGATGACGAACGAAGAAGCTCAGGAAGCCCGCCAGCACATCATCGACAACGCAGATCATTATGCTTACCGCGCACGGATGGAAGGCCGTATTCGTGAAGGCGAGGAAGAAGAATACAAGCTCACAGCCAAGCGCATCAATGAACTGGAAGATAAAAAAGGTCGCGGTATTTCGAGCCGCGATGACGATCAGGAATGCGAAAAGTTAAAGCACTCCAGAATAGGCCAAGCAGTTGAAGGCGACGCAGCCAAATATCACATGGAAAATCAGTCGTACAAAGCGAGACCTGACGCAACAGCAGAGCAAGAAAAATCCGCGCTAAAAAGCGAAGGAACGCCGGTAGTGGAAAACAAACTCTTTCAATCGGCTCCCGATATAAACGATCACTTCAAAAAAGCGAATACACTCGCCGCGCAGGAAAACGATCAGGCAATCCCTGCCCCTGCCCCAAAAGTTGCAGCAACGGGCCTCGCGCTTTAAATCCTCAGCGCTCCAGTAATGACAACCCATAAGGCGTGTACTCGGCAAACGCCAGCGTTACGCTGGTCGTCGTCGCACCTTCCGGTAAGCTGCTAAAAAATATCCCGCTCACCAGCCCTTTGAATGGCGGCGTATCACCCGTTTTAAAATCGGGTGTATATGCTCCCGGCAGTGTTGCGGTGACGGTCGTTAGCACATTCATTTTTTGGTAGCTGCCGTCAGACTTTTTCTCGACATTAAAGCCTCGAAACAAAACACGCTCGCCTTTTAGCTCGGCTATTTTCAGCGAGGAATTCAGCGCTCCGCATGTGCCCGCCTCGACTTTTCCGCTCTTCACCAATTCGTTACAGCGGTTCATGGCGCTGTCCTCCGATGCACGCAACAGTGCAGCAGAAGGAATACCGGCTTTTCGTGCATCAAAGATACGCAAATCGGCAAGGCGATTGTAAACGCATATTTTAGAAGCACGTTCGCCGGTTGGAGCATCGGATTCCAAAATGTAACCAACACTACGATCGCTGCTTACGGTAAAAATTATGCCGGTGAGCGTGTTGATATTATTGCTGCGGTGAACACGCTCGGCAGACGCAAAAGAATGTTGATCTTCGGCTTTCAGTTTTTCGGTCATCGCTTCTGGTGTCGCGCATTCGCCAATATCAGCAGCGTGGCTCAGTCCAGGCATCGAAAAAAGCACAATTGAAAAAAGGACAGGCAGAATTTTAAGCATGGCAATATCCATTTACGGGCATATCCCCGTCGAAAATATTCACGAATTTGTGTTGAAAAAGGCTCAGTTAAAAGGGATTTCAGGCTGCCCGGAACGGCATAAAAGGCAGGGGTTTAGATGCGAAATCCCATTTCACAAAGGAACGTTTTTGAAACGCCTGAGGGCTGCTGAAAATTTCGGCGGATTCCGCCGATTCATGTTGCTTTCAAGGTGGCTTTTAGTATGATTCCAGAAAGGTTCCTTTTTGGAACGTCCCGCCTGACTGCCTAACCTGTTGTTGCACAAGAAATTCCGTCGTGCAGGAAAGGATCGTCGCCCGCCATGAAAATTGGATATGCCCGGGTATCAACCGAAGATCAGCACCTCGATTTGCAATGTCACGCGCTTGAGCAAGACGGGTGTGTAAATATCTTTGAAGAAAAGATAACCGGTACAACACAATCCCGTCCTGTATTGAATGCCGCGCTGGCCAGCCTTAATGCTGGCGATACGCTAGTGGTCTGGAAACTGGATCGGCTTGGACGCTCGCTTCAACATCTAATCGAAATTCTTCAAGCTCTCGAAAACAGGTCTATTGGATTTCGTTCAATTTCCGACTGCATTGACACAACCTCCGCAGGAGGAAGACTACTCTTCCACATTCTCGGCGCACTTGCGGAATTTGAGTCGTCGTTAATTTCAGAACGGACGAAAGCTGGACTTCAAGCTGCAAAAAGAAGTGGAAAGCGGCTAGGTCGTCCTCGCCGCTTGAATGAAACTCAAATCATCAATGCCAGGATGCTTTTACACGAGAAGAATATTTCGTTACAGATTATTGCAACCAAACTGCAATGTAGTGAAGCAACGGTTTGGCGAGCACTTCACGCAAGCAAAATCACCTAACTGCGCCAGATTAACTGCCACAGAAAATACGACATCATTGGATATTTTGTTTACGCCAATTATCGACCGCCTTTGATAGACGCTTATCTTTTACTGGTTTTTGCCATTCGTCCCAGAAATCCACCGTTCCACTGTTAGGTCTGTTTTTTGGCTCATCAATCCTTATACGGCTCGGAAGTAAACTTGCATCACCAACAATTAATGCCTCACCTGTATCAAGCGTTGGGAGAATATCGCTGAACCCGCCAAGACTATCTGGCAAAAGTCGTTTTATCACACCTTGATCTTCGGCATTTGTAAGCCGCATTGACACAAAGTTGCTGCACTGACTCAACATGGTTTTGTTTACTTCGGATGGGCGCTGACTGATAACAACCAAGCTCACGCCATATTTACGCCCCTCCTTCGCGATCCTCTCAAAAATATCAATTGATACATCGTCCGCAGAATCCGCCATGTTTCTCTGCGGGATATAGAGGTGCGCCTCATCGCACAACAATGCAATCGGATGACGTAATTCAGAAGGTGTCCACTGCTGAACAGAAAAGGCTACTCTAGCCACCAAAGATACGATTAATGGAAGAATGTCCGATGGAACTTCCGAAAAGTCGATGATCTTTATTCCGGCCTTACCATTTTCCGTTGCGCTTCCAAGAATTTTACTTGTCAGCTTTTCAAGCCAAGTAAAATCTAAAATATCCTTCCCGCCGTTAAACAAAAACCCCAAGCGTCTGTCAGAAATTTTATTTTCAAGGCGAGAAATCATTCTCGCTAATTTACCAAAAAATTCGCCCTGCTTTTCCGTTCCCGCTTTAGCGCCGGGAATCATTTCAATATTTATGCCATTCAAGTTTCCGAGTAGTGCATTTAAATCAAATGGAACTGGGCTATCTACCGTGAAGTGCGCCAACACGTCGGCGTGCTTTCCATCTTCCAGATACTTTCGCTTTGCGTTATTTATTTCACGCGCCATTATCATGGCTTGGTTTGGAGCATTCTGATCACTACGATCAACAAACATTGAAACCAGCGCTTCGTAGGAAAGCAACCAATATGGCAGGTAAAGCACACCATCATCAATTGTGCGCTTGGCCTCAACATCGGCTGGCCCGGCGACCTTTAGCTGTTGAATACCTTCACCAACCAGCGGCAAATATTCACCATGAAGATCAAAAACAATTGCATTGACGGTAGATAGACCGGCCATCTGCTCAATGATTTTGGCCGTTGTCCAAGATTTCCCCGACCCAGTGCTGCCGCCTATAAACGCATGTCGTTGGAAAAACTTGTTTCCGTTTATATAGGCAACCGCATGCTCATCCAGCGTATATTTTCCGAGAGTCAGCGCATTTCCACTCGCAGCTATACTGGACAGGGTACGCATAAATCCCGTCAGATTATCCCCCTCCAGAGAAAAACAATTCGCGTCTATTTCGGGAACCGTCTCCAATGTTCGACGAAAAACATTTTCCTTTGCACCGTCCCGGTCTAGTAGCGTCCCGATTAATGCAATGCGGCAAAGATTAAGTTCTGAAGGCTGATCGTTGATTCCGTCGCCGACAACAGCCTCTAAGCTTCGCTTTCTGGTAACTTGAGTGATTAATCCGATAAGGTGCTGCCCAGGCCTACTGCTTTGCAGAACGGCAAGATGATTTACCTGCAATCGCTTGAGCTGTTCAACATTCTCCACATCGACAACAACATTGGTTGTATCAACGGCGGCAACCTTTCCCAATGCTTCATTGTCGTCAAAATTAAAAATCGGCATTTTTTTTCATCCTACATTATTAGTGACAAGTATCCTGCAAGACTCCAAATGTTCTTATCTACAGCAAGCGGTGATTTTTCTAGGGAAGAGTAAACAATCGACTGATCATCTGTCGCCCCCCTCTCGATGGCCAAATAATTTTGTGCCTTGCCGTTTAAGATATTCTTCTTAGCCGATTCAGAGAGTGCATAGGTGATAATGGTAATCGGGGTATTTTGACGAACACACTTAACCATAAGTTTTGGTTGTATGTGCTCATCATTGAACCCATAACCAACACACAAGTAAGAGTTCGCGGCAGTAATCGCCTGATCCGCATTGCTCATGATTGATCTATATGGCTCCAAATGTGTTCTTTGGTATTTCTGTGTTCCCGGCGTGACTATCTGAGAAACATAACTGTTCGGAATGCGATCAATATTCGAAAGCGAAACAGTATCTTCTAACGGAGATTTAAACCAATCCAAGGAGCCATGAACCTTCCATATATTTACCTTACGTGCAGTCTGCAATTCGTTTGGCGCAGCAAGCTGCCTAAAGAATCCATGCGAAAATCCTGTGTAATGGTGAATCGCTTCCTGTTCACACGCGTACTCGACAAGCCTATCGTAATTTGTTGTGATGACATTGATCGTTGCCAAGCTGGTTTTAAACATATGATCCAACAGGCGACCAAGTGGAAACATGGTCCGGTCTTGAAGGCAGTTTTCAAATATCTTTAAGTCTTCTGAATTTATCAGAGACCATGTTGCTTTAATGATTCTTCCGGTTAACTCTTCGGAAACTGCAACTTTATGAAGCGCTGCTTCCAAATCAACGCCAGACTTAAGCGTTTGACAAAACTGCTCCCAACCGGCCTGGTCAGCAAGTGTCAGACCAGCGGTGTCAGTATTTGCCATCAGATGTGTCGCAAGCGCACCCATTCCAGACAGCCCGTGTGCCGCAGACGCGCCGCTGCCGAGAATTATCACCGGGGCCTTACCGTAATAGTCTTGAGCCTGTTTCTCGTAATCCATATACATGCCGCCCCTTTATACCGTCTGCTGCGCCACCTCAAGAACGGTGTAGGAAATATTTTCTTCGATTCACGCCTTATATTCCAAGCTTGTGAAAAAACACTTTGTTACGCATATCCGCGTCCTTCAAAACCTTGTCCCAGCTTATGACTTCTATATAGAGATTTATATTCTCTCGCCACTGAAACCAACCAAGCCGATCCGGCATAGGTTTAAAATCTTTTTCTTTTTCAAGCCACTTTTCGACCTTGGCGGTCAGATCGCAAACCACATAACCGTAAAACGGGGTGTTTTCGGAGACCAAAATTTTACGCCCCTCCGGCGTTGTGTATTTTCCCTCCCGAATACTATTCACGTACCGTACAATTTGTTGCACAGGGTCTTCGTTTGAGGAGGGATTTACAAAGTCATCTCTTTGGGGCTTTTTGAACTCAAAAATTGTTACCGGATTACTTGCTTCGTTGTCGCCCCTGAATAAAACCCGCTTGTCGTAAACTAATAGGTCGGGACGATCTACGTTTGAGCCACCAAGTGGTAAATCAGAAGAAACATAGTTCGTAAAATTTAGGCGCTCATCGACAATCCAAAGATTGTGTTCTTCAAATGACGTTTTCTCCGAGCTTCCTTTTCGCGGAAAGATAATGTCATGAACAACACCCTCTGACTCATATTTTCCATTTTCGTCAATTGAAAGGCTTTTTCTGAAAATATCCAAAACGTTACGCCTTAGCGCAATGTAGTGAATCAAGTCATTCTTACTAGTCTCAGAAATTCTATTCACTATTTCGGGAACATTCTTTTTTAGATTCTCCAGATTTGTATCGGCCAGAAGTTGCTTAACTTCTCTTTTGATCTTACTTTCCTGGTTAAATTTTTCTCGTTGTAGCCTAGTCTCTATATCCTCGTTCGTAGGATTGTAGGGCATGCCAGACAGATCGATTTTTTCGAGGACGCCCCGATGCCAAGGAGCTTCGTCTTCTATGTAAGAATTAACTCTCTCTTTCTTCTTATCCTGACGAGCGTTAATATCATCGCCAACCGCTTTTCTGGCGACAGCCGCTGCAGCGATTTCAATTTCGTTCTGAGATATACCGCGCAGAAAATCATTCTCCTTGTAAAACTCAAATCCGCCACGCTCTAATGACACGTTGTCGTCCAAATATTTCCCAAAAACATAGGCTTTGATGATGTAGTTCTTTTCTCTGATATCTGCGCCATCGGGACTTTTGTCGTAAAACTCCTCAACAAATTCCGGAATATGGTTATGTATAGCGGTATCGGTGACTTCGCGCTTATGAGCAACCAAACTGACTTTGCTCTTCTGATTCTTGGGTGAATAAAACTTGAACACCCTAACCAAGAATTCGTGCTCAGATGGATTTCCTTTCAGCCGAAAAGAGCTTTCATCGACGGTAATTTCTTTGATATATCCGGCTATCTCATTGGTGAAGTGATCGTTAAGGACTATCGTTTCTGAATCATCCTTTTCCGATATTGATATGGTGGGGCACTCATATCCGCTCGTAATGAAGTAAGGCAAAAGCTTTTCGACCAAATTTCTTGCAATGGTTGATAGCTTTTTATCAGGCAGCCTCCCCTCCAGAACTGACTCCAATCGAATAATCGAACCCGTCTCCTTGGATTCAGAATCAACAATATCTTCGTTAACAATAATATCGGTGTGTTTTCCCATGGAAAACGTGCGCCGCTTAAATTCGCCACCGACCATATAAATACTATCAACATGGAGGTTGTTGAAATACTTCAGACAAGTAAAGCGACCAAAGCCCTTTCCGCCCTCTTGCAGTTTTTGGTCCGAGTAAAGTGTATCGAATGAATCACGGTTGTCTTTGGTAAATCCAATACCATTATCAGAGATTTCAAAACTCTCAACATCGGGGATAGAGCCATCCAGCTCGTTCTGGATAGAACGCTCTACAGAAATTTTAATCCGCCCTTTCCGGGTATTTCTACTTTCGATAGCTTGGATTGCATTGACAATGACTTCAACGATAGGCGTATAAACTGTAGTCCCAGATTTAATGTTTTCTACAGCTCGCATAATGTTTACGTTGCTCATTGCGCTGCCTCGCTATTCCACATGATCCATCATCCCCTGAACATCGCTCGCCGTAATATATCGAGCAGGATTTTTCCCAGTGGCTATCTCTTCAAAATGTTTTTCACCGCATTTGATTTTCGCGCCTTCGACATGGCGAAGATCGCCCCACCATGTACTGCCTTTAGTTTCGACGACGAAGTAAAGCTTTTCTTGGCCGTTATCATCAACGACCACCGCCCAATCCGGGTTGTACGTGCCAAGCGGCGTCGGGATTTTGAACCACGAAGGCAATTTCGCGTAAACCTTAACCGCTTCGTTTTTCTCTAAATCTTCGGCGAAGCTCTTCTCTACACCAGCCGAGTCATAAACCACATGCGTGTAAACTGACTTCTGCGCTTCGAGAGTATTCTTCAAATATCCCTTCAACTCTTCCTGCTGGAACAGCTCTTGAGCGTAGAAATGATCCTCACCGATTTTGCTGTATTTAATCCCATCAACCAGAGCCAAACGCTTGGTGCGATTGATCGCCTCCGAAGAGTAGTCAATGAATTGCTGCGGGTTACGGGCGAAATCTTGCAGGCGGCGGCTCTCGCGAAGGATACGAACAATACTTCCACGGGTTAGCTGCGTTTTATCCTGCAAATCCGTAATGATGTCCGGCAGCTCAATATCGTCTTCATGAATTGTCGTGAAAGAGGATGCGGCTGTTTCTTCGGCTGTTACACCGCCTTTACCAATAGCGATGTCAGCTTTTCGGAACTGCGCCCTTGTTTTGGTAATGGGCGGACTATCCTGTATGGCCTCTGCGCAATCGGCAATGAGCTTTTCGTTGTCGAACTCAACGCGATAGGTAGTCTTGTATTTAATTCGATCCCAGAGCGCCTTAAAATCCTCGCTCTGAAGAACGGCTTCCCGCGTGCGGATAATCCTTCTGTCATCTGCATTTTTAATATCAAGCTTGCCAGCGAGTTTTTTCAGAATTCCTTGAATATCGCCTTCCGCCGTTTCGGCCTTGCTACCAAGGGCCGACTTAATATCATCCGGCAGTTTGAAGCTACCATCTTTCAGCGCGGTGCGAAGCGTATCCTGCACTTTGCCCTTTTGATCGACAAAGCCCTCGCCTTTAAGAAATTGCCATATCTTTTCAGATTGCCCTACGCCAAGCGGCGCGATCTCACCCTTGTCATTGACCGTTTGCACTGTAGCGAATTGGTGGGACTCAACGATACCGAATCGAATGCCCGTATCGTCTTCGATTTCCTTTTGCAGATTTTCGGCAAACTCTTCGTAGCTTTCAGTTGCGACGACCGTCAGCGTATTGATATCTGATCCACGCAGACGCTGCCCATCTTGATTAACGCAGAGACGCAAGCCACGCCCTATTGTTTGACGGCGCTCCCGCTCCGAACCCATATCGCGCAATGCGCATATCTGGAAGACGTTAGGATTATCCCAGCCTTCCTTCAATGCCGAGTGAGAGAAAATGAACTTCAACTTAGTATCGAAACTCAATAATTTTTCCTTCTCGGTCATAATCAAATTATAGGCCCGCTCCGAGCTATCTCGACCTGTTTGATTACCCTCCTCCGTCTCGACAAAACGCTCCTTTTTATCGATTGAGAAATAGCCGTTATGGACCTCGGATGCGTCTGTATCCAGATCAATTTCTTTGAAAAGACTTTGGTAGTCGGCTGACTTGGCGAGCTTCCGGTATTCCTCCTCAAACATCAGAGCATACTTGCCCTTAACGGCCTTACCGTCTTCATCGTATTGGCGGTAATGCTCAACGCTATCAATGAAGAAGAGACTTAATACCTTGATTGGTTGCTTATTAGCGGCAAAGGTCAGCTCTTTATCAAGATGCTCTTTGATCGTGCGCCGAATCATAAGCCGCTTGATTTCATCGGGATTAACACCGCCTACGGCTTCACCGGGGCGCAATATCTGATCGATCCCCGGCCCCTTGATTTGAATTGATTCATTGTCTTTGCCGCAGGTAATCGTGCCGACCTGCATATCTGCATAAATGGCGCGATTAGTGGTCTGCTCTAAATCCTCGCCATCTTCAACAGTTAATATTTCCCGACGGATATTTTTGCCACGCTGCACATCGACTTCAATTTTTGCAGTAATCGACCCTTTGCGATTGTGGGTAGATTCGAGCCTTATGTAAGGCTTGTTGTTTCCACCTTCGATCTGAAGGGAGGCCACTTCGATTTGCTTCACCAAACCTCTGTCATAGGCATCAACTGCATCGAGGCGATAGACCATGTTGTGTTTATCAACATGCGTCGCTGAGTAACGTAGAGTGCAAAGCGGATTCATGGCATCGAGCGCCTTCTTACCCTGCCCCTGCAACCCCCCATCTACGCTCTGCGGCTCATCCACGATGATGATCGGGTTAGTGGCCTTTATAAGATCAATGGGCCGCTCGCCGCCCGTATTTTCATTTTCCTTATAAAGATTATTTACATCTTTTTTGTTAATGGCCCCAACCGTCGTCACCATGATTTGAATATTGGAACTGGTAGCAAAATTCCGCACCGAACCTAAATTCGAAGAATCGTAGAGAAAATATTCATAGCCCTTCGCTTTTGGATATAGACCCTCAAAGTGGTCGCGCGTTATTTTCAGGGTTTTATACGTCCCTTCCTTAATTGCTACCGAAGGAACAACAATTACAAATTTTGTAAAACCATAGTTTTTTTGAAGCTCGAATATCGTTCTCAAATATACATAGGTCTTACCTGTTCCCGTTTCCATCTCAACGGTAAAGTCTCCGCTGGCAAGACTATCGGCAGGACGAAGACCATTACTCAGTTGAATCGCGTGCAAATTATCCAAAACTTCTTCGTCAACTAATTGCAGGCGATTGCCAATGCCAAGCTCGTTTTCGGCCAACCCCAGTGACGCTTGCGGACCATATTCTGGACGATACGTGACAGTAAATTCCGACCGAGAAATCTCCTGCCCCTTGAATAAATCAACGACTGACTCAATTGCCGCCATCTGATAATCAAGATTGTCTTCAAAATGCAGCTTCATCCGATGCGCCCCTTACAAGCTGCGAACATGAGCAATACCATTCTGTTCAAGAATGGCAGCCATGTTAGATTTAGCTATATCGTCGCTGAATGCGCTATCTCGGAAAAACACGTGCGTTTCAGACGCTGGCTTCAGCTCACGCTGCCAATCAATAATTCCCCTAGCAACAGCTTCAACATCAGTGCGCGCAATCGATTCATCAAGGCATGCGAACAACACCCCGTAACCAATACTGTAGATATTTTTTCCATGTACTTTACGATCTTCAATAGGCACCGCCAAATCAATGCCACGCTTAAGCAGTAGCTCATAAAGTATATCCTTTCCGCTGCGGCCCTCGATTAGATGTTCTTGATGAGAGAGTAGCGTTTCCTCTAGATCGGTGCGATCTGGGTTCCACAATCTAATATTAGAAGTAGCTAGCTTGAAGACCTTGAAACCCAAATCACCGGAATATTCAGGATTTTCTTTCGCAATCATTCTAGCTGAACGACGAATCCTTTCCTTTGCGATATCTGCGATGGTTTCAAAGCCTTGATCAAATGCAAGTGAGTTATTCTTTTTACCAACCTTTTCTCCATCCACCACCTCATACGTTGGCTCAGGAAGCTGAACTGAAATTGAGCGCCTGCTCATTCCATCTTCCGCATTTTGAGCCATCACGGCGTGAGCAGTGGTTCCCGACCCGGCAAAGAAGTCCATGACCACGTCTTCATCAGCCGTACCAAGCATTACGCATCTTTTAACCAGCTCCAAAGGCTTTGGAAACTCCAACAAGCCGCTCATATCAATTTTTCCAGACTCGACCGTCCCCTGCTCACTTATTACAGCATTGTCTGCCCAGATAGATTTTGCTTTGGTCGTACTCTTCCGAGACTTCTCGTATATGTTCCAACCACCGTCACGCTTCTGCCTTCCCCATATAACTATTTGGTCCTTACTGAGGCCATCTCTTTGAACTTTTTCTTTACCCCAACGCCAGCAACTGTCCTCTCCTTCGCTATTCCTCGGAAAAACCTCAATATTAAATTCATCTGTTTGCTCTAAAGAAACTTCAAACAAAACTTCTTCAGTAGCTACTTTTGGATTGACATAAATCGGATAAAACAGATTCGGTCTATTGTGACGCCCAAACTTCGGATTTCTGTTTCTTAGCTCCCACAGATCGTAACCACCATGCTCATCTTCAAATGGCAATGCGTCCGACTTTTTCTCCAGCTCTCCAAGAGAGGACTCGTCCGACTTGTAATAAACTAGAATGTACTCGTGGCATTTTGCTATTTCCTTATATGTTTGCCCGCGTTTGTTAGACTGCACAACTATTTGTGTGAGAAAATTATTTTCACCAAATATTTCGTCACATACTTTTCTGAGATTTGCCTGCTCATTGTCATCGATTGAAACGAACAAGACGCCATCGTTCGAGAGAAGGTCTTTTGCCAACTTCAACCTTGGAAGCAGCATATTTAGCCAGTTTGTATGCTTCCTCCCTGAGCTGTCCGTATTGGATGTCAGCTTTAATCCCTCTTCGCCTTTTTGATTGGTATATCGAAGATAAGTATCCATATTATCTTGATAGTTATCAGGATAAATAAACTCCTTCCCAGTGTTATAGGGCGGATCTATATAGATCATCTTGACCTTGCCTGCGTAGCTTTTTTGTAGCAGCTTCAACACCTCAAGATTATCGCCTTCAATAAACAGATTTTTTGTTGTTTCCCAGTCGACACTTTCATCGGGGCAAGGCAAAAGTGTTCCAGTGGATGGCATTAGTGCAATTTGACGAGCTTTCTTTTTGCCGTGCCAATTTAGGCCATATTTTTCTTCACCCTCATCGAGTACGCCAGCGTCACTCAGCAACTGACACAGCGTCTCAAAATTCAACCCACCTTCACTAAAGGCCTCTGGGAATATATTTTTAAGCCGCTCAATATTCTCATTGACGATATTCGCGCTTTCGCCGTCCTTCGGGGTCACTTTATCCATGCTGGCCTCAGTCATTAAATTCTCACTTTAATTTTTTCAATTTCATCGTTTAATTGTTTGATCTGCGTGTTTAGCTCGACTTGCCGCCCCATCTGTCGTTCGCCTTTCAACTTATTGGCAACCTCAGACTTTCGTAGGGTCAATTTTTCAAGCTCACGGAGCCGATCCAACCGCCCCTCCCTTAAGTCGCCATCTGCACTACTGCCCGCCTCGCGCTCGTAACGCCCGCTGTGTGCAGCGCAATTAACAGCTATGACACGTTCGGAGAGGCTTTTATAGAAACTTAGGAAGTTGACGAAGGAAAAGCTGTTGATATTACAGTCCAATAAAAATTCAGCTTGCCACGCAGCAGGCTCCGCAAGGTTGATCCACTCTGTATACAAGCTGTCTTCAACAACCCATCTCTCCTTGTCCGCCTGATTGACACGCTTGTCCGCCAAGCAAATACACAGAGAGTTATCGTGGGTAAATATTAATATGAGCGGATACGGAATAGACCGCTGCATAAAATTGGCAATGCGCTTCAGGCGCTTGTTTGATGTTAAATCAACCTGAAGAACTGCGATCTCGGAGTAGTCTCGCTGAGTATCTGCATAGGCGGCAATATTGATCGTGCTGGGCTTGAGCGTATAAAGCCAGCGCACTTTATCAACATCGTCTTTCAACGCCGCTTTATCAGCAATATCCAATACGCCGTTTTCAACAAAGAGCTTCTTGAAAACCGGTTTATTCAATTCGCAAGCTTTGGGGATTGAAAGGTGCTCTACGAAGGACTGTGGCGTGGCGATGGTCATGGCGTATTCCTGACCTCCGCTTCATCCGTGAGAACGATATAGGTAACGACAGCAAAGTCTTCGATACCCTGACTACTGGTCGCGGTAAGCACGGTGCCGCCTTTGGTGAAAAGGCTTTGCACGCCCTTCTCTTCGCTCTTACCCGCAATGCTATCGACCGCGACAGCTAATAAATGTTGGTAGTGCTCCATGTCAGCGCCGCTTTTTGTCTGATCGTTCACCTGTTGGACTGCGTCTCTATTGATCGTCGTCACAGCCAGAGTCTGCTTCTTCAATAGGTCCAGAACTTTCTTGCTCTGTGTGAAATTTAATTCGATAGTTGCCTCGTTCGATACATACACAAGGAAATAGGGCGCGAGAGGATAATTCTCATCTACCTGTACGGCCTGCTGACCACTTCGAATACTCTTTAAGCAAAAGATCACACCCGCCTTCAAACCCTCTGATTTAAGTTCAGGATCAAGCGTGACAGCCGCATAAAAGCCATTAGGGGCTTTTTCCAGAACCTGAAGGTTTTCCTTCATATAGCCCGACAAATCCATGCGGAAATCATTTAAGGTCAAATCGGTAATGGAAACACCGCCCACCATATCTTCAAGATCAACCACGGTGTCTTTCAGCTGTTGAAGCTGTCTGCGGCGATATTCGAGGTCGTTCATCTCCTGCGCATTTGCATCGATAACGTTTTCTTCACCCGTGGCAGAAATATCCAGAAGCATCATGCGGCCAGCAACTCTGGATTCGAGGTTGATGTATTCGTCCAGCTCCATGTTCGGCCAGAAGTTAATCAACTGAATTTTTTTGTTCTTCGACCCCAGACGATCAACGCGACCGAACCGTTGAATGATCCTCACTGGATTCCAATGAATGTCATAGTTAATCAGTGTGTCGCAATCCTGAAGGTTTTGCCCTTCGCTGATACAGTCCGTAGCGATCAGTAAATCAATTTCTGCTCTCGCATCCGGGTCAATCTTGCTGCGCTCTTTCGATACTGGCGAAAAGGCCGTAAGAAGATTATTCAGGTCAGAGCCAACGCCCGTGAGCGTCGTCTTGTTTGTGCCGCCGCCTGTAATCAGTGCGCTGTGGATTCCCAATTCATCACTCGCCCAGAGAGCAAGATGGCCATAAAGATATCTGGCCGTATCCGCAAACGCGGTGAAAACAATAACCTTCTTGTTATTAGCGTTCAGCGGCTCCCTGACCTTCTTAGCGATAGCCTGTTTTAAGTGCTCCAGCTTCGCATCTCGCTTTATGTCCACATTTTGTGCAGTGGCCACAATGGAATCCAATAAAACCTTATCCGCCTCCAGCTCTTGCTTAAACCGGATCAAATCCATGTCTTGCAATAGGACGTGGGTTTTATTGCCGATAATAAACGGCTCAAGTTCCGGCGAGTCCATTTCGAAATCCTGAATATCTTCGATATTCAGCGCTTCGATATCGCCGTTTTCATGCGCTTCTATTTTTTGCAGCAATACCTCGACCTGTGACAAAAGTCTTTTTGACGTAACGGTAAAGGAATGGATAGAACTTTCCATTCGCTTGAGTAGATTCACCCGCATCAAGTGAGTCAGGCTTTCTTCACGGTCAACCTGTTTGAAAACACTTTTTCCGTCGCCTACAGCGTTATCGTAGCGACGCGCGTATTCGTCTTTCTTATCGGTTCGTACAAATTTCATGGGTGAATAGCCCGCGAGTGAAAGTCTGCGGATTGTTTTATTCACCTCTTTTAAAGGAGGAAATTCGTGCGTTGAGTCGATATCCGAATAAATATTTTTTGGCGGCAGCCGCGCAGGAAATTCACCTATATCTGCCGTACCGTAATATTTCTGAATGTGCTTGCGGGATCGCGCAATCGTGACAATATCGAGCAACTTGAAATAATCAAAGCTCATCGAATCAAGCAAGGTTGCAATAGTTCTATTTTCGGCTGGCTGCTTTACCCATTGATTAAATTGTTTTTGAGCTAGGCGTAATGTACTGTCGATATTCTTAATACCGAGGTCGATAAATGCGTTATCACGCCCCTCTGTGATAAAGGCGACCTGATTTTTCAAATCGTTCATCCGGTTATTGACTGGTGTTGCAGAAAGCATCAACACCTTGGTTTTTACGCCAGATTGAATGATGTCTTCCATCAAGCGGCGATAGCGTGTTTTAGTCCCCTTTATTGGATTGTTGTTGCGGAAGTTATGCGACTCATCAATGACGATCAGGTCGTAATTCCCCCAATTCAGTGTTTCAAGATTAATCTCACCGGAGACACCTTTGGTGCGAGATAAATCGGTGTGATTGAGCACATCATAATTAAAACGGTCATGAGCAAGCAGGTTACGCTTGTCGTTTACCGTATAAATTGCCCAGTTATCACGAAGCTTTTTCGGGCAAAGGACCAGAACACGGTCATTACGCAATTCGTAGTATTTAATAACAGCCAATGCTTCAAATGTTTTTCCCAAGCCGACACTATCAGCAATGATGCAGCCATTGTGCTTCTCAAGCTTGTCTATCGCGCCGAGTACACCGTCTTTTTGAAACTTATACAGCTTGTTCCAAACGAGCGTGTCTTTGAAGCCGGTCTTTGTTTTGATGATATTTTCTTCGTCGATATCATCGATGAAATTTTTGAATATATTGTAGAGCGTTAAAAAATAGACGAAGTTGGCTGGCTGATCAGCCGCGATGAATTCCAGCTTTTCGATAAGGTCTGCCTTGATATCTTTAACGGTGGGGTCTTCTACCCAAACCGAATTAAACCAGCTCAATAGCTGCTTGGTGGTTTGTGGATCGTCAATTCCCGTGTTCATCTGGGGCGTATCGGCTTTTACTTCCCCCAAGCCTGCCGGTGAAAAGCCCGAGCTACCATGAATAGCAAAGTCACCGTGGCTACCATTCTCAATATGAAAAAGATTTTGAGCTGCCTTTCCAGCTTTAACGTCCACCCTGCCCGCTAGCCATTTGGCGCATTCTTTGGCTATGCGCTTTTGATCGAGCTGGTTTATGAGCCGCAACTCCGATTCAGAGCCAACGAGCGCCTGAAGGGTCACGTTACCCCAGTCAGATAGCAGCAGCCTGGTGCTATCGACGCGAGACAGCTCCTTCTTTAAGGCCGAAAAGCCGTAAATGGTGAACAAGCCTGAGAGCACGGAAAGCTTGGAGCCTGCCGTCAAATGCTCCCTCAGCGTATTCCCCACATGACCGTTATTTTTGTTGTCCAGTAACAAGGCTATCCCACCCGACTCAAGTGCTGCTTTTAATTGTTTGCTGCTTTATCCAGCTTTCGATGGCGACCTTTTCAAATCGCCAGCTCCCCCCGACTTTAAAGCCGGGAATCTTCCCCTCCGCAGCAAGGCGATAAGCCGTCTTCTCAGCAAGCTTGAGGTATTCCGCCACCTCCTTGAGGGTCATTATTTCTTCAGTCATCTCACGCACCTGCATTTTCATGCCTGAGAGAATAGGGGAAAATTGAGGAATCAACAACGTATCAGAAAGCTACTGAATTAGTCAGACCCAGCGAGTTCCGGCAGCCATGAACGGCAGGCTCAGCAGTCTTTTCGCCACAGATTCGCCACAGGCCGAAAAAGATCGGGGCGGACAATGGCGGATTTCTGCGGTTTTTGCCGGGTGGTTATTTGTGGCAAAAACGCCTCCGGAAAGAAGAAGGGGTCAGCCACATAGTAGCTAACCCCTTGTTTTTACTTACTTACCAAATGGCGCGAGCGACGGGACTTGAACCCGCGACCTCCTGCGTGACAGGCAAGATTTTAGTCTTGGATTTCTGCGGGTTTCCGGCGCTTCGCCACAGATTTGCCACATGCTTTTTTGGAGGATGGCAGCGTCTGCGGCTTCGCCAGCAGAGAGCCGAGCATTCCGGTTCGCCGCTCGGTTTTTGATTCAACGCGTTCGATCAGATGTCCGTAGACATTCAGTGTGGTCTCAATCTTCTCGTGCCCCATGAGCTTTTGCAGCCGCTTCAAGTTGACGCGGTTTTCAATCTGCATAGATGCGTAGAAATGGCGAAGGTCATAGGGGCTATAGCGAGGGCGCTCAATGATCTGTCCCGCCTCCTCAACCACATCCATTAACCCAGCCTCTTTACATGCCCAGCAGAAGCCGCGCTTACGCCAGTTGTCTGTACTTTGCCAATGTCCGGTATCGGTCGGGAAGACCAGCGAGCACTCATTATTTTTGACCGGGAACTCTGCGGCATAGCGTAGAACCATATCCCGAATATCCGGGGTCAGGTCGATAAAGCGGCGACCCGCCTGTGTCTTGGTGACGGAAATTTTCTTGTTGCCGCGCTCAAGGGCGCGATCAACCTTCACTTCGTTTTCCAGAATATTGAAAGTCGGAACGACAATATATTCCTGCGGACGCATGCCGGTATCGACCGCAAGATAAAGCATGGCGCGATAGCGCTCCCAGCTCTTCTGCGTTTGATTATTTTTCGAATTGGCGAGTGTGTCTGCCGCCCTCAGCAAAGAAAGGATTTCGTCCTCTGTTGGGATCACCACGGGAACGTCGTAGCGGGAGGTCGTCCTAATGGATACGCCCTTCACAAAATCATGACTCAAGACACCGCGCTTAATCAGCTCAAGAACCATTGAATGAAAAGACGATAAAAGCTTTACCGCCACGGCGCGACTGTGATTTTCCAAGAGCCACGAGCGAAACTCTACAATGTCGGGGGAAGTCAGTTCATGCAGCTCTTTGGACCACGAATATTTTATGATGTGGTCTCTGCGCCATTCATAATTTTTAAGTGTGTAATCGGTAACCGGGTCTTTGCCGTCCCTGCCCTCTTTTTCGCAGACATCGAGCCACTTTTGCATACCCTGTGCAACGGTGTTGATTTCCTTACTCAGTGGGCCCGTGCGCTGATGCGATTGCGCATCCTCACGAAATGCTAATGCTTCTTTTCTGGTGCTAAATGTTTTGTAGGAATAGCCAGTTTCAGACGATTTATCCGCGTACCTGACTTGGTACGTTGGACCTTTTTTCCCGCTTCGTTTTCGAATATCTGACATGATTCTCCATATCGTGCTTACCGCTTCCCGTCAAAGAGTTCTCTCAGGTTATTCACATTAACGTGCGCATTATTTTCAGCATGAACCTGACAGCGCGTGTAAATTTCCACGAGCAGGTTTTTGTCTATTTTTAATCTTCCATCTATGGGATCAACAAAAAATGGAAGCTTGCGCTTGCCGTGTGCATCTGGATCAGCGGCTCGCTTGATCTGACGCTGTGACATCTCTATTCCGTTTGCCGCCAATACACTACAGGCCTGTTCAATATTCACATAACGCGGTAATTCCATGGTATTCATGCACTCCTTCATGCCAGTTTAATTGTTGCTAAATCTGAAACTCTTCTGCCGCACTTTTGTACGGCCCGTTAGTCAGTATTTTATTTACCCGCCTCCCAGATTTATTTATGAGAAGGACTTCCTCTCCAAGCTCGTCGGTCGGATGAAAATATAATGTCGCGCCCTTCGCATATTGAATGGCGAACTCATCTTCCAGCTCCATTAGCTTCTCAAACAGAGTCTGCCTCATTTGCTTTAAGCTCATTGCCCCCGAGATATGTATTTGCATTCCTCTACACTTTCCGTCATGCACGAAAGATCGCCAGACATATCTTTATGATGAATAAGTGCGGTTGATAATTTATTAATTTGTTCATTTTAAAGTTGCTTCCGCGCACGGTGAATTCTCCTCGGTCCGTGCCGACTCGTTGCTGCCTTTTTAAGCCCGCTGTAACCACGAGGAAAGCGAGAGGAAAATTACTTTTCTAATCGCATACTCTGGCCTCGCGTTCAAAAAACGGAGAGTGTCAGGTGACTTCACTGTTCTATACAACAGGAGATGTTTGCGAGCTTCTTCATATCTCAACTCGCACCATTGATCGTTACCGCAAGCGTGAGAGAAACCCATTTCCTGCACCATATATCGGGCATGTTGGAAGTGAAAATCTTTATCTCGTAGCGGAAGTGGATGCCTGGGTTATCCGTGAACATGAACGCACCGTTGCCATGAATTAATTCAATTATGAGGTGATCTATGGACGTTATGTTTAGCAATGAAAAGACAGCACTGGGTGCATCAATTAACCCCATCACACCGGGGTATGTTTGTCTTTCTCTGTGCCTTACAGAGAAAAACCTTCCGCAAGTTCTGGATAACATTGGAATGGTTATCGGCGCAGTGGAGTTAGGCCTCTGCGAACATATAACTGGGGAATTTCGAATGGAATTGCTTGATAGCCTGTTGGCTGTTTATTCGGCTCGCAAGGCCATCGCAGAAGACGCGATGTCCGTAGAGACAACTCCCGCCGGAAGTCTGCATTGAGCGTTTTTTTGATTACACCGTATGCTCTATAAATAAATACCGCCGCACGGGATACCGTGCGGCGGTAAAGCATTCCAGTTTTTTGTTCGAATAGTGCGGACTCCTGTGTAGTTTACCAACGATTCCGGAGATCGCTGACTACTTCGCTGGTCACGGAGAATCGACGCCGATCGCCTGACTGAGTTCGCCTATACGCATGCCAAAAATCTCTTCAGTGAAAACGAGAATGTGTCACCGCCGAATAAAGTGACAATAGAGAAATGATTGATTGGCGCCTGTAGGTGTTTCATGAAGCTCTTGAGTATTTTTGATCAACTCGAATTCCGGCCCGAGCGTGGATTGCATTAAAGCAGCGGAATAACGCATGACCGGCAGTCCACTGCATTTAAGCGGCCCATCGAGCGCAAATGTCGCAATGATGATATGACCTCCCGGTTTAACCGCGTGTCGCAGTTGCGCGATATACACTTCACGGTCGGTTGGCTCTGTCAGAAAATGGAATACCGCACGGTCATGCCATACCGCGTAGCCATGATGTGGCAAGGCAACAGTTGTTATATCTCCCTCAATCCATTGCACTTGTGTCGCGTCATCGCCCAATCGTTGTTGCGCCACCGCCAAAGCAGCCCCAGACAAATCGAGAACTGATAATGAGCGATAGCCGTCTCGCAACAAATTGTCCACGAGTACAGATGCACCGCCCCCAACATCGATAATGCCCGCATCGATAGCCACATCGGTGCGCTCAATCCAATAAAGAGACAGTGCCGGTCGCTGCTGATACCAACTGACCGAGTTCGACGATTTCGTCGTATAAACCTGCTCCCAATGCTGCTTCACGTATATTTTTCCATGCCAGATAAATTTCGATTTTACCCACTTGCCCCTGTAGCAGTGGGTCGTCACGCGACGGTCAAGACCAGCAACTAGATCAGCGATGATCAGTGCGGCGGTCAGCGTTCACCAGCGCCCGCACGTATAGCGCAAGTCATTTACTCACGCACCGAGATATACAACAGCACCGGCAACTTTATTTGTGGCTTACGTTCAATTCACGTAGGCCGCCGAGTTTGACGGAGCCTCTTCCCGGCAGCTTGGCAATTAATTCCAATTCCCCGCCCATCGCCTCGATATAATCACGCAGCGTAGAAATCAGCATATCTCCACGCTTTTCAAACTTGGAAACTTCTGCCTGTTTCTTTTCGAGAATATCCGCCATCTGTTCTTGCGTGAGATTCAGGTCCTTGCGCAATTGCATCAAGGTCAGTTCTTCCTGAATAAGTTCAGCGCCCCGCTGCTCGACTTTTTTGCGTCTCGCTTCGGGCAGTTCGCCTAAAACCTTATTAAGTGACTTAGTCATTGTCGTTACCTCTCTTCAAGGGATGCGAGGTGCCGATCAAACCGGTCATCTGCATCCTTGATTAAAACTTTGTAAAACCGTTTTTCACTGCCACCTGATTTATCACCCGCCACCAGAATGATTGCAGTTCGCTCGGGATCAAAGGCAAAGGCAACACGCCAAACACCATCATCCGCCTTGAACCGCAACTCCTTCATATTGGCGTGTTTAGAGCCTTTGAGCGTATCGACGTGAGGCCGCCCAAGCGACGGGCCAAACTGCTCAAGAACCTTTAAATGCGCCAGTAATTCGTCCTGTACCTCCTCCGGTAAGCCTTCAAAATCCGGCTCGAACTCATCGCAGAACGAGATATTCCATACCATTACAATATACCTTTAAATGAATATTCCGTCAATGGAATAATTATCTTAACAGCACAGTATATTAGGGCGTTTTTTAACCCCCGCAAGGGAAATACACCGGTAAGCCGCCATTAGGCCACTAGCGCCATAAGGCGCTGCCACCATGCGGCATAAGCCAGCTTTTGCTCCGCCAAATAGTCGTAATGGTCATAGACCTGCCAGTCTCCCGGCAGACGATGGCCGAGCATGATTTCCGCGATATGGGGATCGGTCAGAGTGGACCAATTAGTCCGAGCGGTTTTCCGCAGATCGTGAACAGACCAGTGTTCCATTTCGTATTTCTCGTGCCGCCGCAGCCATTGCATGATGTTATAGGGCAACTGGAGCGGTGCCCCCACCCCCATCGGTTCCGACGTACCGGCATTGTTAAAGAGATAAGGGCTGCCTTCGCTTAAAGCCATGGCGTCCTTAATCAGGATTTCTGCTTCGGGAATGATCGGACGCAGAAGCGGCTTGCCAGTCGATTTCCCGAGCTTGTGATTTTCAGGAGGAACGATCCAGATTTTCTTCTTTAAATTGAAATGCGTCTTCTCACTGATCCGCAATTCACCATTGCGACAACCGAACAAAAGACAGAGCTTTAAGAACAGCTTGTTTTTTGTCGCTATGCGCGATTGCTCCATCGCCTTCCAGAACAATTGAACTTCTTCGTCAGAAAACGAACGTGTACGGGCCATTTTCTGAATCGACAAATCCTCTTTGGCATTAATTTCCACCAAAGGATTAGCTGGGATTAGCTTACGCTTCACGCCCCATTTCAACATTTGCTTCGCGTTTGTAAGAATGCGGTCCGCGATGCCCGGACGAAGCTGAGCTTGCTCTTCAAGTAATTTTAGCCACTCATGCAAAGTTACTTTCGCAGCAGGCAGCTTGCCGATTTTCGGAAATACATACAGCTCAAAGGACCGCAAAATTTCATGGTGTCCCTTTTTGTTTTTCTCGCAGTATGTTTTGTGCCATTGGCGATAAAGGCTCTCGACACTATCCGCTTTTAAAATCTCCTGCTTTTCCAGCAATCGAATAATTTTTGGATCGTGCCCTTGCTCCAGCTGCGCTCGCAAACGCTGCGCCTCAGCACGCGCCTCTTTCAACGACATCAATGGATATGAGCCAAGATCAATGCGCTTTGCCTCACTGTCGTAGAGATAACGCATTTGAAAAGTAACCTTGCCTTTTGGGGACAGGCGCGCACTCAAACCATCACGATCTGTTTTTTCAATTGCTTTTGCGCGTTCCTTATTGTGGTTCGCCTTGATCCACGTATCTGTAAGCGCCACGTCCTTTCTCCGTGCGTTGTACAAAATTTTTAAAGGGGCAAAAATCGGGATAATTTGTACATGAATTTGTACAAATTCCTGTGGCTCAGCTTGTCAAAAGTTGTCTTAACTTGTCTATAGAGAGAGTGAAAATTATTCTTATTTTATTGATTTAAATGAAAATTTAGTCGAAGGCTGTCGGAGGCTGTCTTGAAGGCTAATCTATGGGTGCGAGATGATCGCGAACGTGCGGCGGCACGCTACTTCGTGGTCCAGGTTGCTCATCGGTTTACTCAAAGCGATTCATTGATGTCAGCGCCGCGGATAAGGCCGAGGGTG
>Ga0207711_10000231_pt1 | contig 59908 bp, 92 predicted proteins | sample KBSS34metaG_FD_184401 | JGI IMG/M metagenome (GOLD analysis project Ga0207711, IMG submission 184401) | Switchgrass rhizosphere microbial communities from Kellogg Biological Station, Michigan, USA - KBS S3-4 metaG (SPAdes) (version 2) | ecosystem: Host-associated > Plants > Roots > Rhizosphere... | reverse complement strand
GCCTGATGCCAGCCTGTCCGCTCCGCCTTGCCTAACACCGAGAACACTACCCGCACCTATCCACTAAGTCAAACCGGCCCCACCTGACCGCATAACCGCAGGTCAGAGGCATGATCAGCCCCACTTTAGGTGCACCTAAAGAGCTTTTGTGACCTGGCTCACACTGTGACCTGGCCCACACCGGGGGAGCTTTCAGGCCGGCCACGGCACCTCCCCACCCCACGCGCTCCCCGCGCGGGCCTCCCTGGGAGGCGCTAGGCACTTGGGTGGGTGTACTGGATTTCCGGCCTATGCCCGTGGCACAGGAATGGGTAGGCTGGGTTTTCGTGGCACGGCCAAGGTCGGGTGTTGCGCGGGAGGTGATCCTGCGGGTGAGGGTGAGGGATTCGACGGCTTCGCGGGTGGAGGCTCTGGCTCGTCGGCGGGGGACGACGGTGAGCGGGGGGCTGCGGGAGGCGGTGGCGGAGTGGCTGACGAAGTACGACCGGCCGGATACGGGAGCACACTGAGCCGGACACCCCTGAGCCGGGACACGCTGACCGGAGGTCGTGATGGCTCGTCCGAAGATGACGTGTAAGTGCACGGGGGTGCCGTTGAAGGGCGGCGGCCGAGGCACGAAGATCATCAAGAAGGCGGTTGGGAAGAAGACCGCCGCGAAGAAAACCCCCGGGGTGAAAACGAAGAAGGCCCCGGCGAAGAAGGCGACCGCGAAACGTGCCCCGGCGAAGAAGGCTGCGGCGAAGAACAAGTCGAAGGGGGCGAAGTGCAAATGCACGAACGCTGGCCGGTGAACCAGTCGGTGCCGAACCCGGCGGTGGCGACCCAGTCGGTGCGGGTCATCGCGGTCCCAGAGCGGGACGGCTACCTGGTGGAGTGCTCCGAGTGCGGCCCCCTGGGGATCATGGCCGCCGGGATGCAGGCCACCTGCCGGGACCACCTCCGCAGTCACGGAGCGAAACTGTGACCGTCTTTAGGTGGACCTAAAGACATGATCACCTCCGGGATGGTGCGGTTCCACGACGGCCTCGCGCCCCTGATGCGCGGCATCGACGAGGTCCAGCAGCACCCCGACAACTACAACAACGGCGACCTCGACAAGATCATCGAGTCGGTGGAGATCAACGGCGTGTACCGGCCCATCTACGTCACGATGGACACCGACTACATCGTCGCCGGGAACCACCTGTGGGAAGCCTGCAAAACGTTGGGCGCCACCGAAATACCCGTCGTCGGCCTCGACATCGACAACGACACCGCGTACCGCATCATGGTCGCCGACAACCGGATCGCGGCCCTCGCCCGACCCGACGACGGCCTGCTGCTGCCCATCCTGCAACGCCTCGCCACCAGCGACAGCCTGCTGGGCACCGGGTACAGCGACGCCGACCTGTCCGCGCTGGAAGCAATCGCCCAGATCGCACCCGACCCCGACGGGTACGCCCAGTGGCCCACCATCTGCGTCCAGGTCCCCCCGCACGTCCGGCGCGGCTACTACCACCTGACCGAAGCGGCAGTCGGCGAACGGGAACGTTTCGAGTTGCTGCTGCGCCTGGCAGGGTGGGTGCCAACCATCGGCAACTACGACCGTGACGAAACAGACGAGGACTGACATGACCGCTGACCCCAGTGACGGCAACGTGGCCGCCGTCGACACCAGCGCCCAAGACCAGGTCATCGCCGACATAGCCGACAACTGGGAGGAAGCCCCACCCCCGGTGTCCGTGGCCGGACCCGGCCCCGAACCGGTCGGCCCCGCCACCTCCGTCACCCGAGGCACCCCCGGCACCTGGCTCCCCGAGGGCGCCGACCCGCCCGCCGACCTCACCGCGATCAACACCTACTACAACGGGGTGAACGCGATGAACCCCGCCCCCGGCCTGCCACCCAAGTTCTGGCGCGACGGCCAGTACGCCGTCCTCGCCGACAACATGGAAATCCACTACTCCGCGCCCTCCGCCGGGGCCTTCCCCGAATGGTTCGAGGGCCGCGCCCCCGACGCCCCCGCCACCGCGAACGCCGGGGCACCCGGAACCATCGACCCCTCCGGCCACGCCCCCGCCGAAGTCGCCGCCGACCTCACCGCCTACGGCACCGTAGCCTCACCAACCACAGCGTGGCTGACCGGCGAGCACGTCTCACTGTGGACCTCGGCCGCGTACTGGAACGGCACCACCTGGGTAGATGGACAAGCACCGTAACCAACCGAGAGGGACAGTCATGGCCGACAGCAAGAACCAGACCGACCAGCCCGAGAAGGACACCAGCGGCGACACCGCCAACGCCGGAGACGCCCAGCAGGGCACCATCGCCGACGCCGACACCAGCCAGACCGACGACGCGATCCGGCACACCGCCGAGGAACACCGCGACGACCCGCAGACCGTCGCCGAGAAGGGCAAGGGCAAGTCCGCAGCGAAGTAGCACGATCGGACAGCACGATCGGACAGCAAGACGGGAGAGGCATGACCGACCCGGTGCACGACGAACCCGACAGGCTCATCGACCGCTGGCGGCACCGCCACGACGATGACGACGATCGTGAGCCGGACCCCACCCTGGTCCGCCCCATCCCAGGTGACTCCCCGGAGGCACGGGACTTCCAGGACCTCATCAACGACCTGGACCCCAACGACCGGTTCAACCGATGACCTACGTCTGGGTCACCTGGCTGGCCGACGCGCTGCGCGCCGAAGGGTGCACCGTCAAAGAGGAGTCGGGCTGGAAGAACCGTGGCCGCCCCAGCAGCAGCGGGCAGTTCAAGCCCTACGCCGCTGGGGTGCACCACACCGCGTCCACCTCCTCCAACAGCAACCCGCACCCCACCCTCAACATGTGCATCAACGGACGGTCCGACCTGCCCGGGCCGCTCTGCCACGTCGTCATCTGCTACGACGGCACCTGCCACGTCATCGCCGCCGGACGCGCCAACCACGGCGGCGAATCCAACGGCAACGGCCCCCTGTACTCCGGTGACGCCAACGAACAGATGATCGGCTTCGAGGTCGACTACAACGGCACCCAGCCCATGAGCAGCAAGCAGTACGACGCCACCGTCCGGGCCAGCGCCGCCGTCGTCCGGCACTTCCAGCACGACCAGTCCTACACGCGCGGCCACAAGGAATGGTCCACCACCGGGAAGTGGGACCCGGGCGGCTACAGCATGGACAACATCAGGGCCGACGTGAAAGCACGCCTGGCCGGTGGCGGCGGAGGAGACGACGACATGCCCGAATACCTGTCCCTGTCCGGCCCGGGACTGACCGCCCGCGAAGGCGAATGGACGGCGGTGAAGTTCGCCACCGAGTCCTCCGACCAGGGTGAGGTGCACCCCGACGGGTACGCCTGGCTCAACCTCGAAGGCGCCAAGTACCACGCCCAGGTGCGGCTCAACGACTGCCAGCGGCCCAGCCCCGACGCCACCCTGCTGGTCCGCTGGGCGGAGTACGAGAAGGACTCCGGCGACTTCTCCTCCGCCCCCTCACCGATGGAGCACCTGCTGTCCACCGGCGGAACCGGCGTCCACGACGACGTGATCGACATGTGCACCGCCGGGCACCGGGTCCGCGCCGAGGTGCTGTCCCGGGGCGGCGACGTAGCCATCGGATCGGTGGGGTTGACCGCGATCTACTGGCGCTGAGCCCCCACGACCCTCACTGTGGGGGGTATGCCCCTACTGCGGGATCGGCCCACCGGCGATGTGCTGATCCTGCTGATCGCGTTCACCATCTGCACCACCGTGATGCTGTTCGCGGTGTTGCTGGTGGTGCTGTCGATCACCGAACCGGACAAGGAACTGCGGGCCGCGTTCCAAGCGGTCGCCAACGTCATCAACACCCTGATCGGGCTGATGGCCGGGTTCCTCGCCGGGCGCGCCACCCCGATCGGGCGGCGCAGGGACGACCAGTGAACCCGTTCCTGGCGGTCGGCGGCAGCATCGCGCTGACCGTCATGTCCGTCGCCGTCGCGATCGGCAGCGCCGACGAGATCGCGGCTACCGAAACAGCCACGACAACAACTCCCAGCCCGCCAGCCACGCCAACAGCGCCCCCACGAACAGGGCCAGGCACCACAGGTAGACCTGGCCCACCCGGTCCTCCGGGTCCCATAGGTTCACCAGGTCAGCGTGGCAGCACCGGAGCAACCGGACCGATCGGACCAGCCGGACCAGCCGGTCCCCCTGGAACCACGGTGACAGGAGCCGACGGTGAAAAAGGCGCCGAAGGACAACGAGGGCCGCGCGGCCAACGAGGACGGCGCGGCCGACAAGGACCAGAAGGACGAACAGGACCGCAAGGACCGGCGGGACCGGCTGGTCAACCGGGAGTTCCGGGACCCGCTGGTGTTCCCGGAACAACGGGACCCCCAGGACCGGCAGGACCGGCAGGGCCGCCGGGTCCGGCGGGAACAACTCTTGCGTGCCCGCCGGGGTTCACCCCCACGACGGTAGCCGTGCACCAGCGCGCCCCCGTCGACCGTGACCTCATCATCAACACCTGCGTACAGGACGGACAATGATGCACCCACAGACCGTTTTGATCGTGCTGCTCGTGATCCTGCTCGGCGTCATCCTGCTGCTGTTCGGGGTCGACTTCTCCGCCGACTAGGGCAATCTTTAGGTCGACCTAAAGATCGGACCGTCATGCAGACCGGTGACTGAGATGCAACAGCAGGACTCCTCCGACCCCACCGGCGTACGACACGTCGGTGGGGCGAACCCGGGCGCCCCGGCGCGCGCCCGCAACCGCAAGGCCAACGCCGCCGTCTCCATGCGGCTGGCCGGGGCCACCTGGAACGAGATCGCGTCCGCGCTCGGCTACCCCACGCCACGCCAAGCGCTGGTCGCCACCGAGAAAGCCCTCGAACGCAACCTCATCGAAGAAGACCGCAACAGCCTGCGCCGGCTCGCCGGGGCCAGGCTGGACCGGCTGCTCATGTCCGTGTGGCCCAAGGCGATCAACGGTGACCACCCCGAGCACCTGTACGCGGTCACCAAGGCCCGGGAACTGATCGACCGGCACGCGAAACTGTTCGGGCTCGACGCCCCCACCGAGATCGTGGTGCACAGCCCGACGCAGACCGAGTTGGAGTCGTGGGTGGCGTCCGTGGTGGCGCTGGGCATCCCCGCCGTCCAGGAGTACGACATCCTCGAAGGCGAGATCGTCGCCGCCGCCGACGACCCGGTCGCGGAACAGGCATGACGTTCCGTCTCGACCCCGACCGGTTCCCGAACCGCGCCAAGATGCAGTTCACCACCTCGGTGGCGATGCCCAGCCTGATCTACCAGGCGTGCGTCGCCACCGGTGTCGTGTCGTCGACCGTCTACTGCCAGCACGCGCTGATCGACGCGCTGGTCCGGGACCTCGGTCTCGACCGGGACCAGTTGATCGCCGACCTGCCCGCACCCCGGGGTCCCGGCGCCCACCTGTACTCCCCCGAGGACTGGGTCGCCCGCAGGCGCCCGATCACCGACGACCAGACCGGTGGGGTCTGGATGGTCGGCCCCGCCAACACCGTCGAAGATGTCAGGTGAGGATGAAACAGCAAGTGGGTACGCTGGTTGCATGGTCAAGGTCCGGTGGGAGGTCCGCTGCGCCGGTGGCTGCGGCACCGCGCTGCGAGTTGGCGCCCTCGCGCACAAGGCACACGGCACCCTGTGGTGCGGCCCATGCCTGACCAGCCACCAGGCAACCTGCCAGAAGACCTGGGCGCTTACCGCCTCTGGAAGCCAGACGCGCAGGCCCGCGCGCTAGAACTGCTGCACGAACGCAGCCAGTCCGTCTGGCGACCCTTCTACTGCCCCATCCCCACCTGCGACGGGCACCCGCACGCCGACTGGGAATGGGAACACGCCCGCCCCGACCAGCGCCCACCCACCTGGTCCGCCGACTGGCTGACCCTGCTGATGAGCGGCGGCCGAGGCTCCGGCAAGACCCGCACCGGCTCCGAGATCACCCACCGGGTCACCAAGGTCACCCCACGGCTGGCGCTGATCGCCCCCACCGGCCCCGACCTGCGCGACACGATGGTCGAAGGCGTGTCCGGGCTGCTCGCCACCTCCCCACCCGGCAAGCGCCCCGAGTGGGAGCCGTCGAAGAAGAAACTGACCTGGCCCAACGGCTGCATCGGCCAGGGATTCTCCGCCGAGGAACCCGACCGGCTCCGTGGCCCCCAGTTCGGCTTCGCCTGGGCCGACGAACCCGCCCACTACGACCTGGTCCAGAAGGTGTGGGACAACATGCTGTTCGGGCTGCGGATGGGCACCCGACCCAAGGTGGTCGCCACCTCCACCCCCAAGCCGGTGCGCTGGCTCAAGGACCTCATCGGTGACCCGCTGACCGTGGTGCACCGGGCGTCCACCTACGCGAACCTGGCGAACCTGGCCGACACCTTCAAGGAGGTCATCCTCAACCGGTACGAAGGGACCCGGTTGGGCCGCCAGGAGTTGCACGGCGAACTCCTCGAAGACATCGAGGGCGCGCTGTGGACCTGGGAGATGCTGCGCTGGGTCGAGACCGCCCCCCAACTGACCCGGATCGTGGTCGGGGTCGACCCGGCTGGTGGGCACAAGGCGTCCAACGACGAGACCGGCATCGTCACCGTCGGGATCGGTGCCGACAAGAACCTCTACGTCCTGTCCGACGTGTCCGGCCGGTACTCCCCCGCCGGGTGGGCGTCGAAGGCGAACAGCGAGTACGAGACGTTCCACGCCGACGCGATCGTGGCCGAGAAGAACTACGGCGGCGAGATGGTCAAGCACACCCTCGAATCGGTCGGCTACCAGGGCGCCCGGGTGGTGCTGGTCAACTCCCGGCGCGGCAAGGCGCTGCGAGCCGAACCGGTCGTCGCGCTGTACGAGAAGTCCCGGGTCTACCACGTCGGCCGCCGAGGGGACCTGACCGAGTTGGAGGAGGAGCAGACCACCTGGGTGCCCGGTGAGGGCGACTCCCCGAACCGGCTCGACGCGATGGTGCACGCCGCCACCGAACTCGCTAAGCAGGCCATGCCCGCCGCTATCGCCAACCCGAACACGCTGCTGCGGGAACGGCACCTCCACCTGGTCAGGGCCGCTGGGACCTAGTCTTTAGGTCAACCTAAAGATGGGCGGACCGAGTGGACCGGTTCGACGGACTGTCGCATTTCACCGTGGTCGCCGCTGTGCTGATCGGGGTTCTCTCGGTGGCCCGCACCGCGCGGCTGCTCACCTTCGACGACTTCCCGCCGATGATGTGGCTGCGGACGAAGTACCTGGTCGCGGTCGGCCCGGACGGGAAGTGGGCGCCACTGGCCCGTTGCCCGTTCTGTTTGTGCCCATATCTGAGCGTCGGGATGTTCGGCTGGGCGTGGCTGTCCGACCTGCACTGGACCTGGTGGGTGATCAACGGGGTGTGGGCCGCGTCGTATCTCGCCGCGTCGGTCGTGGCGTACGACGAGCCACCCGAGGGCTGACGGGTCTACATTTCGTGCATGGGTCGGGCGAGTGGACGCGCCCACGCCGGACCGACTGACATAGCGAATAGGCGGCGCGATGCCCCGGACGAGGAAACAGCCCCCGGACCCGGTGGTCATCCCAACGACCGCACTGGTCGCCTCCTCGACCCGATACCCGGGCAAGGCCGCGCGCATTTACCAGCCCCGGCAGGACTGGCAACGGGAGTGCTACCGGCACTACGCCATCTGCGGTGAGGCCCGGTTCGCCGCCCGGTTCTTCGGCCACGCCGTGTCCCGGGCGCTGCTCAAGACCGCTGTCATCGAGGTCGGGGTGGTCAAGGAGACCCCGGCCGGACCGGCCGCCGACGCCCTGGACATGCTGTTCAACGGGCAAGACGGCCAGACTCAGATGCTGGACGCGATCGGCGTCCACCTGACCATCGCCGGGGAGTGCTACCTGGTCGGCCGGTCGGTCGAGGGTGTCGACGTGTGGGAGATCGTCTCCATCATCGAGATGCAGGTCACCGGCACCTCGTGGATCATCTCCTACGGCGACGGTCTGCCCCCGGTGGAACTGTCCGAGTCCGACGTGGTCATCCGCATCTGGCTGCCCAGCCCCGCAAAGCGGATCGAGGCCGACTCACCGTTCCGGTCGCTGCTGCCCCTGCTCGGAGAGATCGAGTACCTCACCCGGCACGTCTTCGCCCAGATCACGTCCCGGCTCGCCGGGGCGGGCATCCTGCTGATGCCCCAGGGCATGAGTTTCCCGCCGCCGCCAGACGCCAACGGGGCCGCCCGGGAGACCGCGAACGACGCTGATGCGTTCATGCTCACTCTGGCTGATGCGATGCTCACCCCCATCCAGGACCCGGGTTCCCCGGCTGCGATGGTGCCAATCGTCGTCACCGCACCCGACGAGGCGATCGACAAGCCCCGGCTCTTGACCTTCTGGTCGGAGTTGGACTCGAACGCGATGGTGCTGCGCGACGAAGCGATCCGCCGGTTCGCGCTCGGCATGGACCTGCCGCCCGAGCAGGTGCTGGGCATGGCGAGCAACGGCGGCACCGGCGGCGGCAACTCGAACGGGGTCAGCCACTGGGGTGCGTGGCAGATCGAAGAAGCCACCATCAAGTTGCACATCGAGCCGATGCTCGACGTGATCGTCAACGCGCTGACGATGGGCTACCTGCGCCCCGCGCTCGGCGACGACACCGGCGCCCTGGTCGTCTACGACTCGTCGGCGCTGCGGCTGCGCCCGGACCGCTCCAAGGAAGCGATGGAGTTGTACGACCGGGGCCTCATCTCCGCCGAAGCCCTGCTCCGGGAGAACGGCTTCGACCTCGACGACATGCCAGCCGCCGAGGAGTTCAAGCGGTGGCTGCTGGTCAAGGTCGCCTCCGGCTCGTCCACCCCGGAACAGGTGCAGGCCGCGCTCGGGATGCTGGGGGTGAACCTGGGCACCCTCGTCGCCCAGGAGATTCCCCGGCAGGCCCCTCCACCCCCCTCCTTGGAGGACCACCCGAGTCGGCCGCGCACCCCACCCGCCGCCCTGGTCGCGGCCAGCGAAGCCCTCGTGTTCCGGGCGCTGGAACGGGCCGGGAACCGGATGCGCAACACCACCAGCCGACCACCCGGGGTGCCGGCTTTCGAGACGCACGTCTACGTCAAGCCCAACGGCAACTGTGAGCGGCTGCTGGAGGACGCCTGGTCGTGCGCACCCCAGGTGCTGGACGGGATCGCCGACGCGGAGACGGTGATCCCGGTCCTGGACTCCTACTGTCACGCCCTGCTCACCGAGCAGTCCGCCCACCGCCGAGACCGGTTGGTGAACTGGTTGCGGCTGGCCCAGGAGAACCCCGCATGAGGCTGACCATCGAGGCGTTCGCGGCCAAACGGCGCACCGACCAGGACTCGATGGAGAAGGACCTGTTCCCGCTGGTCCGGGAAGCCGTCGACCGGTTCCCCGCCCAGGGCTGGTACGACGACCTGCTGCGCGAAGCGACCCGCGCCTACCTGTCGGTGTTCCACAACGAGGGCGGCAAGGGCGACCCCCGCCCGTCCGGCGCCGAGTTCGCCGCCCAACTGCGGGAGGCGCTGGACAAGACCAAGGACCCCGACCACAACTCGGTCGACCGCATCTCGGTGTGGCTGGCGACCGCGATCCTCAACGCCGGAACCCAGTCGGCGGCGGCCACCGACGAGGAGTTCCTCCTCATGGAGTGGGTCACCATGCACGACCGGGACGTGCGGGAGGCGCACCGGTTCGCCGCCGGTCAGCAGCGCCCGCCCGGTGAGCCGTTCGACGTGGGCGGGTCGAAGATGCGCTACCCCGGCGACCCGTCCGCACCGATCGAGTTGTGGATCAACTGCCGGTGCACCCTGGCCCCGGTCCTGGCCGACGAGGCGACCGACTTCTCACGGGGGTCTGACGGTGTGATCGCCGCCGCCCCAGTCGACCAGGAAGCCAACACGGTAGTGGTGGCGCTGCCCAAGGTCGACGACCCGGTGCACGGCATCGGCGACGAGGACAAGCACGTCACCTTGTTGTGGCTCGGGAAAGGCCAGGAGTTTGACCGGCAGCCGGTGCACGACGCGGTCGCCGCCGTCGCCGAGATGATGACCCCGACGTTCCCCGCCGAGGTGTCCGGCACCGCCACCCTCGGCCCGGACCACGCCAAGGTGTGGCTGGTCGAGTCCGGCCTCATCCAAGCGATCCGGGACGTGCTGCTCACCGACGACGGGGTCGCCGGGCCGTTCGAGACGGCCGAGCAGACCCACCCGCACTTCGTCCCGCACGTCACCGCCACCTACGGCGACACCCCCGAGGGCATGGACGCCCTCAACGAGATCACCTTCGACCGACTCGCCGTGTGGGACGGTGAAGACCGGACCGAGTACCCCTTCCCGGGAGACGAGATGACCGACACGACCACCGAAGCCCCGACCGAAGCGCCGGTCGCCGCGTCCGGCCCGATCCCCTGGCACGGCGTGCTCGCCCCCGAAGGGGTGTGGTCCGGGGACAAGCGCCGGTTCGCCGAGGGCTCCCTGCGGTTCCGCGACCTGCCGCTGCCGCTGACCTGGCAGAAGCAGTCCGCAGAGGGCCACGGCGGATCGGTGGTGGTCGGCCGGATCGACACCATCGAGCGGGTCGACGGGATGATGCACGGCACCGGGGTGTTCCTGGACACCCCCGAGGCCGACGAGGTGATCGGGCTGGTCGCCGAGTTCGGCCGGTTCGGGGTGTCGGTCGACGCCGACGACGGCGAGTTCGACTTCGACGAGGGCGACGAGGACGGGGTCACGTTCACCTCCGCCCGCATCTGCTCCGCCGCGCTGGTGCCGATCCCCGCGTTCGCGGAGGCGTTCGTCTCCCTCGGGGAGCGCCCGTTCCCGCCCAAGGGCGACGCGCCCACCGGCGACATGCCGGAGTGCGACCCGGACGACCCCGACTGCCACGAGGAGCAGAAGGAGAAGGCCCCGCCGTTCAGCGTGCTCAACAGCACGATCATCCCGTTCGTGTCGGACAAGCCGTGGTCCGACTTCACCGCCGCCGACTACACCGACCAGCAGTGGAAGGCGGCGTGCGTGATGCACGTCTGCGACGGGATGGAGAAGTCCTGCCACAAGTTGCCGATCAAGGAGCCCGGTGGGGCGCTGAACCGCAACGGCGTGCACGCCGCAGCGGGCCGGTACAACCAGACCGAAGGGCCGCCCGAGGCGAAGGCCCGCGCGAAGTCGGCGCTGCGCGGCGCGTACAAGCAGTTGGGTGAGGAACCCCCGGAGGTCCTCAAGGCCGCCCTGGTGCTGCCCGAGCACTTCGGGCGCGGCCCCGGCTGGATCACCAACCCGGTCGAGACCAAGCGCATCCACGACTACTGGACCAAGCCCGGCCAGCCCGGCTACGCCAAGATCGGCTGGGGGTCGTCCGGCGACTTCAACCGGTGCCGGGTCCAGGTCGGGGAGGAGATCGGCGAGAACTCCCCCGACAAGTTGCGGTTCCTGAACCAGATTTGCGCGCAGTGGCACCACGACGCGCTCGGCATCTGGCCCGGACGCCCAGTCGCCGGGGACACCGTCGCGTTCGCCGATGGCGCCCCTGCACCGGCGATCAGCATGGTTGCCTCCGGCGGCTGGTGCGCACCCTCCGACTGGTTCAAGGACCCGGAACTGGCCGGGCTCACCCCGGTCACCGTCACCGACGAGGGCCGGGTGTTCGGTCACCTCGCCGGGTGGTCGACCTGCCACGTCGGGTTCGAGGACGTGTGCGTCGCCCCACCCATCTCCGAGTCGAACTACGCCTACTTCCTCACCGGGGAGACGGTCACCGCCGACGGCACCCGGGTCGCGGTCGGCAACATCACCCTCGGCGGCGGCCATGCCGGCCCGAGCCTGCGACCGAAGGCGGCGCTGGCGCACTACGACTCCACGTCGTCGGTGGTCGCGGACGTGACGGCCGGGGAGGACGCGCACGGCATCTGGCTGGCCGGTGCGGTCCGCCCCGGGCTGTCCGATGAGACGCTGGCCGCGCTGCGCGCCTCCGCCCCGTCCGGGGACTGGCGGCGGATCGGCGGCAGCATGGAGTTGATCGCCGCGCTCGCGGTCAACGTGCAGGGCTTCCCGGTCCCCCGGGTCGGCGTGCACGACGCGGTCCAGGTGGGTCTCGTCGCGGCCGGTGGGGTCGTGCCCGGCCCGGAGCCGCAGACCGTGTTCCAGGACCTGGTCGGCCAGGTCGAGAAGGAACTGTGGCAGCGGAACGCGCGACGAGCGAAGATGGCCGAGTTGGCCGCCCGAGTGAACGGAGCCTGACATGGGGTGCGGTTGCCAGGGCGCGAAGACGAAGCCGCTGAACTACGTCTACGTCAGCCCGCAGGGCAAGCGGATCATCTACAAGACCGAGGTGGAAGCCAGGGCCGCGCAGATCAGGGCCAACGGCGGCACCTACCAGGCGGTCCCCCGCTGATCTTTAGGTCGACCTAAAGACCGGCGGCGGCCACGGTGATCGCCGTGGTGTCCGCGAACGACCCGCTGGTGCTGGTGGCGGTGATGGTCGCCGCTCCCGGCCCGACCGCCGTCACCAGCCCAGCGGTGTCCACGGTGGCGACGGCCAGGTTGTCGCTGACGTAGGTCACCGTCTTGTCGGTGGCGTTGCTCGGGGCCACCGTCGGGACCAGTTGGACCGTCCCGGCCGGGCTGAGGGTGACCGTCGGCGGGTTCACGCTCAACCCGGTCACCGGCACGGTCGCGGACACGGTGACCACGCAGGCACCGACCGGGCCGCTGGTGCTGGTCGCGGTCACGTTCGTGGTGCCGATCGCCTTGGCGGTGACCGTGCCGATCGAGTCGACGGTGGCGATGGCCGGGTCGAGGGTGGCCCAGACCACGGTCCGGTTCGACGCCCACGCGGGGACCACGGTGGCGACCAGGCTGTGGGTGTCGTTGGGTGCCCCGACCCAGGCGTTCGGGGTGACCGTGACCCCGGTGACCTGGGACACCGCTTCCAGCGCGTCCAGCCGGGCGTCGAACGAGGTCTCGTCGCCGGTCAGCCGGGTCTTGGTCGCTTGCAGGTCGTTGTCGAGCCCGGTGATCGCCGCGTTCAGTTCCTCGCCCCACGGGGACTCACCAAGATCGGGCAGGTTCACGGCCATGAGCAACGCCCTCCGTAGGTGTCGATCGTAGTGTGCACCGATCAAGGCCGGGGAGTGCTGTACTGACTCCCTTAGTCGTCTCGGAGGGACCGCCATGCTGCTCAGGCCCACGCTCGCCGCGCTCGCTCTCGCATCGTCCGCCGCCGCCATTGCCCTGGTGATGTCACCGGGCGCGGCCACAGCGGACAAGCCGGGCTGTACCGGGGACCGGCACAAGTGCCCGACCGCGACCTCGACGGTGACTTCCACCGCCACCGTCACCGCGACGGTCACCGCCACCCCCGTCCCGGCGCCGACCGTGACCGTGCCCGGTGTCCCCGGACCGCAGGGACCCGCTGGCCCCGCAGGCCCGCAGGGTCCGGCCGGTCCCGCTGGCCCCGGTGGTGACCCCCCGATCGCGGTGCCCGCCGGTTACCACGTCATCGTCGGCACCCGGGGACGGGACCGGCTGACCGGCACCGACGGCAAGGACGCCATCTTCGGTCTCGCCTCCCGTGACCGGCTCCGTGGCGGACGCGGAAACGACCTGCTGTTCGGTGGCCGAGGCAACGACGTGCTGCGCGGCGGACCCGGCAACGACGTGCTGCGCGGCCGGAGCGGGTTCGACACCTGCATCGGCGGGACCCGGGACCAGTTCCTGTCCTGCGAGCGGGTCATCATCCGCTAGGGAATCTGCGACTGTCCCAGCCACTGAGGGGTCCAACAGGAGTACGGTCTCCCCAGGTACATCACGGCGGCCTTGGGCCGGAGTGACTCGACTGCGCGTAGCGCGCCCACTCCCGGACCCCTGTAGGAGCCACCGTGGAAATCCTGACCAACCTCGGCGAACTGTCCGATGAGCGGCTGGCCGAGTACGTCGCAGCGCTGCGCGAGGCGTTCGACACGCTGATCGCCAACGAGGCGCCCACCGCCGAGCAGATCGACGAGGCCGAGCGGTACGCCGAGGCCGTCGAGACGGTCGCCGCCGAGCAGAGCAACCGCGCCGCCGCTGCGGAGGCCCTGTCCTCCCGGCACGCCGCGCTCCGCTCCCGGTTCACCCAGGACCAGGCCGAGGCCGAGACCGAGGCAGAGGTCATCGAGGCAGAGGTCGTCGAGACCGAGGTCGAGCCCGTCGCCGAGGAGGTCGCCCAGGTCGCCAGCGTGCGTGAACTGGCCCGGCGCACCCCCCGCCCGGTCGCTCCCCGCCCGGTCCGCGCCCCGGTGGCGATCACCGCCGCCGCCGACGTACCGGAGTTCGCCACCGGCACCGCGCTGGAGAGCATGGAACTGGTCGGCAAGGCGCTGGTCAACCGGATGCGCGGGTTCGGCATCCCGTCCGGTGACGGCACCACCGAGAGCCTCCAGCACTACGGCGTCGCCCAGTTCCGGCTGAACTTCCCGCCCGAACTGACGATCGACCGGCACTCCGACGACATGGAGGTGCTCTCCTACGCGGCCAAGGAGGCCCGGCTCCCGGGCAACTCGCTGACCGCCGCCGGTGGCTGGTGCGCACCGTCGGAGACGCTGTACGACCTGTGCGCCGGTGAGACCACCGAGGGCATCCTCTCGGTGCCCGAGGTCAACGTGGCCCGGGGCGGCATCAAGTACACGTCCGGCCCCGACTTCTCCACGATCTACACGAACACCGGGTTCTGCCAGACCGAGGCGCAGGCCATCGCCGGGACCGCGAAGCCGTGCTTCGAGGTGCCCTGCCCGACGTTCACCGAGGTCCGCCTCGACGTGTGCGGGCTGTGCATCAAGGCCCCGATCCTCACCAACGCCGCGTACCCGGAACTCGTACAGCGCTGGCTGTCCGGTTCGCTGATCGCCCACCAGCACAAGATGAACGCCAAGGTGATCGCGGCGATGGCCGCCGCCTCCGGGGCCGCCAAGGTGATCGCCGGGCTCGGCACCACCGCCGGTGACACCCTCGGTGGGCTCGAACTGATCGCGGACGGGCTGCGCCAGAAGTACCGGCTTTCCCAGAGCCACACCCTGGAGGTCGTCGTCCCGTTCTGGGTCAAGGGCGCGATCCGCTCGGACCTGTCGAACCGGATGGGCGTCGCCACCGAGGTCGTCACCGACCAGGTCATCACCGCGCACTTCGCGGCCCGCAACCTGTCCGTGACGTTCGTCTACGACTGGCAGGACATGGCGGCCCCGCCCGCCGTGGCCTACCCGACGACGTTCCAGGCGCTGATCTACCCGGCCGGGACCTTCATCAAGGGCACCTCCGACGTGATCAACCTCAACGCCGTCTACGACGCGGCGTCGCTGGCGACCAACGTCTACACCGCGCTGTTCTTCGAGGAAGGCGTCCTCGTCGCCAAGATGTGCTACGAGTCCGCCCTGGTCACGCTGCCCATCTGCAACGCCGGTCGCACGGGCACCGCCAACCTCGCGTGCGCCTGATCGGAACGGTAGGGGGCCGGTGAGCGCCCCGGCCCCCGCCGAACCGAAAGGAGGTGGCGCATGACGGAGATGCTGGTCCGGGCACCATCCTTCGAGTTCCCCGCACCCACGAAGCCGATCGGCACGCTGCTCGACGTGGCAACCGTGCTGGACGACATTGGCTGGCTGGAGCCGTCGGGTCTGGCCGAGTCGTACAACTGCCTGCGGATGGACAGCAGGGCCGTGTGGCCCTGCCCGCCCGGGCAACCGGCGACCAAGAACTTCGGGTCGTCCGGGTGGCAGAGCGGCATCCGGTTCGCGGCGTACGGCGGCAACAAGTGCAAGGGTCCCGGCTTCGACATGGCGACCGCGACCAGCAAGACCCGGGCCGCGTTCGACGCGATGGAGTCGTTCGCGGTGGAGAAGGCGCTGATGAACCTGCGCTTCTCCACCACCGGGCCGGGCTGGTCACCGGCCACTGACATCACCCCGGCCGGTGGCGCGGTCAGCCCGATCGGTGGGCTGTCCATGCTGGAAGGCGACGTGGCGTGCAACTACGCCGGTGTGCCGACCATCCACGTCCCGCGCTCGGTCGCTTCGATGCTCACCAACCAGGGGGCGGTCGAGGCGCAGGGCAGCAAGTTGGTCACCAAGATCGGGTCGAAGGTGGCCGCAGGTGGCGGCTACGGCTGCCCGAGCGTCGGCCCCGGCGGCCTGCCCGCCGCTGCCGGTGAGGCGTGGATGTACGGGTCCGGCGAGGTCGTGGTGTCGCGCGGCGATGTCATCGAGGTCGCCGAACTGGACCGAACCACCAACGATGTCTACATCCTGATCGAGCGCCCCTACGTCGTGGCCGTCGACTGTTACGTCTCCGCCGTCCGGGTCAAGGTGGGCTGATGAGCGAGATGGTCGGCATCCCCTACGGCCCCAAGCCCACCGAACAGGCGATCCTGCTGCTCGCCGCAGCAGAGGAGATGGGCCTGCCCGCCGATGTGATCAACACCGGCGGCAACGGGTTCGTCGCGCCCGCGCAGGTCGCCGAGCGTGCCTTTGACAACGCCGAACCGGACTCAGAAGCAGGAGAGTGACATGGCTGAAAGCAAGTGCTTCGCCCTGGTGCGAGGCCGGGTCATGCGTGTCACCCGGCTCGACGGCTGCGGCGGCGTGGTCCTCGGTGCCGGGTCGACGGTGGTGTCCGACGGGTTCATCACCGTCACCCTCACCGCCAACACCGACGAGGGCACCGCGATCAGTGTCACGAACGCGGCAGGCAAAATCTGCATCCTCGACGAGCCGTGCCCCCAGTTCACCGGCTACACCGTCGAGGTCGCGTTCTGCGGCGTCGACCCTGACCTGTACGAGATGATGACCGGCCAGCCGCTGATCCAGGACGGTGCGGGCAACAGCGTCGGCTTCCGGATGAACTCCGGCATCGACGCCTGCGACTCCGGTTTCGGGCTGGAACTGTGGAGCAACGTCCCGGCCGCTGTCTGCGAGCCCGGGCAGAGCGTCCAGTACGGCTACTTCCTGATCCCGTTCCTGCGGGGCGGCGTCATCGGCGACTTCACCATCGGCAACGACGCGGTCAACTTCACCCTGTCCGGGGCGACCAGCAAGGACGGGTCGCTGTGGGGCGTGGGACCGTACGACGTGGTGCAGGACGAGAACAACCTGGCCGGTCCGCTGCTGGAGGCGGTGGACACCAAGGACCACCTGCTCGTGCAGTTGACCGGGGTGGCGCCGCCGGAGCCGACCTGCGGTGGCGCAGAACTCGGCACCCTGGCGACCGGTGCCGACGCTGGGACCCCCGGCATCTACACCCCGCCCAACTCTTACGGCCCCGAGGACTTCGCCGACATGGGCAGCCTGACCGCGAGCCCGTCGACGGCGTGGACCAGCGGCCAGCACATCGTGCTGGGTGACGGTAGCGTCGCTCACTGGGACGGCACCGCCTGGGTGACTGGATCGGCCCCGTAAGCCGACACGAGACACAGTGGCCCCGGAGAGTCGTCCACGCTCCGGGGCCGCTGCGATGAAGGAGGTCCGGTGACCGTTCAGCCTGTGCCGCCGTGGACCGGCTGTCCCTGGCCGATCGACTCGGCGTGCCTGACCGACGAGTGGGACGCGCTCGACCCGGAGGTGCAGGACCGGGCGGTGGCCCTCGCCTCCGCCACCCTGCACCGGCTGACCGGCTACCGGGTCGGTGGCTGCCCGGTCACCGTCCGGCCGTGCGTGGCCGCCTGTGCCGGCTCAACCAACCGGCCGGGCTACTGGGACATGGCTGGGCTGTACGGCAGCGGACCGTGGCCCACGGTCGTCGGCGGGGTGTGGTTCAACTCCTGCGGGTGCCAGACGAACTGCTCCTGCACCGAGTTGTGTGAGGTGACGCTGCCGCCGCCGGTCGGGTCGATCAGCGAGGTGGTGGTCGACGGCGCGGTGGTCGACCCGGCCGACTACCGGCTGGACGGCAACCGGCTGGTGTGGATCGGGGACGGGCCGTGCCTGTGGCCGGTCTGCCAGGACATGACCCTCCCGGACAGCGAGGTCGGCACGTTCGCGGTGACCTTCCTGAACTCCTACCCGGTCGACGGGCTCGGGGCGTACGCCGCTGGGGTGCTGGCGATGGAGTACGCGAAGGCGTGCGCCGGGGCCAAGTGCCGTCTGCCGTCGGGGGTCACCACGATCGCCCGGCAGGGCATCAGCATGGAGATCGCCACCGGCGCGTTCCCCTCCGGGCTGACCGGCATCCGGGAGGTCGACTCGTTCCTGGCGCTGTGGAACCCGGACCCGATCCGGCAGGCGCCCCGGGTGTGGTCCCCGGACCTGACCACTCCCCGGGTCGTGGGATAGATGCAGACGGCGGTCAACGACCGGCTGACGGCCATCGCGGCCTGCCTGTGCGCGCAGATCGAGTTGGACGGTCTGCCGCCGGTCTGCTTCTGCGGCGTGGTGCCCGGCGACCAGGTGGCGCTGGACTACGTCGGGGACGACTGCGCCACCGCGTGCGGCATGGCGTGGGTGCGGCTGATCGGGATGTACCCGTCGGTGTCGTTGGGGCAGCCGAACACCGAGCCCGGCAACTGCCAGAGCCTGCTCGGCATCGAGGTTGAGGTCGGCATCATGCGGTGCGCTTCCCTGCCCGACAGCGACGGCACCCCACCGTCCCCGGCTGACCTGGCCGGGGACGTGGAACTGCAAATGGCGGACGCGCTGACGATGCGCCGGGCGCTGCTGTGCTGCACCGGGTCGCAGGACATGATGCTCGGCCCGTACACCCCGCAAGGCCCCGAAGGCGGGCTGGTCGGCGGGGTGTGGGGTGTTGCGCTGCTGGAGTTGTGATGGTCGCCGTCGGCGTGTTCAGCCGGGTCGTGGTGATCGACCGGCACCTGTACCGGCCGGGCGGCCAGGTCCACCGGTGGGTGACGTTGGCGTCGACCCACCTGTCGATGTACGCGAAGGCGGAGTGCCCGGTCCGGTCCGGGGAGTTGCGGCGCAGCATCCGGTCCACCACCCGGCAGGTCGGCGACCGGCAGTGCGAGGGCACCCTGGCGGTCACCGCGAACCACACGATGTTCGTGCTGATGGGCACCACTGGGCCGATCATGACCACGAAGCGGTTCGCCAACCCGGAGGGCGCGTACGTCACCCTGTGGGGGTCGATCAACCCGGTGACCAAGAAGTTCACCCGCAAGCACATCAAGGGCGCCAAGCGCCGCGAGTACGAGGTGCGGGTCAAGGGCTACCACCTGCGGGTGCGGGCCGGGAACGGCTACAACGAGCACCTGGCGGAGACGGTCAACGGGCAGGCGGCGAACAACTTCCTGCTCCGGGCCTGGCGGAAGACGGCCCGCCGCCACCGGCCGCTGTCCGGGGGCATGCCGTCGTCGTTCCTGCGGCCTGGCACCCACGGCCTTTAGGTCCACCTAAAGACCCTCCCCCTGGCCGGGGAGTGGCTCATGGTGATCAGGCTCCCTACCGTTGCCAGAAAGCGGAGCAACACGAGAGGGAGTGGACCCCATCAAAGAGTTCGTCACCGCCGTGGACGAGGCGTTCCCGGGCGCCGAGGCCGACGACAAGGCCAAGACGCTGATGCTCGACGGGGAGGAGTTGACCTACTTCGACCCGACCGAAGGCCAAATGCTGATCTACATGGCGGAAACGGGTCGGCACTCCACCAACAGCAACCGGGTCGCCGCGATCGTCAACTTCTTCATGGAGTTGTTCGACGAGTCGTCCCGGGAGCACCTGATCGGTCGGCTGATGGACCGGAACGACAAGTTCGGTGTGAGCATGATCGAGGAGATGCTGGAGTCGCTGACGGAGGAGTGGACCGGCCGCCCTACCCAGTCGCCCGCCGCCTCTACGCAATCGCCGAGGAACGGTGGGCGGAAGTCGACGCCGCGTACGCCGCGATCGACCTCATCCGTCAGCCAGACCATCGGTTCCTGAACCTGGTGTACGCCTGGTGCGTGGCGCACCTGGAGCCCGAGAAGCGAGAGGAGTGGGACGCGATGCTGGCGGCCCCGCTACCCGGTCAGGAGAGGCGGGCGACCCCGGCGACCGTTGAGGCCGAGGGCGAGTCGTTCATGGCGCTCATGGCGGCTACCGGAAAGAGCGCGGGCTGATGGCGGTACGCGGCGACACCATCGGTCGGGCGTACGTCAAGATTCTGGCTGACGGCTCCGGCCTGCCGAAGTCGATCCGGGACGAGTTCGACGACGGCATCCCGGCGGTCAAGAAGTCTGGTGAGGAGTACAACCGCGCCTTCAACCAAGGGTGGGAGGCGGAGGACAAACGCAACAAGACGATGGAGAAGGGCCTCCGGGCCAAGTTCCAGCGGGCGTTCGGGCAGATCAACGCCGACGCTGCCGTCTTGGAGCGGGGTCTGCACCAGAAGATTTACGACGCGGTCTTCGAGGGTCTCTCGGACGGCGGTGACCCGAAGCACGCGCGTGAGGTGGCGCGCCGGGTCGCCGACGCGATGGAGTTCGAGTTCGCCCGGACCGGCGGCCTCGGCACCCCCGTCCGCAAGCAGATCGACAAGGCGCTCGACGGCATCGTCGCGGACGAGAAGGCGTTCGAGACCGAGTTCCGCCGGACGATGGACAGGACGTTCAAGGAGTCCCTGGTCACGGCGCAGAAGTTCCGCCGCGAGATGGACCAGCACGCCGGGGTCCTCGGGCGGCTGGGCACGGCGATCAAGAACTTCAACTCCACCAGCGGCAAGGACATGCGGAAGTTCTACTCCGACGTGGTCCGCGACAACGACCGTGGAGCGAACCGCATCTCCCGGTTCGGCGAAAAGGTCGACCGGGCCGGGAACATCGTCGGCAAGGCGTTCGGCAAAGGTGGCCGCAACGACGTGCTGTCGTTCTTCGGCTCCTTCATGCAGGCCCCGGTGGAGATCGTCGGCAAGTTGGTCAAGGGCCTCGGTGGGCTCGTCGACATGGGCAAGAACATGAAGACCGCCTGGAGCGGGGCTGGCGGCGGGTTCGAGGGCCTGATGGCGGCGGGCAAGCAACTCGGCCCGATCATGAGCAACGTCTACGCGCTCGCCGGGATCATCGGCGGCCTGGTCCTGGTCGGTGGCCCGGTCGCCGGGCTGATCAGCAACCTGGCGGCGGCGATCGTCGCGCTGGGGTCGGCGGTGGCGTTCACGCTGGGCGCTGGACTGGGTGTGCTGGCCGGGCTGCTGCTTCCGGTCGCGGCGGGCCTCGGCACCCTCGGGCTCGCCTTCATGGGGATGAGCGACAAGACGAAGAAGGCGCTCAAGGAGTCGCTCAAGCCGATTACGGACCAGTTGAAGGACCTCCAGGAGATTGCCCGGGGCGGCATCCTCCGGGGTCTGGATAAGGCGGCCGAGCCGCTGGCTAAGGGCATGAAGACCGTCGCGCCGCTGATCCAGGCGACCTCGAACGCGATCGGCGACATGATCGGGCAGTTCGCTCAGGGCACCGCCAGCCCCGGGTTCAAGAAGTTCATCGACACAATGGTGATCTACATACCGGACGCGATCAGTTCGCTGACCGGCATCATCAAGAACGTCGCCTCCGGGCTCGGTGGCATCTTCGAGGGCGTCATCCCGATCACCCAGGACTTCCTGGGCTGGCTGTCCGGCATCACCGAGGAGTTCGCGCACTGGGGGCAGACCACCGGCCCCGAAGACGTGATCGGGTTCATGGAGACCGCGAAGGGTGCCGCCGAAGACCTGTGGGGCCTGATCAGTTCGGTCGGCGAGTTGCTCGGCCGGTTGCTGTTCAACAAGGACGCCGCCAAGGGTGGCGGCAGCATCCTCGACCAGATGACTGGTCAGGTCCAGGACTGGATCGACACGCTCAAGAAGGACCCGGACGCCTTCAAGAACTGGATCGGCGACGGTGTCGACTCGATCAAGAAGATCGGCGCCGGGCTCGACCACCTCGGCGAGATGTTCGACAAACTCGACACCCCGAAGAACCGTAAGGCGGCCACCCAAGTCCTGGGACTCATCGAGGGTGGCCTGGGTGCGATCTCCACCACCATCGGGATCGTCTCCGGTGCGTGGGAAGGGTTCATGGGCCTGCTGGAAGTCGTTCCGCAGATCGGCGTCATCAAGCAGATGAAGGATGTCTACGACAACGCCGTGAAGGTGAAGGACCAGATCGCGAACATCGACTGGGGTGGGCTGTGGAACAAGATTCCCAAGCCTGACTTCGGCAAGTTGTTCGGCAAGTTCAACCTCAAGGACGTGATCAACCCAGGTGGGGTGCTGGGGGCGATCACCGGCCCGTTCAAGGGCAAGTCCGGCAACTCGCTGCGGTCGATGGGCAAGTTCCTGCTGCGCAACATCATCAACCCCGGTGGGGTGCTCGGCGCGATCCTGTCCCCGTTCCGGGGGAAGGCGTCCAACGCGCTCAAGGCGATGGGCAAGTTCCTGCTCAAGCACATCATCAACCCGGCGGGCATCCTCGCGGCGGTCACGTCCCCGTTCAAGGGCCTGAACGATGACATCCTCAAGGCGATCGGCAAGGTGGCACTGAAACTGCTGGTCGACGTGGGCGGTGCGGCAGCGGCTGTGATCGCCCCGTTCAGGGGCCTGGCCGATGACATCGTGGCCGCGATCGGCACCATCATCCCCCACTTCCAGATGCCGCACATCAACTGGCCCAAGCCACCGGCCTGGATGCACACCGCCAAAGGTGGCATGTTCCTGGGGCCGCAGGTTCGGTTGATCGGCGAGGCCGGACCGGAGGCCGTGGTCCCGCTGGCCCGACCGCTGTCCCAGGTCGATCCGGCGGTGCGGGCGCTGTCCGCGTTCGCCCAGGGCAAGTGGGGCGCGGAGACCACCAACAACAACCAGCGCAGCCTCAACGTCGGCGGGCTGACCATCATCACGCCGACCAAGGACCCGGCTGCGGTGGCCCGGGAGACCGTGAACCGGATGGTCGCCGCGTCCTACATGTAGTGGTCTTTAGGTCGACCTAAAGGGAGAGCCAGTGGCCTGGGCAGGATGGTACGAGTACGGCGGTGTTGAGATCATCAACGCCAGCCGGACCGAGGCGTACGCCCGCAACGCTGGCCTGCCCTGGTTCCGGCCGTCCTACAAGAACGAGGCGCTGCCCTACCTGCTGGGCGACGAGTCGTACTCCACACCCATGCAGGACGACGCGCCGTGGACCGACTACCGGGACCCGGACACCTACGACTTCCTGGGCGCCTACCCGCTGTCCGTGGAGGGCATCGAGGACTCGACCTGGATGGCTACGGTCACCGAGAACGCGCTCGACGGTGGGGTCATCGGCCGGGTCCGCCGCAACACCCGCAACGTGGTGTTCCAGGTGGCGCTGATCGGCCGCACCGACTGTGGTGCGGAGGCCGGGATGCGTTGGCTGCGGCAGGCGCTGACCGGTCAGGTGTGCATGGGTCCGGTGACGGGCTGCAACGGGCAGACGATGTGCTACATCCGGTGCGAGCCCACCCTCGACATGACCGAGTACCACCCGCCGATCGTCTACCGGCTGGAACCCACCCCGTACGGCAGCGGCCCCTACGGCGAAGGCCCGTACGGGTACGGCGGCCGGATCATCGAGGACCACCGGTCGCAGGTGAAGGAGGACTTCTCCAGTTGCCTCGTGGACTACCTGCGCAGCCTGCGCAACGTCACGCTGACCGTCGGCCCGCAGGTGCAGAGCAAGCAGCACCTGTCCGACGGGGGCTCGGTGTGGGTCGTCGGCTTCACCGCCGTCGCCGGTAACCCCTACGAGTGGAGCCAGGAGGTCCCGATCATCAGGGGCTTCATGGACCCCGAGGTCGACATTCCCTACGCCGGGGGCGAGGTGCCCGACGGCGCGATGTTCGACGACGTGGGGTTCGTGCAGACCGAGACGACCTGCCCGGAGCAGGTCTACACCCCGGTGTACGACCCGGCCTGCCCGTTCGTGGTCCCGCCGCCCGGTCTGCCCAGCGTCGACGTGGCCTGCTGGGACTTCCCGATCAACTACACCCGGCGGCAGTTCATCATCCCGGAGCAGGCGGTCACCGAGTACGGCGAGGCGATGCCGGTCATCCAGGTCCGGGCACCCCAGTACGAGGTGCGCAACATGCGGCTGCGGTTCTACACCGACGCCTTCGGCACCGGCGACCCCAACTCCGACCCGTGCAACTTCTGCGGTGACATGGTCTTCTCCTACATCCCGTTCAACTCGACGATCGTGCTGGACTCCGCCGACCAGGTGGTCTACCTGCAACAGCCCGGTGGGCAGCGGCGCCGCGCGGACAGCCTGGTGTTCGGCTCCGACGGGCAGCCGTTCGAGTGGCCGTCGCTGACCTGCGGCGTGTCCTACATCGCCACCGTGGACCTGCCGCAGACCCAGCAGCCGCCCATCATCGACCTGTCGCTCTACCACCGGGCGCCGTAGTGCCGAGCAAAGGCTTCACGTTCACCGGCGGCTGGCAGGACTGGCAGATTCCGTCGGGCATCACCTCGGTCGAGGTCACCCTCAACGGTGCCGGCTCGGGCGGGGTGCGCGGCGGGAAGGTTGTCGGCACCCTGGCGGTCACCCCGCTGCGCCGGTTGTGGATTCTGTGCGGGGACGCCGGGAAGGCCAACGCGGGGGATGCCCCCGGCGTCGCCACCACAGGTGGGGGCGGTGGCGGCGGCCGGGGGAAGAACGGTGGCGGTGGCGACTCCGGCGGCGGAGCGTCCATCCTCAAGATCGACTCCACGTCGGGTGCCACCAAGGCGGTCGCCGGTGGTGCTGGTGGCCGCTCCGGTGACGACGGCAAGGGCGGCCAGGGCGGGTCCGGCACCGGTGGCACCGGGACGCTGGGCACCCTGGGCAGCAAGGGCAAGGTCACCGGTGGGCACGGCGGCACGCAGACCCTCGGCGGGGCGGGCGGCACGTCCAGCGCGGGCGCGAACTTCAACGGGGCGCAGACCCTGTTCCCGACCAAGCCGTTGCAGGCCGGTGGCACCGGCGGCTACCCCCGGACCAACAACACCGTCGGCGGCGGCGGCGGCGGCGGCGGTTGGCGCCCGGGTGGCGGTGGCGCCGGTGGGTCGAAGAACGCTGACATCCCCGGGTCCGGTGGTGGCGGTGGCGCCAACTACACCGGTGGGCTGACCCAGGCCACGTCGGAGCGGGGCACCGGTTCTGCCGCTGCTGGCGTGGTCACCCTGCGGTGGGGTGACCCGCCGCCGGAGAACGTCGCGCCGTCGCCGCCCACCGACGTGAAGATCGGGCTGACCTACGACACGCTCAAGGACGCCGAAGACGAGATGACCACCCGGTCCACCGGGACCGTGATCATCGACGCGGAGATGAACGACTCCAACCCGGAGGACGTGATCCGGCTGCTGGTGCGGCTGACCACGGTGAGCAACTTCGCTACCTACCTGGACCTGTACACGCCGTACGTCGGCAACGCCAGCCGCGCCAACGTCATGCTGACCGGGCTAGCCCAGGACACCCACTACTACGTCCGGCTGTACGGCCAGGACGGGCGGGGCCTGACCTCCGAGGACTTCAACAGCGTCGACTTCTGGACCAACCGTGGTCCGACGACGCCCGACCTGTTCACCCCACCGGAGAACGCGAACATGCCCGCCAACGCGGCGGTCGGGTTCACCTGGTCGTTCGAGGACGAGGACACCGGGGACAAGCAGTCGGCGTGGCAGTTGCAGTACCGCACCGCGCCCGGCCTGTCCGGTGGGGCGGGGCCGTGGACGGTGGTCGGTGGGGCCGGTGAGGTGCTGGCCTGGCAGGCGCCGCCGCTGACCTTCAAGGGGTCCACCTGGTACGAGTGGCAGGTCCGCAACGCTGACCTCCAGGGGTACTGGGGCGACTGGTCGTTCACGAAGTCGTTCTACGCGATCGGCCAGACCAACCCGCCGGTGCCGCTCGGCCCGATCAACGACATAGCGCTCGACGTGGGCGGGGACACCACCTTCTACTGGCGGTTCGTCGACTACGACCCGGGTGACTTCCAGCGCCGCGCGGACATTCGGTGGCGGCTGGTCGGCCAGGACGACAGCGCGTGGATCACCCGGTTCGGTGGGCCGGACCCGACGGTGCCGGGCACCCACCAGAACTGGACGCTGCCGCCGGACACGTTCCAGCCGGGCTACCACTACGAGTGGGAGGTCCGCACCTACGACTCGTCCGGCGGGTTCTCCGACTGGTCGGCTGCGGCCACGTTCTGGTCGATCGTCACCCCCGGCAGCCTGATCACCACCAAGCCGGTGGTGGCGAACCCGCAGATCGCCGGGAGCCTCGGCTGCGGCTCCTACCGGGTGTTCGTCTACGACCAGGGCGGCAAGGTGCCCCGGGGTGAGATCGAGCCGATCACCAGCCTGTCGTTCAGCCGGGTCCGGGATGACATCTCAACCTGCCTGATCCACACCAACGGGTTCGGCGAGGACTGCTGCCAGATGTTCGAGCAGTTGTCGTCGTGGGCGCACGAACTGGTCGTGTTCCGGGACGGGGTGCGGGTCTGGGAGGGGCCGATCACCCGGATCGGGTTCGAGGTCGACTCAGTCGAGATCGAAGCGAAGGACGTGCTGGCGTACCTGTACCGGCGGATCATGCGGCAGGGCTACAACGACTCGTTCCAGATGGTCGACCCGATCACCCGGGAGCCGGTGTTCAAGGACGGTGTGCAGATCGGCCTGTCGTCGGTGGTGGAGCGGGCCATGCGCATCACCATCAACGCGCTGGCCCCCTGGGACCCGAACGTGCTGCCGTACCTGACCGCGATCCACAGCCACGACGACGCCCGCCAGTCGCGGGTCGTAGAGGACTACAGCCAGACCGCGTGGGAGCAGGTCGACGACCTGGCCGCCACGGCGGGGTTGGACTACACGGTGGTCGGGCGGCGGGTCATCTACTGGGACACGCACCGGCCGATCGGCAGGCTGCCGGAGATGCGGGACAAGGACTTCAACAACCCGCCGGTGGTCACCGAGTACGGGATGCAGATGGCGAACTACTCGGCGGTAACCAACGGGCAGGGCATCTGGGGTGCGGCCCGCCCGTTGGGCGAGGCGGTGCCGTACCAGTATTACGGGCCGGTCGAGATGCTGGCCTCCGCCTACGGGGAGACCGCAGCGGCGGCGGACGAGGTGCTGACCCCGACCGCCCGGCAGGCGCTGGTGTCGCAGTTGGAGGACCAGGCGCAGCGCAACATCGCTCACCGGTGGCCGACCCCGGTGGTGGTGCGGGTGCCGGACAACTCGACGCTGAACCCGCAGATCGGGGTGACGTTCGACCAGTTGGTGCCGGGGGTGTGGATTCCGCTGCGGTCCACCGGCACCTGCCGGAAGGTCGCCCAGTGGCAGAAGTTGGACTCGGTCAACGTGCAGTTCGGGTCCGACGGCGAGTCGGTGCAGGTGGTTATGTCACCGGCCCCCAATGCTGGGGCGGACCCGGACGCCGACGAAGCGCTGGCCGAAGACTGACTTTAGGTCGACCTAAAGAGGAGGTGAGGGCATGGGCGGTCAGAACAACTGGGCCATCGACATCAACGCCAGCGACTGGATGCGGTCGATGGAGAAGCGCATCTTGCACGAGGAGCGGCGCCCGAGCGTCCGCACCGCCTCGGACATCATGGGTCCCGGGCTGGGTCCGTACTGCGTGCAGATCGTGGACTGGAACGACCCGGCGACCGCGTTCAACGGCATGTACTACACGCTGCCGCCGAACGGCCTGAACACCCCCGGGTCCAGCCAGATGTGGATGGGGGAGACGTTCGGCAACCAGGACGGCACCGGCTACCAGGACGTGTACGACCCGACCGGCGGGTCTCCGCCGCAGCACTACCAGCGCACGTTCCACGTCCTGAACGGGGTGCGGACGTTCTCGGTGTGGGCGGTCGCCGGTGGCGGCGGTGGCACCGTGGGTCCGCCCGGCCCGCAGGGTCCGGTGGGTCCGCAGGGTCCGGCTGGCCCCACGGGTCCGACCGGCCCGACCGGGGCGACCGGTGCGCAGGGACCGCAGGGCAACCCGGGCACCGCTGGCACGGCCGGGACCCGGGGCTCCCTGTGGTGGAACAGTGACCCGGCGACCCCTGACCCGATCAACGTGCCGAACCCGCTGGTCGGCGACCAGTTCATCTACGACAACACCGGTGACACGTTCCGCTACATCGGGCCGACCAACGACTGGGCTGGGTGGCTGTACGAAGGGTCGCTGCGCGGCCCCGAGGGTCCGGCCGGGTCGACCGGCTGGGAACCGCTGCTGGCGATGGGCGGCTACTGATGACCGAGGTGTACGAGCCGCTGGTCTACGAGCCCGTGCAGATGGGTCAGGCGGCGCTGACCACCACCCCTGCGGTGGTCTACACGGTGCCGAGCAAGAAGATGGCGCTGGTCCAGAAGGTCGTGCTGTCGAACACCACGCTGGCGCCGATCGACGTGTACGTCGGGCTGCTCAACATCGGCGGCGTGGGGGACGCCACGAACCGGATCATGCACGACGTGCCGATCGGTGCGGAGGGCTCGGTCTCGTTCGACATGATGCAGGTGATCAGCGGTGGGATCGCTGCGCACGCGGAGGCGGAGGGTCTGACCCTGACCATCTCCGGGATGCTGTTCGACTCGGACGTGGTGGCGTGCTCGTGGGACGCGCAGGACGGGACGTGGGACCAGATGCTGCCGACGCTGACCTGGGACGCGATGTGCAGCGTGGACGGGCCGGCGTGGGATGAGTACCCGGCTGGGAAGTCGTGGGACTCGGTTCCGGCCGGTCACACCTGGGACACCGGGACCCCGAGTGCCTAGCACCACGCCGGTCTACGCGATCCCCTACCCGACGGGTGGGGACGACCTGCGTGACGGCAACGACGCGATCCAGGCTCTGGCTGCCAGGGTTGAGGCGCTCATCGCTCAGCGGGACGTGTCGCTGGTCGGGCGCAACGTGATCCGGAACGGCGACATGAGTGTGGCGCAGCGCGGCAACGGGCCGTTCACCGCGCAGGGCGTGTACGGGATTGATGGGTGGGCGTCCACATATGTCGGTGGCGGGAACAGCGTGTCTCGGTTCCAGACGATCCCGTTCGGGGTGCCCACCAAGTGGGGCCTGAACGCGGTGGTGTCCAGCCAGACGCTGGTGTCGCACTACGCGCAGGTGTTCACCAAGATCGAGGGCGTGGAAAGCCTGGCAGGAAAGACCGTCACCTTCTCATTCACCGGACTGGCTAACCCCGCCAGCAAGATTGCTGTGGAACTCAGTCAGGTGTTCGGGACGGGCGGTTCCCCGTCGGCGACCGTCAACACGCCGGTGGGTTCGATCCAACTGGGGCCGAGCCCGCTCGCCCGCTACTCGCTGACCTTTGCGGTGCCGAGTGTGACCGGCAAGACGATCGGCTCCGCGAGCAACGACTACTTGCAGGTCACCGTGTGGCTCTCGGCGGGGACCGACTACGCCGCTCGGACCAGCAGTATCGGCTTGCAGAACGCCACGTTCCAGTTCACTGACGTGCAGTTGGAGGTGGGCGACAAGGCCACGCCATTCGAGCGGCTGCCCCAACATGCTCAGTTGGCCTGGTGCCAACGGTTCTTCTGCCGGGTCAACAACACCGGTGGCGGGAACTTGTACGTCGGGACGGGCAACCCGTGGAACGCCGCCAACCTGTACACCCCGATCGTGCTGCCGGTCCCACCGCGAGCGGTCCCGACGTTCAGCACCAGCGCTGCGCTCGGTTACCTGGGCAGCGGCAACGGGACAACCACGAGTAGCAGCATGGTGGGATTGGCTGGGTTCAACACCGTCACCATCACCGCTGGGGGCACGTTCACCACAGGAGCGGCGACCCTGTTGTTCGTCCCGCCCGGTGTGTACATGGACTTTGCGATGGAGTTGTAGTGGCGACCACCCCCACCTACGCGATCCCCTACCCGCTCGGCAACGAGTTGGTGCGGGACGGCAACGACGTGATCCAGGCGTTGGCTCAGCGGGTTGAGGCGCTGATCGCTCAGCGGGACGCCGGGACCATTGGTCGCAACGTCATCCGCAACGGTGACTTCGGTGTGTGGGCTCGCGGCAACGGACCCTTCACGACGGGCTACTCCGCAGACGGCTGGGCGTTGGACGGTTCGGGTGGCACCCGGACGTTCGCTCGGTACATCACCGCAGCAGCCGACTCGACGCTGCTGCTCGCCAACAGCCTGGGCATCCTGACGACCAGCGGGCACTCGCTAGCGTCGGATTACTTCGTGCTGTGGGCAGCCATCGAGGATGTGCGTACCTTGGCGGGTCAGCAGGTGACCTTGGGGTTCTACGCTCGGGCGACGACCGGCACTCCGAAGGTCGCTATCGAGGTGTTGCAGAACTTCGGCACCGGCGGTTCACCGTCGGCCAGCGCGATGACCTACGTGAGCACCGTGCAGACGACAGCGGTGGGCACCAGGTACACCGTCACGTTCACCGTTCCCAGCATCGCGGCCAAGACGATCGGCACCAACAACAACAGTTCCTTGTGGATCGGGTTCTGGTTGTCCGCTGGTTCGACGTATGCCAGCCGCACCAACAGCCTTGGCACCCAGGCGGGGGCAATAGCGATCGGTGACGTGCAGTTGGAGGCGGGGCCACTGGCGACTCCGTTTGAGCGGTTGTCGCAGCAGCAGCAGGCCGTCTGGTGCGCCCGGTACTTCCGGCGCTACTCCTATGCGAACGCGGGCACGGCTCCGCACATTGCGGCTGGGCTGGCAGCGAGCGCCTCGATGATCTTCTTCGGCTGGAAGTTCGAGACGCCGATGGCCTTCCTGCCCGCCGTGTCGGGAGTGGGGGTCGGCTCCTCCGATGGTGTGGTCTCGAACAAGACCGGCGGCACCATCGCCTGGAACGCGACGAACTACAGCATCGACGGTGGGTTGCTGGCCTACACCGGGTTCACCCCCGCGGCCACTCCTCACTGGCCGGAGATTCTCACGCTCAACAGCGCCGGGGCCTACATCCAGTTCAGTGCGGAGTTCTGATGGTTGCCTACACACCCACCAGGATGGCTCAGGTCAGCCTCGCCAACGCTGCCGCTGTGCTCTACACCGTGCCCACCGGCAAGACGGCGATCGTCAAGCAGTTCATCGTCGCCAACACCACCGCCGCGACCGCGTCCGCGTTCGTCAGCCTGGTGCCTGGTGGTGGGGCTGGGGCTGCCGCCAACCGGATCGTGCACGACGTGGACGTGCCGCCCAAGTCGGTGCTGACGTTCGAGATGAGCCAGGTGCTGCCCGCCGGGGGAACGGTCGCGGCCCATGCGTCGACTGCGGCGGCGCTGACGTTCACCGTGTCCGGGTTGGAGTTCGCGTGAGCATCGACATTTTCCCACCGGTCTCCCCGCCGGGGTACAGCACCATCCCGAGCGGGGTGATCTGCGACTTCGGTGGTGCCACCGCCCCGTCCGGCTGGTTGGTGTGCGATGGGACGGCTGTCAGCCGCACCGCCTATGCGGCGCTGTTCGCGGCGATCGGCACGACCTACGGGACGGGGGACAGCAGCACCACGTTCAACTTGCCGGACCTGCGGACCAGGGTCGCGGTGGGTGTGGGGACGGGGCGGGCGTTGGCGAGCGTCGGTGGCTCAGCGGATGCGGTGGTCCCGACGCACTCCCATTCGGTGCGCAGCGCTACGCAGACCACCGACTACGCGAACGTGGATCACTCGCACACGCTGAACGAGCACTACCACGCCACCTCGGGTGGCACGGCGGCGGCGAACACCGGGTCGGCGGGCTTCCTGCCGCAGCAGCCCGGCGGTGGCAGTGCGGCGGCGTTCAACGGCACGTTCAACAGCCACGGCCACACCCTGAGCCTCAACTCCGGTGGGGCGGGGTGGACCGGTGGCGGAGCGAACCTGACGACCAACGGCTTCAACACGAACCACTACCACTCGGTCACGGTGGATGCGGCTGGGGTGGCGGTAGCCAACGTGAACATGCCGCCGTACCTGACCCTCAACAAAATCATCAAGGTGTGACATGGGCATCACCCAAGTTCCCGCCTACGTCCCGCCGGACACCACTGCCCGACTGGCCGCGTTGGAAGCCGCGAACGTGCAGCGCGATTACATGGATGCGGCCCGGGCGACTGTCGCTGGTGGTGGGCAACTGTGGGTCGACCAGTCCTACAACATCACCTGGACGCAGCGGTTCATCACGATGGGCGCAGGGCGTGCGACAGCGTTGGCCCTGTCCGGGTTCTTCGACATCACCGCACCCCCCACTGGCACGGTGATCCCCCGGGTCGGCAACACCGGGTCGGCGACCGTGACCGCCGCCGGTATCCCGCTGGGCGTGTGGGAAACGCTCTACTACATCGTGCCGTTCGGCAGCGATTACATCTCGCGGCCAGCCAACTTCCGCATCGCGGGCTACAGCACCGACTTCACGGTCCCGAGCAACTGGCTCGCCATCGCCACCCACAACGGGGACGGCGTGGCCCTGGGTGGACCGAACACGATCAAGTGGTGCAACGGGATCAACCAGACCCCGTGGCAGAACATGGTGCTGACCAACGGTTGGGTCGCCTACGGCGGTGCTTTCCCGGTCCCGGCGTTCCGCAAGATCGGCCATGTCGTCTACCTCAAGGGCCTGATGCGCGCCGGTGCAGGGCTCGGCCAGTTCTCCACCGTGCCGGTCAGTTTCCGACCATCGGACCAGCGCATCTTCATCATGGGCGTCGACTCCTACGGCACAGTGGTCCCCCGCATCGACGTGACCACGACCGGAACCGTCCTGTTCGTGCAGGGCGCGAGCGCCTACGTCTCGCTCGACCAAATCTTCTACCCCGTCGACGCTTAGGAGCCCGCATGGCAGGCATGGGATCGGTGCAGGTCACCTTCGAGGTGAGCAGCCTGGCCGAAGCGGAGGAACTGGTCCAGGGCTGGGTGCTCCACGAGGGCTGCGTCCTCTACGTTTCGTTCAGCGAAGCCGCCAGCCCGCACGCCACCGGCCGGTCAGGCAAGCCGTTCAAGCAGACTGAGCCAGAGGCAATGCCGGCTCACCCGAAGGAGAAGTGATGAGCGAGACACCGTCCGAGCCCGACTTCGGCGCGTTTCCCCCACCGCCGGACATTCCGGGGCCGGACTCGTTGCAGCCGGAGCCCCCGCCCCCGGTGGAATACGAGCCGATCCCGGCAGACCATGAGCCCGGTTCCCTATCGGTGGACGACGGCACCCCCTAGCCTGGGCGGTGTACGACGGCCGGTCGGTCTTTAGGTTCGCCTAAAGCCAGGTCGGAGCCCCAGGCGGTGTGAACCCGTAACAACGTGAGGTGAGTCCGAATGGCTCGTTGTGGCTGCGCCTCCAACGTCTGCTCCTGCACCATCAACGGGGGCCTCGGATCAACCGTCTCCGGGTCGGGCACACCCACTGACCCGTACGTCATCTCCACGACCCCGACGGTGCTCACCGTGCGGGACACCGCGAGCGTCGACCTGACGCTGACCGGCAACGGGACCGCGCAGGCCCCGTACCTGCTGGCCGCCGACTTGTCGCAGGCACCGGCCGGTGGCGCCGGGGCACCCACCGGGGCGGTCCTGGACTTCGCTGGGGACACCCCGCCGGTGGGCTGGCTGCTGTGTAACGGGGCGGCGGTGGCCCGGGTCGAGTTCTCCGGGCTGTTCTCGGTGATCGGCACCAAGTACGGGGCCGGTGACGGCAGCACCACGTTCACCCTGCCGGACCTGCGCAGCCGAGTGTCGCTGGGCGCTGGGGCTGGGACCGGTCTGACGAACCGGGTGATCGGCACTAAGGGTGGCGCGCAGGACGGCGCGGTCATCAGCCACGGTCACGGCTCCCATGACCACGGGGTGCACGACCACGGCACCCACGAGCACGGCTACACCGGCACGGTGTCCGCTGACCACGTCCACTCCGGTGGGACCGGCTACCAGAACGCGGACCACACCCACGGCATCGCGTTCAAGTACAACGGCAACACCGGCACGTCGGCGTCGACGAACACCTACCGGATCAACGAGATCAACAACGTGCCGTCGGCGGCTGGCACCGCTGCCCAGGTGTACCTGGGTGGGGTCACCGCGAACCACGCGCACGCCTTCTCCACCGGTGGGATCAGCGCGAACCACCAGCACGCCGTCGGTGCGGTCGGGGTCCCCGCTGTCGCTGTCCCGGTCGCCACGGTGGCCGCCGCAGGTGTGGGCGCGACGGACACGAACATGATGCCGTGGATCGCCATGAACAAGATGATCAAAACGTGAGGGGCTGAGGATGCCGTCCTGCTGTGGAAGTACCGGTTCCTGCGCCTGCAAGGTGTCCGGTGGCAGCAACGTGGTGGTGGGCGGTTCCGGCTCCCCGCAGGACCCGTTCGTCATCAGCGCCGACATGGACTTGCAGGTCGTCGACAACCAGGTGTTCGACCTCAACCTGTCCGGCGACGGAACGATCGACTCGCCGTGGCTGCTCGGGGTGAACTTCGCGCCGACCGCCACGATCAGCGACCTGCCGGACGTGGCCGCCCCCACCCCCGCGAACGGGCAGGTGCTGGGCTGGAACTCGTCGCTGGCGCAGTGGGTGCCGCAGGACCCGGTGACCGCCCCGGCTGGTGCGGTGCAGCACGACGGCACGCTGGTCGGCGACGGGTCCGCTGGCGCCCCGCTGCGGGTGGTGTCGAACGGCGCGAAGTTCCTGATCAGCGAGTTGGCCGGGGTTGGGATGACCGACCCGGGGATCAACCAGTTGGTGCGCCACTTCGTCAACGACGCCGACCGGACCGGGGCTGCCCCGGCGCCGATGCTGAACACGCTGTCGGTGCTGGACTCGGTGCCCGGCAAGGTTGACTACTGGGACGGCACCAAGTGGTCGGCGGTCAAGGACAACTACGACATGCGGCTGGTCGCCGGTCCGGGCGGCAACGAACTGCTGCGGCTGTCCGGGCCGTACGTCGCCGGGGCGCCGCTGACCTACTACGTCAAGCAGGTCAGCGCGACCACCGACGCCAGCGGGCAGATCACCCTGCTGACCACCACTGACCTGACCGGGCGGGCCGGGATCATCTCGGTCAACTTCCAGGAGGTTGGGACGTTGGCGCTGCGGGTCATCCCGTTCGTGTCCGGGGCGGTCATCAAGGCGACGGCGTTCCATCTGACCGACGGTCTGGCGTGGCCCGGTCAGGTCGTGACCGGAACGTGTACCGCCTGGCTCTACTGACCATCTTCGTCGCTGCCCACGCCAGGATCGGCAGGCTCAGCAGGTAGATCAGCATGATCGTCAGCAGCGTCATCATCACTGGTCAGCACCTCGTAGGCTTCGGCGAGCAGGAACGGGTGACGTTCGTCGGCGTGCCGGTCCCCCACGAAGGTCACCAGTAGGCCGCGTTCGTCGTGGGTGAGACCGACGATCCGGTCGTCGTCGCACGCTTGCAGGGACGGGCACAGCCAGTCAGCGGTCGCCCCGTCGAACCGCAACGTGCGGATCACCCCGAGCCCGTCCAGGTCGGAGCCCGCCTCCACCTTCACCGACGGGTCGATGCCCTCGATCTCGCGGAGCAGTTGCTTGGCTGCGTACGGGTATCTCATCCGAACTCCTCGAACAGATTCATCTGCTGGTTGGCGGAGGCCAGGTGACCGATCAACTGCTCTCCGATGAACTGGGTGTAGGCGGGTGGGATCGCCTGGGCCAACTCCACCTGGGTGACCGGCCAGTCGACGCCCATCATCGCGGCCCGGATCGCGTTCAGCGGGGTGTAGCCGCCCCGGCGCACCTCCCGGGCGTGGGTCCGGTCGTGCGCCCCGCCGCCGTAGACGCCGCCGATGTTGCCGTAGTGCCGGTCGTTGGCGCAGTGGCAGCCACCGGCGCCCATCAGGTAGGCGTTGGACGCGAACAGCCGGTGCCGTCGCAGGGTCAGGGTCCGGTTGCTGGCCGGGTCGTGGGCGGAGAGCCCGAACTCGGACCCGCACAGGATCAGCGCCCCGGGCAGCGGCGCCCTCGGCACGTTCTCGATCACCCAGGTGCCGCCCCACGCCCGCAGCAGGTCCAGCGTGGGGGTCAGCAGGTCCGGGTAGCGCTCCGGGTCACCGGACCCGACGGTGGCCCGGCTGAACCGCTGACACGGTGGGGAGGCGTGCACCACGTCGTACCTGTTCAGCCATGCCGGGTCGGCCAGCACGTCCATCGCGTTGGCCTGGGTGAACGGGAACGGGTAGTTCTTCTGCGGGGCCACGTCCACGCCCTCGACCTGGAACCCGGCCCGGTAGTACCCGACCGAGCAGCCGCCTGCCCCGCAGAAACAAGTCCAGCAACCGTGGACGACTCACGGACATAGTTCGCCCCAGTGCTCCATCTCGGCGGCTGCGCGAGCCGCAACGGCTGCCTCGACCGTGGGGAACAGGCCGAGGTAGATAGCCCGGCGGTTGACCATGATCTGCGCCAGCCACGGGTTCTTCCGTGAAGCGTTGCTCCGCCTGACGCCCCGGTGTCCGCTCGTGTTGTTCATGTTCAGGCGCTTGCGGTTGACTTGGTTCAGTTGGTTGGTGACGATGCGCAGGTTGGCTCGTCGGTTGTCGAGTTTGTCGCCGTTGATGTGGTCGACCACGCTGCCGGGCGGCGCATCCACGACCCACCTGTGGAACAGGTACGGCTGGCTGGCCCCGTTCGCCCACCGGGAGTAGTAGACGTAGCCGTTCGAGCCGAGGTACAGGGCGCCGAGCGACGACGTGTCCAGGTCGCTGTCCACCAGGTGGGGAAGGTCGAGGAGTTTAGGTCGACCTAAAGGATCATCTGACATGGGAGAGCACTTCGACGACCTCCTCCGGTTCCATCCCGATGAACGCGACGTTACCGGTGAGGTCGACGAACACGCCGGTGAGACGCGCCAGCACGTCGATGGCCCGGGGGTTGGCCTTGTCGCCGGGGTGCAGCAGGTAGGCGACCTTCACCTGGTGGTGGTCCCGGTTGATCCGGATGGACACGAACGTGCCTTGGCCGTGGGCTTCCAGCCACGAGCGGGGTTCGATCTCCAGGTCGGAGTGCAGCACGTCCATCAGCCCGTCGGTGGGGATGATCAGCGCGTGGTAGGCGAACCTGGTTCCGGCTTCGGCTTCCTGGCCGGGCAGGTCGTCGGGGCTGGACCCGTCGTGGGGGCACAGGCAGGTGCACTCGGCTGACATCTGGTGGTTGAGGCACGGGCAGCCCGGCAGGTCGTAGGGCGGCAGGTGTTCGGTGTCGTAGGTGTGGCTCATTCCGGTTGCTCCTCTTGTTTGACCAGTCGGTAACCCCAGGGGATGGAGACGCCGGGGCAGAACGACGAGTGGTGCGCGTGGTCGGGTTGCCACCAGTGGGCGTCGTGCACGGTGGTGATCCGGCACATCCGGCGGTGCTCGATCGGCGGCAGCAGCCCGGTGTCGATGACGTTCATCGCTGTTGCTCCTCCTCCAGCAACGGCTCGTGCTGCCACTGCCAGCACTCGCAGATCGTGGGACGGTCCCGCTCGTTATCCCAGGCGTCGCCCTGGCAGTTGTCGTGGGCACCGTTCCTACACTCTGGACACAGCACGGCGGCGCTCCTTCCACGCGCGCAGGTACTCGCGGTAGCAGGTGCGACAGCGGCGGCTGCCAGCCCCGGTGATGTAGGTGTTCTCCGGGGTGAACTCGTGCCCCTCCTTGCAGTGGGTCTTGTCCCGGTTCCAGTTGTGGGCGCGGGTCGCGTTCTCTCCTCTCGTGGTCGGTGTCAGGTGGTCCGGGTTGCGGCATGACCGGTGCGGACACTGGATACCGAGGTGGCAGGTGTCCGGGTCGTGGCACAGGTGGTCGAGCGTCATGCCATCAGGCACCGGCCCGTTGACCGCCTGCCAGGCAGCGATGTGCTCGTACTGCATCCGCCCGTCGATCATGCGGACTGCGTACCCGTGGGTCACATTCGGCTTGTTGACCGACGGGATGCACGGGGTCACTTCATCCTCCGCAGGTCCAACTTGAGGTAGTCGTCCCGGTGGTAGGACACGTCGCCGCCGTTGACCAGCACCCACCGGACGCTGTACTGCCCGGTGTTGCCGTTGACCCCGTTCAGTCGGGCCTTCGCCTGGTTGAGCCGCCGGTTCGCTACTGACTTCGCCTCGGTGGCTTCCCGGTACATCTCGATCGCGGCCAGCGCCTCCGGGTCGGTGAGCAGCCCGGTCACGTCGGTGTCGAGCGCCCGGCAGGTGGAGTAGAACCCGCAGGTCTTGGCGCACACCTCCCGGGGCGGTTCCTTCATCGCGTCCTGGTTGTTGACGTAGGCGTAGACCACCTCGTCGAGCCACCGTGCCGCCGACTCCACCCAGGTCTCGGAGTACGGCTCCATCTGGACGTGCACCTCACGGTCGTCCGCTGCCCGGTCGAGCCACACGTTGGCGACCTGCACCTGGTCGAGCGGCACACCGGGGAACATGCCTTCCAGCCACGCTGCCTTCGCGTAGCAGTGGCGCTGCATCTGCTGCTGCTGGCTGGGTCCGGTGCGGCGCACCACCTCCAATCCTCGGGTGGACTTGTAGTCGATCACCAGCCCGGTGGGCCGGAGCAGGTCGGGGTGACCGTTGACGTGGTAGACGCCGCTGTCCCCGATCAGCGGGACGGTGACGAACGCCTGGGTGATCGCGTCCGGCCACGCTTTCTTGCACGCCGCTTCCAGGTGGTCGCCCAGGGCGGTGCCGATGAACGCGGGCAGCAGGTCGGTGTCGTCGGGCACCTCCTGGTGGAGCATCCGCTTGACCCGTTCCTGGCAGTAGCCCAGGTCGCTGATGCCGACCTTGAACTCGGCTGCCTGCTGACCGCGCGGGGAGTACCGGGTCGCGTCCATCACGGCGGAGTACACCTCGTCGGCCAGCAGGGCCTCGTCCTTGTTCATGCGGTCTGCTCCTGCACCTGCTCCTGCACCTGCTCCTGCTCCGGGGCCTGTTCTGCTGCCTGGGCGGGCTCGTCGCTGATGACCTGGGCGCCCAGGCTGTTCTGGAGCACCTTGACGTGCTGGTCGCTCAGCGGCTCGCGTGGCGCCCCGGACGGGGTGAGGTCGAACACTTCCTCGTTCATCAGGGTTCCGACGATCAGCGGGGCCAGGTTGCCGCCGTTGTACAGGTGCAGGCCCATGTTGTCGCCGAGCCCGATCGCTGCCCGGCGCAGCGCGTAGGACTCCACGCTGGTCAGGGCCAGGGCGTGCGCCTCACCCCGGTTGGGTTGGGGCGCGTTCTCCTCGGCGTGGTACTCGGTGAACTCGGCGAGCGGGATGCCGTTGAAGTCGCGGACCCGCAGGGTGACCGCTGCCCGGTAGCAGACGGTCCAGTAGGTCTTGCCGTTCTCCCGGGCGTCGCTGGTCTCGTAGAGCAGGGTCACGTCGTGGACCCGGGAGTCCCACCGGCCGGGTCCGAAGGTGCGGGTCAACTCGGCCCGGACCTCGTGTTGCGGGACGTAGGTCATGCCTTGCTTCTTCTCGACCCGGTCTTGGCGGACCGGGGTGAGTAGGCGCTTGACCTGCTTGGCGGTCAGCCTGCCGTTGAGCATGTCGTCGAAGGACACGGGTTGCTCCTGTCTTTAGGTCTACCTAAAGGGTGCCGGAGGGGTGGGACACGAACCCCTCTGACACCCTTATCCTAGACCAGGACAGGTGATAGTGTCATCTCGTGACATACGGACTCGTGGACTTCTCGGGCGCTCCGGACGACCCGCTGCCGAGGCTGCTCTGGCTGTCCGGTGTGCGCGAGGCGGTAGCCAACGAACTGGATGCCGAGTACCGCCGGACCTACTTCACGGCCCGCCAGCAAGGCGTGCTCGACCAGGCGCTCAACCTGGGCCTGCACTCACGCAAGCGGGTCATGGCCTACACCCGGGCCGAAAACGAACGCCGAGGCAGGGTCATCGCCCGGTGGGGCGACGGTCACTGAGCGCTTCCAGCCGGGCCTGGATCGCGGCCCGGTGCTCGTACAGCAGCGCCCGTAGCCGCCGCTCCTCCCGGGCGTGACCGGGCTTGAGGACCCGCACCCACAGCGGGATGCGGTCATGCGGCGGGTAGTCGCGCTCCCTCACGACCGCCCCCTGACCTGCTCGACCTGCCACGCCCGGTGCATCATGTACGCCTCGTCGAACGTGCACGGCACGCACACGTCGACCCGCTGACCGTCCGGCTCCAGATACAGGGCCTCGATTGGGAAGCACCCGAAGCACATGCAGCACAGGTACAGGTCCTCCGGGCACCACTGGCTGTGGCGGGTCACTGATCCGGCCCCAGGGGTGAGGCGTCCTCGCCCGGCTGGTCGGCGGGCGGGACCTCAGTGATGCCGCCCCACTCGTCCAGATACAGCGGCACCCAGCCGAGTAGCGGGCACATGTGCGGTTCGCCGACGAAACAGTCCACGCACGGCATCTCGGCACTGTCGAGGTCGGGCGGACCGTACTCAGCCACTCGCCAGGCCACAGGTTCACTCATCTCCCGGCCCCCCATCCTCGGTGGCGGCCAGGACGGCGCCAATGGCAGCGAGGCCCGCGTCTCGTCCGGCGAGCCATACCCGACCGGCCTCGTCGGTCAGGATGTGGGGCGGCTTCACCTGCCGCGCAAGGACCGCCTGGATGCGTTCCCGCAGCGGCCCGTCTGTTGCTGGGGTGGGTGGGGCGTCGTAGCCGCGCTCCGCCTCGTCGGCCAGTCGATCAATCTCCTGCTCGGTCAGGACTCGACCCGACTTGGTCCGCAACACCACGTCATGCTCATTGCCCTCCGCGTCCCAGACACGCACCGTGGGCGGCCTCATGCGTTGCTCCGCTCGACCAGGTCGCGCAACGCGACCACGATCAGGTTGTTCTCCAATGCCGGCCCGACCTGCACCTCAGCGTCCCGCCACTGCACCCCGTCGTCGCCGCGCACGAAGGGGGCGACGAGATGGAAGTCCATCCCGCCGCCCGCCGCGTAGATCGAGGCCGCGTCAATCAGCGTGCGGGAGTCCGCGATCAGCGCCACCGCCTCCACGCTGAACACCACCTGCACCAACGGGAACGGTGGGATCACCTCCGCCACCAGGTCGGGGAAGTCCACCTCGTGGAACTCGTCGGTGATCAGCCACGGCTCGGCCTTGTCGTCGCCGATCATCAGCAGGAACGGCGCCGCCTGCGGGTTGTTCTCCACGTTGCCCCGGTAAATCTCCAGGGCACGTTCAGGGCTGATGCCTCTCATCCGGTTGCTCCTTGTCTTTAGGTTCACCTAAAGCCTTCTTCCTCGGTCGGGCTCTGGACAGTTCGGAGGCGATTGCGGGGAAGTCGGCCGGTCGCCACAACCGGTGGCTGGGGCCGAGAGCGATTGCCCACTCGGCTTGCTCCTGCGTCATGCGTCCCTTCGCGCTCTTGAGTTCCGCGTGGATGACCACCCCGTCCCGGGCCAGCACCAGGTCCGGGAACCCAGCGTCCCCCTGCAACGGGGTGCGCCAGCCAGTCTCGGTGCGGGCCGGGCGGAAGTGGGTGACCTTCCACCCGCGCAGCCTGGCGAGGTCCAGGACTGCGCGGGTGAAGTCGGCCTCGGCTATGGCTCGTTGATCAGGTCTCTGAGTGCCCGCCATCGTGCTTGCGCCTCCGCTTCGGCCTCCTTGGCCTCTGCGGCTAGTTTGGTGGCTTCGTCGACTTTCTGTTCGCTCTCCACCAGCCGTGTCTCCAGAACCCGGATCGCGTTCGCGGCGCCCCGCTCCTTCGACGCCAAGTCCTCCCGGGCCTGCGCGACCCGGGCGGTGCACTCCGCCTCAACCGTGTCGATGCGGGCCAGCAGGTCGGCGTACGCGCCGCCGTCGACCAGTCTGCGGACCCGTTCGATCACCTGCTCCGGGGTCAGCGGGGTCGACTCGTCGGTCAGCCCCTCACGGGCCTCGTCCCGACGCTTCACGATCCACTCGGCGCACATCTCGGCGGTCATCTCGTTGCCGAGCGCGACCGCTGCCGCTTCGAGTTCCTTGGTCAGCCGGGCGATGCGGCCCTTCTGCCGCTCGGTCGGCACCCAGGAGATGGACGGGTCGACGTACGACTCGGCCGGGTCCCGGCTGGCGGGGGTTTCCTTGCCGTGCTTGCCGCCGTAGTGCGCGGCCACGGTGCGGGCCTCGGTCGCCTGGAAGTCGCAGCCTTCGTAGGCGCACCCGTAGTCCATCGTGCCGTCGGACCACTTGCGTTCCAGCACCGCCCGGGACGGGTAGACCTCGCCGCCCTCTTTGCGCATCGCGTACCGGGCCGTCCACGGACGGACCTTCACGATGATCGGTTCGGTTGATACGGGCTCGGGTTCTTCGGCCTCGGCCTCGTCGTCGGGCTCGGTGTTCTCCGGCTCGGTGTCGGGCTCCGGCTCACTAGGATGCTCGGGTTCGCGTCGCAGCCAACTGCCGAGCACAGACGGGTCGTCCCATACCTGTTCGCTGCGCATAGTCGCCAGGTTCGCGTGCCCCTGCGCCCGGACCACCGGGTCGTCGGAGCGGGTCTGGTCGATCGCGGCGGTCATGAACGCCAGTTTCATCGGGTCGGCGTACCGGATGATCTTGCGTATCCAGGTCTCGCCGACCGCCTGCTTGATCGACCGCTGCGAGGTCGGGATCAGGATGGTGACGTGACTGTTCTCGTGTTCGCGGGACAGTTGCACCTGCCCGCTGCGTAGTTCGGTGGCTTCCCACCCGAGGTCCATCGCCAGCAGCAGGGCGCGGACCGAGATGACCGCCATCCCCCCGCCCGGGCTGATCTCGTCCCCGCGTTTCCTAGTTCGGGCTTGCTTGCTCATCGGTTGCTCCGTTCGGTTGGGTGGGTTAGTCGTTGCGCTCGAACGAGTAGAGGACCTCCTCGTCGGTGTCCTCGTAGTAGCCGGACGACACCGTTTCGTAGGCGCGGGCCAGGCCCCGGTGCTCCAAGAAGTCGTCGGCCATTGCCTTGAGGTGGTCGACGGTGTTGTCGCCGTTGAAGAACTCCTCGCACTCGCTGTCGGTGAGGCCGAGGATCGCCTGGGCTGCGCCCTCGATGGTCTTGGCGGTGCCGGGCACGTCGTCGTGCAACGGGCGGCCCTTCGCGTCGAACCTGCCGTTCGGCTCGGTCAGCACACACATGTCGGCGTGCAGCAGGTCACGCCGGTCGTCGTTGTACATGATCCGGTAGCCGGCCTGGACGACGGTCTGCCCGGCCATGCAGTACGAGGTCTGGCAGGCCCCGTTGCGCAACTCCCGGGCCAACTCCGGGTCGAGGTGCACGGTGTCGGCGGCGGCGTCGGGGGTGGTCATGGCCCAGGCGCCCTGGAACCAGTGGCCCCAGCCCGCCCACGGTCCGCTGGTGGCGGGCTGGATGCGCAGCCGGGCCTGCGTGTCGGCTGCGAGGTTCTCCTCGTACTCGGCCCATTCGATCAGGTTGTGCAGCAGGAGGGTGTTCATCGGGGTGGTGACGATCGTGCTGTTCACGGTTGCTCCTTCGTTTAGGTGGACCTAAAGGGCGACGCCACGGCAGTCGTGGTGCCGGATGCCCCAGGGCGTGTGCACCGGGACGGTTGCCGGTTCGGTGTACCGGCTGACGATGAAGCCGCTGTCCCGGGCTTCGACGGGGTTGTTGTGCGCCCAGCGGTGGCAGTCGCCGCAGAGCAGCACGAGGTTGCACGGGCAGTGGGTGTGCTGGTCCCGGACGCTGCGGGACCGCCGGTGGTGGGTCTCAGCACCGGGTCCCCGACAACGTGCGCACCGCCTGCCGTACCGGCTGGCGGTGACCAGGCGGGCGGCAGGCGGTATGGCGCTCATACGATGAGAATGACCGCCAGTGTTACCACCAGGGCGGTCAGGCTGAACAGGGCAAGGAACGTGTCCCGGCTACGCACCGGGGTAGCGTTCGGCGAGGGCCACCTCGGCTTTGTCGAGGACGACCTCAATGTCGCGCCAGGTGGTGTCCTCGTGGTCGTTGAACGCGGGGACCGGGTCCAGGTCGTAGTTCTGCCGGTCGGGGTACTGCTCGACCACGATGGTGTCGAGCAGGGTGATGATGCGGTGGACCCGCACGTCGCGTGCCGTCAGCCAGTGGCCGTAGGCGTCGGTGTTCGGGTCTGGCCGGGTGTTGTACTGGTGGTTGTAGACGGCCTGTTCGATCGCGCCGATCAGGCAGTGTCGGGTCCGGGTCATGTCGTGCAGCGCCCCTTTGATCCACCGGTCGCCGTCGGGTCCGAGGGCCTCGCGGACCCGGTCAATGTCGTTCATGGCTGCTCCTCTCGTTTAGGTGGACCTAAAGACCGCTCCTGGAAATGGGCAGACTTCCACCTACAACTACAAGTCTACCACACTTGACGCACTAAATCAACTCGGGGGTGCTCAGGTGAGGTCCCTGGGCTCGGGCACATCCTCGACCCCGAGCGCCGCGAGCAGATTAGGCAGCCCATCGGCCCCATCGGTACGGCTGACCGCACCGGCGTTGCAACGCCGACACTCCTGCAACACCCACTCACCATCGAGCGGACCACTGCGCGCGCTCATCCGCCTCGGCGGACCCCACTCGTGCTCATCATCCCTGCATGGTTCAGCCATTGGTTGCTCCTCTCAACTCAGAACCCCGGCTCACACTGCGTCCAGAACCACCCTTCCGTGTCGCTCTTGCTTTGGATCACCCGGTCAGGCCAGGTGCGTCCACGCCGTCTTCCGCCTCGCCAGGGGTGGAAGTCGAACGGCTCGTTGACCTCGCCGGTTGGCATGAGCCCGAACCCGAAGGACGGCCAACGCAACAGCAAGGACGATCCGATCGGCCGCACCTCGCGCACCTCGCCCGCATTGCGATGCGGGGCGTGGTGCTCCAACATCACCGCGCAGTTGAACATGGTGCGGATCATGTTGATCCCGCGCTTCAACGTCTGGGCCACCTCCTCTCGGCCAATGTCTCCGGTCACCAGGTCGTACACCGGGCCGATCACCAGCAGGTCCGGTCGGTGTGCATGGACCCGCTCCATCAGCCACGACAGGTCGTCGGTCCTGCCGAGGTTCATCTCGGTTCGGTCGTGGATGAACAAGGCGGGGTCGGACCAGGCGTTGTTCACCCGCGCCGCCTGACGCAGCCGAGCGAAGTCCTCGATGCAATCAGCCCGGGTGTTCTCGCAGTCGATGTAGAGCACCCGCGCCGGAGCACCGACCGGGCACAGGGCAAACGGGTGGTAGCCGATCGCTGCGCACACCGCGAACTGCTTGAGCATCGAGGACTTCCCCCAGCCCTCGTAGCCGGTCAGCATCAGCACCTCACCGCGTCGCAGCAGGGTCCTGACCGCCCACTCGCCCACCTGGTAGTCCTGGTCCACATAGTCGTTGGCCCGCAGGAACAAGGTCTCCGCGTCCGGCGCCGTGTACGGCACGGTGACCAGCACGTCGTCGGTCGACAGGCCGTGCACCAAGTGATCGTGGGCATCCTTCCCGTGCGCCGACTCGACGATCCGGACCTGTGCACCCACCGCGATCAACGAGTCGCGGACCTGCCGCATCGCCTTGCGCCCCGGCTCGTCAGCATCCGCCCACAAGGTGAACGACCCGTTAGCCAGGGCCTCGGCGTACTCGTCCCGCCACTTGCCAGCACCGCCCGGCCAGGTGGTGGCACAGACATGCCGTCGCAGAATGTCGCAGTCCTTCTCCCCCTCGGTGATCCACACCTCCCGTCCCCGGGTGACCGCGTCGACCACCTCCGGCAAGTGGTAAAGCACCCGGCGGACACCGGTCGTTGTCCACCGGTAGCCGTCCTCCTGGGTGCGGTCCGGTTGGCGCTGCATGAACCGTTTGCCGGGCCGACGGACCACCTCGAACAGCAGCACTCCCTGCTCGTCGGTGTAGCGGTAGACCGTGTCGTCCGACGCGACCGGCAGAACCTCCTCAGCGGCAAGCAGCGGCCGGACGATGGTCTCCACCGCCTCCTGGGTGCACCCTGCGTGGCAGCGCCAGACCGGCTTGCCGGTAGTGCCGTCACCGATCGCCAGCGACGGCACCTTGTCCTCGTGGGCGGGGCAGCGCACCATCCAGTCCTCGCCGCTGCGCTTGATCGGTCCGCCGTCGGCAACCAGGCGGGCCAGGTCGCGGGCGTTCATACCGGGTTCCGCACGGCGCGGACGGTTCCGCTGTGATGCGTCCGTTCGGTGGACGCCTTGCTCATCCAGGTCCGCCACGCAGCGGTCCAGTCCTTGAACGTGTTGCCCTTCGACCGGTGGTAGTCCAAGAACCGCTCGGTCTCCTGGGCGAGATCAATGTCGCGCCGATCCTTCGCAGCCCACCATGCCCTCATCGCAGTGGTGATGGTGAAGTCGTCGGGCGGTGCGGAGGCACGACGCGCCCCGTACTGGTTCTTCTTCTTAGGTTCTTCTTCTGCCTGTTCACTGAGAACAGACCCCTGCTCATCTAGAACAGGGGGGGTGTTCTCAGTGAACAGGCCATCTCCGACCGAAACGGACAGGTCGAAGGTCACCCGGTAGCAGTTGGAACCCTGCGCTCTGCCGTGGAAGGTGGGCTGTACGTCGAGCAGGCCGCGCTTCTGCAACTCGGAGATCGCTCGACGCACCGACATGATCGAGCAGCCAACCTCGCTGGCGATCAGGGCGTGGCTGAGCATGTAGCCCCTCGACCCGACGTGGCCGCTGACGACCACCAGCACAGCGAGAGCGTTGGCCCCGAGCCCACTGCGTGACACCGAGTTCGGTATCGCGGCCCATCCGCCGCCGCTCACAACAAGACCCCACGTCGGGCGTGGTTTGCCACATCGAGGTGGCTCTTGGTTAGAATCACTGCCAGGTCCTTTCCGCCCGCATCGGACAGGTACTCAGAACGCCGCTCCTGTTGCTAGCAGGGCGGCGTTCGCTTTTGGCGGCCAGTCGTCCCGTAAGGGTCGGCACCGGCCGGGGTCTGGAGCCGTGCATCGAACCTAGACCCGCGTGTTGCCTGGCGCAAACGGGGGTGTGCGGTAATCTCACCGTCGAGGACACGGTTGCTCCGACTCCTCGACCCAGGCCCCCGCGTCCCTTCCCGGGACGCGGGGGCCGTCCGTTCTACAGGTCTTCGATCGTGGTCTGACCGCCGACCCGCTCCCGCAACTGCGGGAACTGCGACAGCAACGCCTCGATCTGCTCAGCCGCCTTCTGCTCCGCCGTCGGACGCGGCTCCCACTCCACCCCCAGGTCCACCGCGTGCTTACGGTGCAGTTCGTTGAACTCGTCCCGGTGGGCTTCCCGCAAGTCCTTGCTGGCCTGGCTGTACGCCTGCCGCAGCAGAGCGTCCCGGCCCTTGGGCTCGGACTGTGTGTTCGGCATCCGTTCTCCTTTAGGTCGACCTAAACGGCTCTGTCCACAGCCTGTGGACAGAGTTATCCACAGGCTGTGGACAGACGGTGAGCCCTCATCAGAAGGGCGGCTGATCATCCGCCGGTGGAGCGGACCAAGCGTTCTGCTCCTGCGCGGGCGGGCTGGCCGAACGCTCAACCTTGCCCTCACCGTGCCGGATCGTGCGGAACTGCAACGACGCAGCCACCGAGTCAGCGATCAACACGATCTTCGACCGCTTCTCCCCGCCCTCCGTGGTCCACTCATCGGTCTGCAACTTGCCGACCACCGTGACCAGGTCGCCCTTACCGATCGACTCCGCCACGTTCTCCGCGAGTTGCTTGAAGAACGTCACGTCCAACCACAAGGTCTTGTCATCGACCCACTCCCCCGCCTCCGTGCGCTTACGGGACGACGCGACCATCCGTAGCCGGCCCACCGCCACCCCCGACGGGGCGAACCGCAACTCCGGGTCGGCCACCACCCGCCCTTCGACAGCCACCAGCGGCAGGGTCATCAGGTGTCCTCTCGTTCGATCGCCGCCCGCAGCCCCACGACCTTGTCCGGGTTGAACCGGGCGTACAGGTCGCAGCGCCGCTGCGGGTGCCGGGTGTTGTTGGCGGTACGGAACTCGAACCCCAGGTCCGGGTGCATCGCGATGATCGCGCCCTGCCGGAGAGCCACCGCGACCGACGACCGGTCGTTGCGGAAGATCATTCCCCAGCGCATCGGGTTGGCCCGGAGTTCGTCGGCGATGGTGGACCAGTCGTAGCGCACCCGGTTCGACGGCGGGTCCACGAAGGTCACCTTGCTCACCACCGTGTCCACGTTCGGGTCGATGACGGCTGGCCGTCCCCGCTCGGTGTGCTCAGTCACCGCTTGATCCCTTCCAGGATGGCGTCGGCCGAGCCAAGGTTCTCGGTGATGTACTTCCGAGCCGCAGCAGGCGGATCATCTTTAGGCTCACCTAAACCGTTGGCCTTCCACCGCAAGGACAGTTCGTGTAGTTCCGCCTGCACCCCGTGCAAGATACGACTGGGCACCGGTATCCCGCGCCCAGTCATCTGATCCAGGTGGGACAGCACACCATCCCACTCGACGACGCCAATGGCGAGCAGCATCTTCTGACGTTCATTCATAGAGCCTCCAATGGGCCGCCGGGCCAGGCGGGAGCAGCCATGCAAGCGCCTGACCCGACGACGGGCAGGACCCCGGGGTGACCGAACACAGGGGAAGTCACCCCGGGGCCGTCTGGTTACCGACGGGTGATCGACCGCTCCAGGTCGGCGATCTTGGCGCGCAGGTCGCTCAGCGCGTCCATCACCGACGCGGTCCGGGACTGCTCGCTGTCGTTCGAGACCGCCGTCGGGCGCGGCCGGAGGTCCAGCCCGGCCGAGGTCAGCGCGCCACGCGCGTCGAACTCGGACAGGCCCCGCTCCTGGGCGAAGGAGATGAGCGCCTCGCCGATCTGGTACTCGCGCTCCTCCAGCGCAGCGACGACCGGCTGGGCCTGCCCGGTGTACCCGTTCAGGCCGTTGGTCGCCATCGCTTCGTGCACGGTGTGACGGATGGACATGGTTGCTCCTCTTGCTCTGCCGCCCGGACGGTCCGGGACGGCCTCCCTTTAGGTGAGCCTAAAGGGATGACTGTGGTTACCTTATCAGGTGGGTCAGTCGGTGTCGCACTCCACCTCGGTGTCGTAGTCGTCGTATTCCGGCAGCGAGTCCAGCAGGCCCTGGTAGTCCTCGGTGTCCACCGAGTCGCAGGTGCACCCGAAGCCCTCCTTGGTCACCCTGGTCGTCGCCGTCCAGGTGATGATCACCGAGTCCTCCACGTCGGTGATCTCCACGTTGTTGTAGCCATCCCACCCCCGGCACTCGGAGCCATCCGGCGTCCAGTACGAGCGGCCGGTCACCCGCACCACCGACGTGTGCTCCCGGGTCCGGGAGACGCCGTAGTTGTCGAGCAACTCGTCGAACTCGCCGTCGTCCACGCTCGCGGCGTAGGCGTGCAGCGCGTCGACCAACCCGGTCGGCATGACCTGCCGCTGCAACAACTCCGCCTGCCGCGCCTGCGCCTCCGCCACCTGCGTTCGGGCGGTGACCATCGGCGTCAGGTAGGACAGCACCGCATCCGCCCAGACCGGGCGGTTGACGACGTAGGTCATCTGACCGGCCCACTCCGGGCCGACCTCGATCAGACGACTGAACGTCGGGGCGGCAACCGGCAGGTTCAGCGGATCGTCCTGCTGGTAGGTCAGCCGGGCCACCGTGGTGGGGCCGACCAGCATGAACAGCGTGCCGCCCACCCCCCGGTACAACACGCCCGGCACGTTCGGCGGGGTAACCGTGGGGTCCGCGTTGCCGTGCCGGACCACGACCCGCCCGGCGTTCACGGACGACCGGAAGTTCTCCTGCCGGATCGGCGGCAAGGCGTCCATCTGCCAACGCCCGTCCGGCAGTTTCGTCCACTCGTTGATGCTGCCGTTCGTGTCGTTGACCATGATGACCGAGCCGGGCTGCAAGGTCTGGAAGTCCCCGAACGACGTGAGAGTCGATGGTGGTGCTTCGGTATCGGTGGGCATGGTTGCTCCTTTAGGTCGAACTAAACGGGTGGGTTGCCGGGGTCGATGCCGTACTGCTCGTGCAGTTGCTGCATCAAGGTGGAGAACTGGCGGCGCAAGAACTCGTGCTGCTCGGTGGTCACCGGCGTGCCGAGCCCCACGTCCGCCAGCACCAGCGCCACGATCTGCGGGAACAGCCCGAACTGGGCGCCCGCCATGTTCAGCGCGTCGACGATCATGTCCTCCCGCGCGACCAGCACGGACTTCAACACGGCCAGGTCAGCGGCGTGCTCGTTGGTCCAGTGGCCGAGCACGTCGTCGAGCGTGGGGATGCCGGGCGCTACCGGCTGGCTGGTCACTGGCCCGCCCGACGGGGGAACCCGTACCGGCTGGACAACTGGTCATACGTCGAGCACCAGTTCTGGTTGTCAGCCATCTTCGCGGCGAGCACCCTGGCCTGGTCCCGGAACCGGCCGATCATCTCGTCCATGTCCGGCCCCGGCTTCTCGACCACCCAGTCCGGCGGCTCCGTCTGACCGGGCACCTCCACCACGGTGGCGATCCGCAGGTTGAGGTCCTTGTTGCCGAGCACCCGCCGGTAGGCGCCCTGGTGCTTGACGAACGTGCCCGACAGTGCCGCATCCTCGGTGTCCCCGACGAACAGCACCGTCCCCTCGGGCAGCATCTCCCGGGTGTGCGCCGACTCCACCGTGACGCCGACCCCGATCGGGAACGTCTGGAGCGCGCAGTTCAGCCGCTCCATCAGCCGCTGCACGACGGTGACGCTGACCCCGTGGTTCTCGGCGGCACCGATCGCCCCGTCCTGGAACTGCCACTGCCACTGGCGCAGGGTCAGCGGCTCCCGGGCGTCCGGGGTGTAGCCCTGCGGGTAGGACAGGACCCGGTAGTAGCCCAACGGCAGCCAGTGTTCCGCTGGCCTGCGGTTCGTCGTCTGAGCCGCGTCCCCCCACAGGTGGTCGCCGAACTTCGTCCACCTGTTCCGGGTGTCATCCGGGTGCCCGATCACCGTGCCGGGCGGCACCCGGTGGTAGTCCTCGGTGACGTGGATCACGTCGCCGATCTGTAGCGAGTTGCGCATGGCTGCTCCTTTAGGTCGACCTAAATGGTTTCTGGGTTGTCCTGATCTGGGCGTCGGCCATTGCCTGAGTGCGGACGCAGGCTTTGCAGGTGACCCGGGCCGGGTCACGGGTGGTCAGCCGAGGGTGGTGCGTACCGCACGCCGCCTTGCCGACCGTGCTGGGCGCCAACAGGTGGCGCTTGTTGCCGGTCATCGCGGCCACTCCGCGATCTTGGCGCGGAACATGTCCAGCCATTCCTGCCACTGCACTTCGTCGAACACCTCAAAGGCGCCGAGCAAGTTCTCCAACTCCGGTATCACCACCTCCTTGAAGTCCTCGATGGATGCGAACCCCGGCGGTGGTTCCGTCGGGGTTGCGGGCGGGTCGGGCGTCGGCTGCGGCGCCGGTGCTGATCCGAACAGGTTGATCACACGGGCTTCTGGCATCAGTTGCTATGTCCCCTTCTTGGAACGTCCCTCGTAGTGGCGCAGCACATCGGCGGCCTGGCAGGACACGCAGTCCGACTCGGGGAAGGGACGGTGCGTGCAGCCCGGGTCGAGCCGGGCGATGAGGTCAGCCATCTGCGCGAGGAGGGCATTGGTTGAGGTGTGTCCTGCCTCGCCTACTTCCCGGCCGTCGACTCGGTCGGGCATGACGTAGACGTGGCAGCGGTTCCGGGTCTCCGCCAACCGGGCGATCTTGCTCATCTTGTGCAGCCCGGTCAGCACCCCCGACGCCTGGCCGTGGTGCCAGCCGGTCTGGCTGGACAACTCCCGCCAGGTCATCCCCTCGCTGCTGTTCCGCAGCAGCCAGAGGGTGTGCATCTGCCGGTCGCCGGTCACCTTGCGGTCGGCCTGACGGGCTCGCTCCTGCGAGGTATCCGTGCCGGCCCAGCCGCTGTTCGGTATGCCTGCCGTGGTGTACGGCAGCGCCGGTTGTTCGTCAGCCGCGACGGTTCGCAGGTGACGGTCGGGCTTGGTCATGGTGACTCCTCTCTTTAGGTCGGCCTAAAGGCCAGTGGTCAGACTTGTCCCGCGAAGTACCTATTCTACCACATTTGACACACAAGATCAAGTTGCCCTACTTGGGTGGTGTCACCTTGATCGAGAACGTGGTGTGCTCACCCCGCCGCTGCCGCTTCCGGGTGTGCCCAGCCGCCAAGATCGCCTCGACGTACTCGTCCAGGTCCCCCGCCAGCAACCCGTCGAGCAACGCCTGCACAGCGGTCGGCGTGTAGTCGACCTTCTCCTCGTCCGCCGCGTCCTGGCAGGACACCGCGAACCACGAGTGGTTGACCGTCGGATGCTTCGCGATGAACGTGCAACGCACCATCGTCCCGTCCGGGCGCAGGTACGGCTCGTTGCACAACGCAGCGGTGAGGCTCACTCGACTGCCTCGGTCGGCTCCGGCTCCTCGTGGTCGGTGCGGTCGGGTGAGTCCAGCGGCTCCATCTCCGCCGTCACCCGCATCCGGTAGTCGTCCTCACCCGGGTCCAAGTCAGCCAGCGCAGCCACCCTCGGCATCGGCTCCATCCCCAACCGGAAGTGCGCCCGCTGCCGGGGAGCACCGGTCACCCAGGCGTTCCACGCCTGCAACGTCAACGCCACCGTCAGTTGCGCGGGCACGCTGCGCCGACGGCTGGTGCTGGACGGGCTGGAGTAGTTGATCATGGTGCGGCGCCAGGCCAGGATCGGTGACCCCGGACCCAGGTTCATCCCGGTCGCCAACGCCTCGACGAAGTCGGAGCCGAGTTTCTCCCAGGTCTGCGGCGCGTGCTTCGCGATGATCGCGAACACCGTGCACAGCCCCGACCGCAGCCCGTACCGGCCCACCTCGGCCGACACCCGGGACGCCGCCGGTCCCGCCTCCAACAACTCCGGTGTGTCCGCCAGCACGGTCAACGTCTGCGGCGTGGTGACCTGACCGTAGGCGTTGCGGGTGCCCCAGTTCTGGCGCGGCGGCGCCTCGTGGTAGGCGATGAAGCACCGGGTCGCGGCAGCCACGATGTTCGTGTCGGTGTACCCGTGCGCCTTGAGCACATCCCCGGCGGTCCGCGCCCGCCCGGTGTCGAGCGTGTCGTACGCCTCGGCCGGAACACCCCGGCTGACCAGCATCTGCACGCTCTTGCCGGCCTCGGTCACGGCGGCCAGCCGGTGCTGACCGTCGAGCAGGACACCGTCGTCGTCGAACGCGATCCCCTGGTGGGTGACCTGCCACTCACCACGGCGCATGGCCTCGGCCAGTTTGCTGACCCACGCCTTGCGCAAGTTGCGGTTCTCCGCGTTGTGCTCGGCCAGCCAGGTCTTCGCCTTGGCTGGGGTGATCGTCTCTACCCTCGAACGGATAGGCATTGGTTGCTCCTTCGTTTAGGTTGACCTAAAGGCCCCTGCCCCACCGCCGAGAGGCAGTGGGGCAGGGATGCGTTCAGAGGTTGGCGCGCTCGGTGAGCACGACCTCCGCCTTGTCCAACACCCGGTCGACCTGCTCCCAGGTGGTGTCGTCTAAGTCGTTGAACCCCGGGATGAGGTGCAACGGGTCGGTGCACCCCGCCCCGCAGGTCTCGCAGATGCTGAACTCCGGGTACTGCTCGCGGATCACCTCAGTGATGGCGAACAGCGCCGGGTTCAGTCCCGGCCAGTCGGTCTGCATGAGATGCGTGGTGATCTCATACGGCAGGTACTCGTCGACCGCCTGAGCGGCGGCCCCGATCAGGCACCACCGCTGACCGTCCGAGTCGTCGATGCGGTACTCCCCCTTCGTCCAGCCATTGCCCTCGTCGAGCAGGGCACGCGCCTCCCGCAGCACCCGCAGCGGGTCGCTGTCCACCACGGGGAACAGCACCTCCTGGTCAGGGTTGATCGGTTCCACTGGTTGAGCCCCTTTCTTTAGGCGGACCTAAACGGTTTCGTTGAGCGTGACCTCGGCCTTGTCCAGCACCCGGTCGACCTCGACCCAGGTGGTCTGGTCGAGGTCGTTGAACCGGGGGATGACCGCCAGCGGGCGGTCCCCGTCGAACGCCTGGTACTCCAGCAGCCGGTCGGGGAACTGCTCCTGGGTGATCCGGGTGATGACGGCCAGCGCCTCGGTCAGCCCCTCGTACTGGGCGATGTAGTCGGCCCGGTCGTACTTATCGCAGTTGCTGCCCACGTTCTCGCCGACCGCCCGCAGCCCGGCGCCGACCAGGCACCAGCCGACCGGCCTGCCGTCGTCGTAGTTGTCGGGGTCGGGGTACTCCCACCTGGCGTAACTGCCCTTGCACCACGCGCTGCCGTCCTTGAGCAGACGACGCATCTCGTGGATGATCTCCACCGGCTTCACTGGTTGCTCCTTGTCGGCCCTTTTAGGTGGACCTAAAACCTTCGGAACGTCGTCCGTTCCCCGCCACCCACCGAGGCTTCCCAACCCGGTGAGTGACAGGCAACAGCACGAGGCTGTTACTCATCCGACGGTGCCGAGCATCCCCATCCTCAGCACCGCCGGAGTCCTAGTTGGTGAGCAGCAACTTGCCCACCAGATGGGTGTCCGTCAACCCGAGAGTGCGGCACACCAACTCGACCAGCGCCCGGTCGTACTCCGGGTTGCTGCCGCCCTCCGAGCGCAGTATCCGTGCCTCGCGGATGAGGTCCACGTCGGTGAACGTGACGACCTCGGGCGTGGTGGTGGTCGTGATCTTCGGCTGATTCATCAGGTTGCTCCTTCGGTTGATTGATCGGACGGGTCGGGCAGGTGACACGAACAGGGGCAGGTGGTGACCCCGGACCTGACCGTGTCACGCATGGCCCGCACGGTGCTGAGCCAGCGGACCGCCACGATGCCGGCCCGGATGGTGGCGTAGGTGAGCAGCAGCGCGCCGATGGGTGCGGCGTTGGTCGAGCACAGCGCCACCGCGATGACGATGACCAGCCCGTAGTGCCCGAGCCGGGACAGTTGCTCGTCGCCCTTGCGTTCCAGCGCGGCGACCTGGGCGGCGGTCACGGCGCGCCGCCCGCGTCGAGTTGGTCCCGGAGCCGCACCTCGTCGAGCGTGCAGACGTGGTGCCCGACCTCTCGGCACCCGCCCCGGCAGGTGTCGCACAGCCCGTCTTCCTCGTTGGCCGGGTTGCCGCACCAGGAGCCACCCGAGTTGTTGACCGGGACGCGCTGCCCGTTGGGGAGAGTGAACAGTTGCCGACCGAGGCACCGGCAGCGCCGCTCGATCGGCACGACCGCGCTCATCCGACACACACCCGGATGACGTGACCCCAGCAGGCACGCACCGTGACATGACCATCGCTGCGCTTGCTCCGCTCGACGGACTCCTCGGGTGTCGGGCCGAACGCCCGCAGGTACGCCCGGTCGTCCGCCCGCTCGGTCCGGGACGAGTCGACGCAGTGGATGCCACCCATCCAGGTGGGCACCTCGAACCGGTTGATGGCATCGGCCCGGTGCCACTGCCGCTTCGTGTCGGCGTGCCGGAACGCGACCCGCCGCGCCGTGTCCTGCGCACGGCACAGCCGCAGCGCCGACGTGTCCTCCGCCGCCTCGGACAGCGCCGACTTCTCGCACTCGTACCACGGTGCCTGTTCCAGCCGGTCGGCGACCCGGTCGAACGCAGCGTCGGCGTTGACCCACGGCCGGGCGGTGCCCGCCGTGCGCACCGCCTCCCGGTAGGTGAGGTCAGCCACCGTGCACTCGGCGGCCTTGGCGTGCAGCACCGCCGCCTCCCGGACCTGCGCCCGGTGCTCGACCCGGTGCTCGTGCACCCCGCCGACGATCATGCCGCCGACGACCAGCGCGGCGATGACGCCGCCTGCCGCGCTCATGGCTGCACCGTGAGCGAGGCGAACGCACGGACCTGCCGCTGGCAGAACTCCCACGCCATGCTCACCCGGTCGTGGTCCTCCCGCACCGCACCGCAGTACGAGCACACGGCGGCCGGGTCGTAGCCGGCCCGCCGCTCGGTGTCCGCCTGGTACAGCCGGTCGATCGCCCGGGTCAGGTCGGTGCCGACGGTCAGTTCGCTGTCGGTCAGCCGGATCATGGGGCTGGGGATCGGGGTGTACTTGCCGAGCCTGGCCCGCAGCCGGGGCGAGAGAGTGATCTCCCACCCGCCGAGGGTGTGCTCGTGCAGGTGACCACCGAGGTAGGTCAGTTTCTCTGCGAGGTTCATGGGGATGGTGCCTTCCCGGCCCGCTCTTTAGGCGGACCTAAACGGTGGATGGTTGGAACGCCGACACCCCCGGCCCTCTCATGCGAGGGCCGGGGGAAGTGGGGTCAGCGCGGGTTGTTCAAGACCGTGATCGCGAGCGGCACCGACGGTGTCGGCCACGTCTCGATCACGATGCAGCCGGGGTGCGTGGCGTGGTAGATCGCCCAGGTCAGCAGCAGGCCGACCGTGGCCTCAACCGTTGATGCCGGGCCGGGCTGCGGGTCGGGCTGCTGGGGCACCAGGTCGCGGCCGGTCACGCCGGGTCCTCGGTCGCCGGGTCCTCGGTCGCCGGGTCGACCACGACGGAAGCTCCCTCGTGCCGGTCCCGGTCGACGTAGCGGGCGAGCATGACGTGGTAGTAGCGGTCGGGCTGCCACGGTTCGGTGGTCGTGGTCAGCAGGAACTCGACGCCGGGGTGCTCGGGCTGGATCGCGTTGACCCAGGCCATGCGGCTGGCCTCGTCCATGAACGGGCCGACCACCTCGGGTGCCCGGTCGAGGTCACCGTCGAAGGTGAGGATGACGATGATCACAGCGTCACCTCGACCAGCCGCACCAGGCGGGCGCAGTTGAAGATCATCGTGCCGCCCCGGTCCTTGCGCACCGTGTGCCAGCCACCGCACACGCCGAACGGCGGCGGGTCGCACGGACCCTTGTCGCTGACCTTGGTCACGGTGCCGTACTCGTGGTCGTAGTCGAGGACCCGCAGGCCCTCGACCACCACGGTGCCGTCGCCCAGCCGGTGCTCGACCGGCATCGGCGCAGCGCCGCACGCGCAGCCCTCTCGGGTGAAGTTGCTGACGAAGTCGGTGCGCTCACAGGACAGGCAGCGCGCGGTGTTGCCGAACCGGGAGTAACCCGGCAGGGGCCGGCTCACTTGCCGAGCGTGACGGTCGGGCACGGGTCGGTGACGCTGACGCCGTAGCAGGTGGCGATCCAGTTCGGACCGTACTGCGGGCCGACCTTGTGGAAGCACAGGTCGTGGTGGTCACGCACCGGGGTGACCGTGTTGGCCGCCTTGTCGAAGCGATAGACCGGGAGCAGCGGGCAGGTGCACCCGGTTGGTGCGGGCAGCAACTCCGGCTGGCTGTGCATCTCGGTGTACACCGTGACGGTGCGCCCGTTGCGCACCTCTCGGGTGATCGTGGTGGTCATGTCGTGCCTTTCGTTCGGGAAGCGGTGGGCTATCCGGTCGGATGACCCGCCGAACGCCCGGTCTTTAGGCGGACCTAAAGCCGGGCGCTCGACGTGCTGGCCGATCAGGAGATGCGGACCTCGACGGTGTCCTGCTCGGTCGAGGTGAGCGCGATCATGGCGACCAGTTGCTGCGCGTCGTCGCGCAACTCGATGGTCACCGGCGTGCCGTTCACGTCGGCCAACTCGTTGACCGTGAACCAGGACCCGGGCCGGTGGAACGCCGAGGTGCTGATGAACTCGACCGGCTTGGCCCCGACCCAGCGGTCGAGCGGCAGCGCACGGAGCGCGACCTTGCTGATCTTCTTCTTGCCGGTCTCGGCGAGGACCTTGGCGGTGACGCCGGGGGCGAGTCGAGCGGAGATGTACTGCATGGGGATGAACCTTTCGGTGAGTGGCTTTAGGTGGACCTAAAGACCGGGAAGCGAATCTGGGCAAACGCCCACCAACAACTACAATCCTACCACACCTGCCACACTAAGTCAAACGGGGACAAGTTGGTTGAGCCAGCATCGGCCACCCGATGAGGCAGGTTCATTGACCGCGCACCGGCGTCGGTTGGTTGAGCCAGCACCAGCGTCGGTTGGTTGAGCGGGCGGCGGCGACGGCAGGCGCCGACCGGTCAGGGCCGACCGGCCCGGCCCCCCGGTGGGGTGCGGCCGGGTGCGGGCGGGCCGGTGCCGGCCCGGCCGGATCGCCGGCCCGCCGATGAAGCTCCTCCGGTGAAGCTCCTCCGGGGCATGCCTCTGCCCCGCCTCCCGTGCGGGGAGGCGGGGCAGGTCTTTGAGGCGGCTGTCTTTAGGCGGACCTAAAACAACTCGACGTAGCCGCGCGGGCAGGTGACGAGAGTCTCGCCGTGGAAGCGGTGCCGGTAGCACGCGCGCCAGTCACGCTCGGTCGCGCGACGCGAGCCGCCCTCTGCGAGCGCGTCGGCCAGAGGCTGCCCGACCGGGCGCCACGGTCCGACCGTGAGGCACCATTGATCATCGGCATAGGCGCCGACCGGATGCGCGCAACGGTGCGCGTCGGGCAGAGCGTCGGCCGTGTGCGGGCGGAGCGTCCGGTAGTAGGCGGAGGCGGAGGCTGGAGCGGCTGGCAGCGTGAGGCTGCCAGCCGCGACCGCTGCCATGATGACGGCGGTCGCGGCCCGCTTCACGCGAGGCGGCTAGGGTCGGCGACGATCATGGCGACGATGGCCGCGAGGCACACCGCCCACACGATCATCAGTGCGAGGATGACGCGCCGCGCGTGGCGGTCGAGAAGCCAGGCGCTCACGCGAGCACGCTCGCGATCTCGGCCGTGACGCAGTGCGCGCACTCGACGACCGTGCCGGACGCGACCGCTTCGGCTGCCTGCCGCGTCGTCATGAACGCGCCGCCGGACGTGCCGGGCGCGAGCGCAATCTCGCAGTAACGCGAGTGGCAGACCATCGGGCCGGAGCCGTAGGTGAGCCAATGGGTAACGGGTTCCATGATCAAAAGCTCCTTGCGTGGGGATGAGCGCCAACGGGAAGCGGGCGCAAGTGCCTGCGGCACCTCCCCCGGCGACAGGCTTTAGGCGGACCTAAAGACTGTCGACGGGAGGCTAGTCGCAGACCGTACCCTCCCCCGCCCGGCGGACCGGGCGGGGGAGGCGGGGGACTAGGACGCCTTCGCGTCCGCCGCCGACCGGACCGTGACCTCGCGGGTCAGGGTCGCGGTCATGATCGACTCGACGGCCGCGAACCCTTCCCGGTCGAGACCCTTGACGGCGCGGTCAAGCGCCTTCGCCAGCAAGATCGCTTGCGTCGTCGCGTCGTCCTTCACCTTCTCGGCCGCGAGAAGCGCCTTCCCGGCGACCGACGACGGAGCCATGATCAACTCCGCCTCCGCGACGCGCTTCTCCCGGGCCGACAGGCTCTGCTCGGCCTTCGCGTCGGCCTTCGCCTTCGCCTTCGCGTCGGCGTCCTTCTCGGCCGCCGTGCGAGAGGCGCGCTTCGCGGCGTCCTTCTCCTTCTCGGCGCGCTTCTCGTCCTCCGCCTTGACGAAGGCGTCCACGGCCTTGCGCAGCGTGTCGATCTTGTCCGGGCCGAACGTCTCGTCCATGATGATCTTGGACATCTCGCCCTTGTTCGCCATCGTCTGCGACGCGAGGCGCGTCCAGAGCGTCGCGTCGTCCTCCGGCCGGAAACCGCCGACCACGAGCACCCGACCGAGGCGCTTCCAGAGCGTCACCTGCGAGTCCACCTGACCGAACAGGACCGCGTAGGCATGCTGCGTCATGCCGCCGTCCTTGCCGCCGTCCTTCGAGATGTACCCCGTCAGCACCGCGTAGTGCGTCGCATAGGCGGCATTCGCCGTCAGCGTCGCCGCACCCTTGACATACTCCGCCGCCGCGCGCTTGACGATCTTCTCGACCTGCGCCGTCGTGGTCAGAACCTTGCCGTACTGCATGGCGGTTGCCATTGCGAACCGTACCTTCCCGGGCCAATGACCCGATCACCCGGAGCGCGCCTGGCCTGATGCCAGCCTGTCCGCTCCGCCTTGCCTAACACCGAGAACACTACCCGCACCTATCCACTAAGTCAAACCGGCCCCACCTGACCGCATAACCGCAGGTCAGAGGCATGATCAGCCCCACCTTTAGGTGCACCTAAAGAGCTTTTGTGACCTGGCTCACACTGTGACCTGGCCCACACCGGGGGAGCTTTCAGGCCGGCCACGGCACCTCCCCACCCCACGCGCTCCCC
>Ga0207711_10000229_pt1 | contig 59931 bp, 39 predicted proteins | sample KBSS34metaG_FD_184401 | JGI IMG/M metagenome (GOLD analysis project Ga0207711, IMG submission 184401) | Switchgrass rhizosphere microbial communities from Kellogg Biological Station, Michigan, USA - KBS S3-4 metaG (SPAdes) (version 2) | ecosystem: Host-associated > Plants > Roots > Rhizosphere... | reverse complement strand
GGTGGTGGGGCGGGGTGGGGGTCGGCCGGTGCCGGTGGGGCGGCGGTCGGCGCGGGGGGCTCGGGGCGGCGAGTCGTCAGGTAGCTGGCGGCCCGGGTCGTCGCCCGCCGCGGCCGGGACCTCGCCCGCCGCGGCCGAGATCTCGCCCGCCGCGGCCGCGATGTCGCCCGCCGCGGCGGCGACCGGGGTGAGCCGGGGGCGGCGGGGGAGCGACCGGCGGACCAGCAGGACGATCGCGACGGAGAGCAGCAGGTCGACGAAGCCCCCGATGGCGTCGAGGAAGTAGTGATTGCCCGTCGACATGACGACCAACGTCGTGAGAACCGGGTAGCACCCCCCGATGATCCGCGCCCACCGGTGCCGGGCGAACCGGGCGAGCAGGTAGCCGCACCACAGCGCCCAGCCGCAGTGCAGCGACGGCATGGCCGCGTACTGGTTGGTGAGGCCGCCCAGGCCGCGCGGCGCGCTCGCGTCGCCGCCCCACCAGCCCCAGCCGGCGACGTCGGCCATGGTGTCGTGGTATCCGGAGCCGACGAGCAGCCGCGGGGGCGTCGTCGGTAGCAGCCAGAAGCCGACCAGCCCGATGATCGTCGCGAGCAGGATCGTGCTGCGCGCGACCCGGTAGTGGTCGGGGTTGCGGCGGTACATCCAGATCAGCACGGCGGGCGTCAGGATGTAGTGCAGCGTCGCGTAGAAGTAGCAGGCGAGGACGGCGAGCGCCGGGACGTGCGCGAGGCCGGCGTTGAGGGTGCGCTCGGGGTTCAGATGCCAGGCGTTCTCGAGCCGCACCAGCTCCAGGCCGACGGCGTCCGCCCGTGTCAGGTTGTCGCTCTTCAGGCCGCGCACGCCCGTGTACGCTGCGTAGAGCAGCGCGATGCCGAGGATCTCCCACCACCAGCGCGGCAGCCGGGTGCTCGCCGCCGGGCGGGCGCGCCCCGCGTCGCGGCGAGGATCGGGGCGCCCGGCCGGCTCCGCGGCGGGATCCGTGGTTCGTGCGTGTCGCGGCCCGCGGGGTGCCGGACCGGGGTCGCCGTTGATCGCGACGGCCACCTGGACCTCCTCGGAGCTCGACGACGGGCAGGCGCAGCCAGCTCCCACCTGAAGGTGGACTTAAGGAAGCGTCATCGACGACAAATCCGCCCGTCAACCGGTTTAGTCCCAGCAAAGACTGATGTGAGCCCGACCACTCATCGCAGGTCGCGCAACGTTTTCCGGCCGTTCAGCGGCGCGGCTCGGGGGCGACACCGGCCGGCCCCGGCGCGCCCGTGCGTGCGGCCGCCGGTTCCCCCGCTGACCTGGGGCGTCGGCGTCTCCGGCGCACCGTGACGCGGCGTGTCCGGGACACGGCCCGTCCGAAGGTCCACCCGGGTGGCTTTAGTAAAGTCATGGGCAGGTCGAGAGGCGCTGCAACGGGTCGCACCGCGGGGTACATGGGAGCCACCGGCGGGACGAGTGAGGTGGACCCGCCACGCTCGGCTGGTTTCACCACCGAAGGGCGCCTCCCACACACCAATGCGGGAGGTAGCCAGGTGGTAGCGGTCGTCAATCAGGCTCGCGGGGACGAGCGGGCGCGCAGGACCGAGGTGCTCAGGGAGCTGCTCGCGACGCGGGTGGTCATCGTCGACGGCGCCTACGGGACGATGCTGCAGGGCGTGGGCCTCACCCCGGCCGACTACCGACAGGGCGGCTTCGTGCCCGCCGACCACCCGAAGGACGTCACCGGCGACCCCGACCTGCTGAACCTGGCCCGCCCGGACGTCATCAAGGACGTCCACCGCCAGTACCTGGATGCGGGCGCGGACATCGTCACCACCAACACCTTCACCGCAACGAGCATCGGCCAGGGCGACTACGGGCTGCAGTCGCTGGTCCGGGAGATGAACCTGGCCGGCGCGCGGATCGCCCGCGAGGCCGCCGACGCGGTGGCCACCGAGACGGGCAGCCCCCGGTTCGTCGCCGGGTCCGTCGGCCCGCTCAACGTCACGCTGTCGCTTTCGCCGCGCGTCGACGAGCCCGCCTACCGGGCCGTCTCCTTCGACCAGGTTAAGGCGGCCTACGCCGAGCAGATCGCCGCGCTCGCCGCCGGCGGCGTCGACCTGCTGCTCATCGAGACGATCTTCGACACGCTGAACGCGAAGGCCGCGATCGCCGCCGCCGAGGAGACCGCCCCCGAGCTGCCGCTGTGGATCTCCGTCACGATCGTCGACATGTCCGGGCGGACGCTGTCGGGGCAGACGGTCGAGGCGTTCTGGACGTCGGTCGCGCACGCGAACCCGCTGGCGGTCGGGCTGAACTGCTCGCTCGGCGCCGCGGAGATGCGGCCCTACGTCGCCGAGCTCGCGCACCTCGCCGGCACGCACGTCGCCAGCTACCCGAACGCCGGTCTGCCGAACGCTTTCGGCGGCTACGACCAGACCCCGAGCGAGGCCGGGCAGCTGCTCGGCGAGTTCGCCACCGCGGGCATCGCGAACATCGTCGGCGGCTGCTGCGGCACCACGCCGGCGCACATCGCCGCCATCGCGACCGCGGTCAGGGGGGTCGCGCCGCGGGCGCTGGCGGCGCCGGTGGCGCGGACCCGGTACAGCGGCCTGGAGCCGTTCGAGATCGGGCCCGACACCGGCTTCGTCATGATCGGTGAGCGGACCAACGTCACCGGCTCGGCCCGGTTCCGCCGGCTCGTCGAGGCCGACGACTACCAGGCGGCCGTCGACGTCGCCCTGGAGCAGGTCCGCGGCGGGGCGAACATCCTCGACGTCAACATGGACGCCGACCTGCTCGACGGCGAGCAGGCGATGACGACGTTCCTCAACCTGATCGCGACCGAGCCCGAGGTCGCCCGCATCCCGATCATGATCGACAGCTCGAAGTGGACCGTGCTCGAGGCCGGGCTGCGCTGCGTGCAGGGCAAGGGCGTGGTCAACTCGATCAGCCTCAAGGAGGGCGAGGAGACCTTCCTGGAGCACGCCCGGCTGGTCCGCTCCTACGGCGCGGGCGTCGTCGTCATGGCGTTCGACGAGCAGGGCCAGGCGGACTCCACCGAGCGCAAGGTCGAGATCTGCGAGCGGGCGTACAAGCTGCTGACGTCGCCCGAGGTCGGCTTCCCGGCCGAGGACATCATCTTCGACCCGGCGGTGCTCGCCGTCGCGACCGGCATCGCCGAGCACAACGGCTACGCCAAGGCGTTCATCGACGCACTGCCGATCATCAAGGAGCGCTGCCCGGGCGTCCGGACCAGCGGCGGCATCTCGAACCTGTCGTTCTCGTTCCGCGGCAACGACGTCGTCCGCGAGGCGATGCACTCGGCGTTCCTGCTGCACGCGGTGCGCGCCGGCCTCGACATGGGCATCGTCAACGCCGGCCAGCTCGCCGTCTACCAGGACATCCCGGCGGATCTGCTGGAGCTCGTCGAGGACGTGCTGTTCGACCGCCGCGAGGACGCGACCGACCGGCTCGTCACCTACGCCGAACAGCTGCGCGCGTCGGGCGGCGGCGCGACCGGTCCCCGTCGCGGCGCCGACCTGTCCTGGCGGGAGGCGCCGGTGCGCGACCGGCTCTCGCACGCCCTCGTGCACGGCATCGTGGACTTCATCGAACAGGACACCGAGGAGGCCCGGCAGGACGCCGCCCGGCCGCTCGACGTCATCGAGGGCCCGCTGATGGACGGCATGAAGGTCGTCGGCGACCTGTTCGGCGCGGGCAAGATGTTCCTCCCGCAGGTGGTCAAGTCGGCCCGGGTGATGAAGCGGTCCGTCGCCTACCTCGAGCCGTACATGGAGGCGGAGAAGCAGAAGGCCATCGCCGAGGGCCGGGTCGAGCCGGGCCGGGGCGCCGGCAAGGTGGTGATGGCGACCGTCAAGGGCGACGTGCACGACATCGGCAAGAACATCGTCGGCGTCGTGCTCGGCTGCAACAACTACGAGGTCATCGACCTCGGCGTGATGGTGCCGGCGACGAAGATCCTCGACACGGCGGTCGCCGAGGGCGCCGACGCGATCGGCCTGTCCGGGCTGATCACGCCGTCGCTGGACGAGATGGTCGGCGTCGCCGCCGAGATGGCGCGGCGCGGGCTGAAGCTGCCGCTGCTCATCGGCGGCGCGACGACGTCCCGCCAGCACACCGCGGTGCGGATCGCGCCCGCCTACGAGGGGACGACGGTGCATGTCCTCGACGCGTCCCGCGTCGTCGGCGTCGTCTCCGACCTGCTCGACGCCGACCGGGCCGCCGCGCTGGACATGCGCAACCGCGACGAGCAGGCGACGCTGCGCGAGCAGCACGAGGCCCGCCAGCAGCGCCCGCTGCTGTCGCTCGCGGCCGCCCGGGCGAACCGGGAACGGGTCGGCTTCGCGAACCTGCCGACGCCGGCGTTCACCGGGACGCGGACGCTGACGCCGTCCCTCGCGACGCTGCGCGAGTTCATCGACTGGCGGTTCTTCTTCCTCGCCTGGGAGCTGAAGGGCAGCTATCCGGCGATCCTCGACGAGCCGGTGGCGCGCGAGCTGTTCGACGAGGCGAACGCGCTGCTCGACCAGGTCATCGAGGACGGCACCCTGACCGCGCATGGCGTCTACGGCTTCTGGCCGGCGCACGCCGACGTCGACGACCTGGTCCTCGACACGGGTGCCGGCGGCGGCGAGGTGCGGTTCCCGATGCTGCGCCAGCAGACGCAGAAGCCGGCGGGGCGGGCGAACCGCTGCCTGGCCGACTACGTGGCGCCGGCCGGCGGGGGAGACCACCTGGGCGCGTTCGCCGTGTGCATCCAGGGCGCCGAGGCGCTGGCCGCCGGCTTCGAGGCCGAGCAGGACGACTACCGCTCGATCCTCGTCAAGGCCGTCGCGGACCGGCTCGCCGAGGCGTTCGCCGAGTACGCACACCTGCAGGCGCGCAAGGCGTGGTTCGAGCCCGAGGCGTCGCCGGAGCTGGCGGACCTGCACGCGGAGAAGTTCCGCGGGATCCGCCCGGCGCTCGGCTACCCGGCCTGCCCCGACCACGCGGAGAAGGGGGACCTGTTCGCCCTGCTCGACGCGGAGAAGCTCGGCATGGCCCTGACGTCGTCGTACGCGATGACGCCGGCGTCGGCGGTCAGCGGCCTGATCTTCGCCAACGCCGAGGCGAAGTACTTCACGGTCGGCCGCATCTCCCGTGAACAGGTCGAGGACTACGCCGCCCGGCAGGGCAAGGACGTGGCCGAGGTCGAGCGCTGGCTGCGGCCCAACCTGGCGTACGACCCGAAGTAACCGGCCTGGCCCAGGGTCCGGTCTGTGCGGCTGGCCGGTCCGTCGGGAGCCCTTCTCCCGACGGACCGGTCTGTCGGAAGTGCGACTGCGGTGGGCAGTTGGTCCGGTGCGGTGCGCGCTCGCCACCCGCTTCGAGGGCCTGGACCTCGTGGAGCCGGGCGTCGTCCCGCACCCCAGTGGCGCCCGGAGCCCACCGCCGACGGCCAGCTGCCCGCCGCCGTCGACGGCTACTGGGGCGTCGCCCGCGAGAACCAGCCCGACCGCGGGACGAGCCCTACCACGACGTTCCGGGCGCCCGGCCGCTGCGCCGCGCTCCCGGCGCCCGCGCCGGCGCCCGGAGTCGCGGCGGCCCGCCGGCGAGCGCTGTCGCGCATCTGGCAGCCCGGCGGGCAGGCGCGGCGACATACCCTCGCGTGGCATGACAAGGACTTTTACGCCCCGGCCGTGATCCGCGCGGCCGGCCTCGGCGCGCTCGGTCCGGGGCGGATGCACGTCGGCGCTGACCCTGCCCGCCGGCCGCCGCCGTGCCCGAACCGAACCCGGTCAGGAGAACTGTCACGATGGACATCACCGGTCATCCCGACCACCCGGACGGCTGGCCCGAAGCGAGCGGCGAGGTCGTCGTCCTGCTCGACGCCGCGGGCGAGGCCATCGGCGTCGCGCCCAAGGCGACGGTGCACGGACCGCGCACGCCGCTGCATCTCGCGTTCTCCTGCTACGTCTTCGACGCGGCCGACCGTCTGCTGGTGACCCGCCGCTCCTACGACAAGCTGACCTGGCCGGGGGTGCTCACCAACACCTGCTGCGGGCACCCGGGTCCCGGCGAGGCGATGCCGGCGGCCATCTCCCGGCGGCTGGCGGACGAGCTGGGTCTGCGCGCGGGCGACATCCGCCTCGTCCTGCCCACGTTCCGCTACCGCTGCGTGATGGCGGACGGGACTGTGGAGAACGAGATCTGCCCGGTCTTCGTCGCGACGGCGTCGCAGGAGGCGCGTCCCGATCCCGCGGAGGTCGCCGAGGCGTACTGGACGCCCTGGTCCACCTATGCCGCCGAAGTCCTGGCGGAATCCCTCGAGGTGTCGCCCTGGTCGCGCCTGCAGGTGGCGGCCCTGGCCGCGCTCGGGCCGTCACCCCGGGACTGGCCCACGGCCGCGCCGGACACGCTGCCGCCGGCCGCCCGACGGTACGCGCCCGTCGTCCCGCACGCCCGCGGCGCGACCTCGGCCGAGGGCGGGCGGGCGCGGCTCGACGCCGCGGCCGGCGAGCGCTGAGCGTCGAACGGCGGTGATGCTGGGGGACGGCGACCCGCTGCCGGCCACACCGCGGCGGGTGGTGGTGGCCGGCACGTCGGGATCGGGCAAGACGACGCTCGCCGCGCGGGTGGCGGGGGCGTTGGGCATTGCGCACGTCGAGATCGATGCGCTCTACCACGGCCCGGACTGGACGCCGCGGGCGTCGTTCCGCGCCGACGTGGCGGCGTTGGCGGCCGAACCCGCGTGGACGACGGAATGGCAGTACAGCGCCGTGCGGGACCTGCTCGCCGACCGCGCCGACCTGATGATCTGGCTCGACCTGCGCCGCGCCACGGTGATGCGCCAGGTGATCGGCCGCACCCTGCGTCGGCGGCTGCGGCGCGAGCGGCTGTGGAACGGCAACGTCGAGCCGCCGCTGCGCACGATCTTCACGGATCCCGAGCACATCGTGCGCTGGGCGTGGACGGGTCACCACAAGACGGCTGACCGGATCGCCGGGGTGCGCGAGCGGTGCCCCGAGCTGCCGATCGTGCGGCTGCGCGACCGCGCCGCCGTCGACCGCTGGTGCGCCGGGCCGCTGCGGGCCGCCAGCCGCTAGCTGACGTGTTCCGACGCCCGCCCGGGCCCGGCACGGGGCCCGAATCGGTGCGGGCCGAATCGGTGCCGGGCGACCCCGCCGGTGGGTCAGCGGATCTGGGCATCACCTGTGGGGCCGGTCCGGGTGTTTTCGGCCCCACAGGTGATGCGTCGACGCGCAGGTTCGGCCGGCAAAGCGACCGGGCGTGCGCGTCGGTCAGTGCGCGTCGGTTAGTGGGCCGCGGTCAGTGGGCGCCCTCGTCGAGGTCGTCGACGCCCAGCTCGGCCAGCAGCCGCGAGCGCAGGGCGGCGAACGCCGGGTCGGTGCGCCGGCGCGGCGACGCGACGCTGACCGGGACGTCGAGCGAGAGCCGGCCGTCGGTGAGGACCAGCACCCGATCGGCCAGCAGGATTGCCTCGTCGACGTCGTGGGTGACGAACAGGACGGCGGGACGGTGGCGGCGGCACAGCTCCTGGAGCAGGGCGTGCATCCTGATCCGGGTGAGCGCGTCGAGCGCGCCGAACGGCTCGTCGAGCAGAACGAGGTCCGGCTCGCGGACCAGCGCCCGGGCGAGCGCGACCCGCTGGGCCTCGCCGCCGGACAGCATCACCGGCCAGGCCCGTTCCCGGCCCGCGAGCCCCACCTCTGCCAACGCCGCCCGGCCGCGGCTTGCGGCGTCCTTGCCGGACAGGCCGAGGGTGACGTTGCCCAGCGCCCGGGTCCACGGCAGCAGCCGCGCCTCCTGAAAGACGACGGAGCGACGGGTCGCCGCGAGCACGTCGCCCCAGATGCCGGTGTCGAAGCCGCCGAGGATCCGCAGCAGCGTGCTCTTGCCCGAGCCGCTGCGCCCGAGCAGCGCCACGAACTCGCCGGCGCCGATCGTCAGGTCCAGGCCGTCGAGCACGATCCGCTCGCCGAAGGCCCGGCGCAGGCCGCGGACCCGGACGGCCGCGCCGCCCGTGTCGCCGCCGCCGAACTCGTCGGTCGCGCCGGGTTCAGCCGTCGCGCCGGGTTCAGCCGTCGCGCCGGGCTCGGCTGTCGCGCCGGGCTTGTCGGTTGCGCGGGACCCGGCCCGCGCGCCGCCGGTGGCCCGGTCGGCGAGCGCGACGGCTCCGACCGGCGCGGCGTCGGCGGTCGGGGTGGTCACGTGCCGGTGAAGCCGCGTCGCCATGACAGCAGACTCCCTTCGAGGATCCGGACGATGCCGTCGCAGAGCAGGCCGAGAACGCCGTAGATCACCAGGCAGAGGATGATCAGGTCGGTGCGGTTCCAGCCCTGGGCGCTGGTGAGCAGGTAGCCGATGCCGCGGTCGGTGTTGACCTGCTCGGCGAAGACCAGCAGCAGCCAGGCGACGCCGAGCGACCAGCGCAGCCCGATCAGGAACCCCGGCAGCGCGCCGGGGACGATGACACGGCGGATCAGCCCGAGCCGGCCCAGCCCGAACGTGCGGCCGGCCTCCACGAGCCTGACGTCCACGCCCCGGATGCCGGCGAACGTGTTCATGTAGACCGGGAAGACCACGCCGGCCGCGATCAGGAAGACCTTCGCGGACTCGCCGATGCCGATCCAGACGATGATCAACGGCAGCAGCGCGATGACGGGGATGGTCCGCAGGAAGTTCATCGACGAGTCGACGATGTGCTCGCCGGCGCGGAAGAAGCCCGCGAGGACGGCGAGGACGAGGCCGGCCGTCACCCCGAACAGCACGCCCCAGCCGACCCGGACGAGCGAGATCGACAGGTTGTCCCAGAGCTCGCCGTCGCCGGCCAGATCGCCGAAGGCGCGGGCCACGGCAAGCGGCGAGGCGAGCACCCGGCCGCCGACCAGGCCCGTCCCGGTGACCGTCCACCAGACCGCGAACAGCACCGCGGGGCCCGTCAGCCGGCGAACCCAGCCCGGGACCGTCAGCCGGCTCCCGCGGGAGCGCCGCCCGCCGGTCGGGTCCTCGAGGGCGGGTGCCGCCACCGGCTGGGTGGCCGTCGCCCGGGTCGGGGCCGGACCGGTCGGCACCCCCGCGGCGGGCACGCCCGCGTAGGGCGTCCCCGCGGCCGGCACGGTGGCGGGGAAGCTGGGCGGATCCGCCGTGGGCGCCGGGGCGGTCGCCGGGAGGTAGCTGACGTCCGTCATGTCGTCAGCCCCGCGGCGGCGAACTTCCCGGCGAGCTCGGTGTTGAAGGCCGCGTCGATCTCGTCGGCGATCCTGAGGGTCTTCGGGAGCTGGCCGACGCCGATCAGCAGGTCGGCCTGCTTCTGCTGGAACCCCGCGAACTCGTCGGTGACCGGGGCGTACTGCGTCGCAGGCAGGCTGTCGAAGAACGTCCGGCTGGTCGCCGGGTCCTGCTTGAGCAGGTCGACGTAGTAGGCCTTCACCCACGCGTCCGGGTGCGCCTTCGGCCAGGTGGAGGCGCGGGCGAGCCGGACGAGGAAGTCCTCGACGGCGGCCCGCCTCGTCGGGTCCGTCAGCGCCGCCTTCGCGGCGAGGACCACGGAGTACTGCGGCAGCGGCGCCGTCCGGATCTCGCTCGCGCCGGTGCCGGTGAGCGCGCCGCCGTACTGGGTGACCCAGACGACGGCGTCGACCTGGCCGGACGTGAACGTCGAGACGAGGCTCGTGACCGGGACGTTCACCAGCGCGACGTCCTTCTCGGTGAGCCCGGCCGAGTCCAGCTGCTGGAGCAGGTAGCCGTGCAGCGACGTGCCGACGGTGACGGCGACCTTCTTGCCCTTGAGGTCGGCCAGCGTCCTGATGCCCGAGCCCTTGCTCGCGTAGATCGTCTGCGAGTTCACCGTCGACCTGGCGACGGCCACTGCGGTGATCCCGGCACCCGAGGCGTTGGCGAACAGCACGGGCGTGTCGCCCATGTAGCCGACGTCGAGCCGGTTGGCGCTGAACGCCGCGTTCATGTGTGGCCCGTCGGCGAAGGTGTTGTAGTCGAGGCCGAACGGGGCGCCCTTGTCCTGCCCGGACAGCGTCAACTGGAGCTCGAGGAGCTTGCCCTGGTCGCCGACGCGCAGGGTGCTGCGTCCACCGGACGACGACGAGGACGAGGATTCCCCGCCGCCGCAGGCGGCCAGGCCCACCGCCAGCAGGGCCGCGGCGGCGGCGAGGGAGTACAGCCGTCTACGCGGCCTTCGGTGCTGCATGGGATTCTCCATCCACGGGGCGACAGGACGACGGCAGGTGGCGGCCGCCGCGCGCGTCCGTGGCGTGGACGCGCGCGGCGCCGCCTCTCGTGGCCGGGCCGGGGCCAGTCCTGAAGGAAAGCGGTTCGAGGTTGCTGGGGATGCGAGGTGGCTCGGGAGACGCCGCGCTACGGGCGGCGGGTCAGCCGGCGAGGAACGGCTGGCCGGCGACCAGCTCGGAGGAGCGGCCATCGACGCCGACCGGGACGTCGCCCTCGAGCGTCACCCGGTACAGCACCCGGTCGAACTCGGTGATGTCCACGTCGGACGGGCCGAGGTGGGCGGTCGCCCGGTTGTCCCAGAACGCGATGTCGCCCGGGTTCCAGCGGAAGCGGACGGTGTACTCCGGGCGGGAGATCTGCTCGTAGAACAGGTCGAGGATCGCGCGGCTCTGCCGCGGCCCGAAGCCGATGATCTCGTTGTCGCGGCTGGTGAAGCTCGGGCTGACGAACAGCGCCCGCTCACCGGTCTCCGGGTGCACCCGCACGACCGGGTGGATCGCCACCAGCGGGTTCTCCCTGATCTTCTTGCCGAACTCGCTGCCGTCGAAGATCGGCTGCCCGAAGCTGTGCTTCGCGCGCAGCTCGTCGGCGAGTCGCTGCAGCGGCTCGGGCAGCCCCTTGTAGGCGGCGACGAGGTTGGTCCACTGCGTGTCGCCGCCGTAGGGCGGCACGACCTCGGCGCGCAGGATGGAGCCGGCCGGTGGATTCACCAGCGCCGTGACGTCGGTGTGCCAGCCGTTGTCGTAGGTGACCTTGAACTTCTTCCGGGCATCCTTGGCGGTCTGGGCGTCCAGGGACCCGTACAGCTTGTTGTAGCGGCGGCTGTCGATCGGGAAGATCTCCGGGAAGCCCTCCGGCGCGGCGTCCTCGTGCGGGTGCGCCGGGGTGAGCCTGCCGAACCGTCGGCCGAACGCGATCTGCTGGGCGTGGTCGATGTGCTGGTCGCGGAAGAAGACGACCTTCCACCGGTGCAGCGCGGCCCGGATCTCGTCGATCGTCGCGTCGTCGAGCTGGGCGCGAAGGTCGACGCCGTGGATCTCGGCGCCGATGTTCCCGGCGGCCGGCCGGACGTCGATGCCCAGCTCCGAAGGAGCGCTCGTGGTCGGGCTTGTCATGGTCTGCTGGTTTCCCTTCGGGATGACACGGTGCGAGGACCGTGTGAAGAAAAGGTGCGAAGAACGACGCGCGGGAATGCCCGGCCGACAAGTCGGAAAGCCGGCGATGATGTCGCCCGCGGATCGCGGCAGGAATGCGTGCGAGCGAACTCCGCAGCGGCCTTTGTCGGCCGTCTACGAGGCCGACGCTCGCGGCCGATTTCCAGCACCCGAAACGGCGAGAATCTGCGGCCGGTCCGGTCAGGACGTGGCCGGCCTCGGACAACATCGCGCCGCTGTCCAGGGACGTAGGCCTGTCCGTGGTCCGGCCGTCAGGCGGCGGACCGGTATCGTCCAGCGACTGCGCATCGGTATCCACCGCCTTTCGTGAACATTCTTGCGAGTGCTGCCTTCTTCGTTTCCGGCAGGTTTATCATTGCGCGTGCCGCGCGGGTCGGTCAATGTTTTCGGACCCGATGGAAGAAATACCGTCGCGCGGGACGCCGCGTTTCTCCGTCAAATCGCGGCGGCGACGGCAGGATGCGCCCGTCCCGACGGAGTGGTGGGATCGGCGTGGTCCCGGCCGGGTAGCTGGCCCGGGGGCAGGGGCGTGCGCGCCAGCCGGGGCCGGACACTGCGCGGGCTGCGGTGCACGGCGCCGAGGATGCCCGCGGCGGCGGCGACGGCGAGCACCTCCGGCCCGAAGCTGCTCGGCCGCACCACCCGCTCCGGCGCCGAGCGAGACCGAGAATGGGCCGCGACCTCGGCCTGCACCTCGGCGATCAGCTCCGGCCACCGCAGCGTCGCGAGCTCCGTCACGACGAGCACCTCCGGGTCGATCATGTCGATCAGCAGCGCCGCGAGCCGGCCGATGAGGCGCAGCCGGACGCGCACCAGCGCCAGCGCGGCCGGCTCCCGTGCGCCGACGGCCGCGGCGAGCAGCCGGATGTCGGGACGGGGGATCACGCCCTTGGCGACCGCCCGTGCGAGCCACGTCCGCTCGGACAGCGTCACCTGGGCGCATCCGCTCCCGCCGCACCCGCAGCGCTCGGTCGCGCCGGGGATCCGCAGGTGCGCCACCCCGCCGGCCGCCGAGCCCTGACCGCGCAGCACCGTGCCGTCGAGGGCGATCGCGGCGTCGACGACGTGGCCGGCGAACAGGTGCACGAGGCCGTGGCGCGCCCGCGGGTCGCCGAAGAGGATCTCGGCCTGGGCCAGGGCGCGGGCGTGGCCCTCGACGTGCACCGGCAGGCCGGTCGCCGCCCGCAGCGGCGCCGCGACCGGCACGTCGCGCCAGCCGAGCGGCCCGTGCTCGACGACGGTCCCGGCGCGGGCGTCGACGAGGCCGCCGCTGACGACGCCGACCCCCAGCAGGCCGCCGCCCGGCCCCGCCGTACTTCCGGTCGCCGCGCTTCCGGTCGCCGCGCTTCCGGTCAGCGCGCTTCCGGTCAGCGCGCCGCCGGTGGCCGTGCCGGCGCGGTGACCGGCATCCGGCCACGGCCCGCGGTGGCGGCGGACGAAGTCCGGCAGGTGCCGGCTGATCAGCGCGAGCACCCGGGCCGGGTCGCCGTCGTGGTCGATTTCCTCCTGCGCCACCACCCGGCCGCGCAGGTCGACCAGGGCGAACGTCAGCATCGGCACCGCGATGTGTACGCCGGCGGCGAGGTGGCTCGCGGTGTCGACGTCGACGGGCACGTGCGGGCGGCCCGCCCGGGGCGCGGCCCGCTGGCTGCCGGGCAGCTCCCGCAGCAGGCCGAGCGAGATCAGGTCGGCGGTCTGGCGGGACACGGCCGCCGGGCTGAGTCCGGTGGCCCGCCCGATCGTGGCACGCGCGACCGGGCCGTGGTCGAGGACGGCGCGCAGCACGGCCGCCGCCGAGCCACCCGCGGGCGTCGGGTCGGCGTCGGGGAGCACTGCGGCATGCGGCGGCGAGACTCGGGCGGCCTCGCGGCGCGGATCGACGGGCCGCGGGCCCGCGGGCGGCATGCGAGCCGGGGAAGACACGGGCACGGGAGACCTCCTGGTCGGCGGGAGTCGCGGGGTTTCCGCGTGGGGCGCGGTCAGGCGGGCCCATCGGGGAGCGGGGCCGGCCGCAGTTTGGGGCCGGCACCATTGCGGGGCCGGCAGCACAGCGGGGCCGGCAGCACAGCGGGGCAGGCAGCAGGACGGGGCCGGCAGCGGTACGGGGCAGGCAGCACTGCGGCAGGCAGCAGGGCGGACCCGGGATCGGCAGTGGAGCCGGGCTGGCCGCCGGCTGGCCGGCGAGGGGCGGCTGCACGTCGGCTTGGTTGGCCTGCGCGACCCGGTGCCCGCAGCCGGGGGCGTGCGCGGCGGGGTGGCGCGCGGCCGGAGTGGCGCTCGCGCGGGTCCGGGCGGCGCGCCGTCAGCGGCGCGGACGACACAGCGCGCTGGCGACGCGCCGCAGGTCGATGTGGGCGCGGCTCACCAACAGCAGGAGGCAGGCACGCATGGAGGGGACGGTAGGTACCGCCGATGACAATGTCAACTAAGTCGATGGGGATATGTGAATGTGGCGCCGATGTGGCGCGGTCGTGACATGGACGTCGCACGGATGTGGCCGCCGCGCCCGCGACCGCGCCCAGCCGACGCCCCGCGTCTGCTCGCTTGGGTTGACCAGCGGCAGGTCAGCCGCCGCCCGCTCGGCCCCGGCGGCGGCGGGCACGCCACGCGGCGAACCAGCCGGCGGTGGCGATCGCCGCACCCGTGGACGCGCCGTCGTCGCCCTGGTGCGCGACGACGCCGGCAACGGCACCGGCCAGCAGGTCGGCGCAGGGGGCGCACAACCGCCGGCTCGTCACCGTCGTCGTGACGTCGCCGGTCCGGCGCCGTCCACAGCCGTCGCACCTGAACGTCGGTCGTGCGGCACCCAGCGCCATGTTCCCGCTCCCTGCACCCGTGTCCACCGTCGGTGGTCGGTCGCTCCGTACCTCAAAGTGTGTGGGAATCGGCCGCGTCAGGCGTGCGGATCACCGTTGCGACGGCGCGCAGCCGAACCCGGACCGCCCTGGCGGCACGCCGCACCCGGTCCCCATGATCGCGGGTTGTGCCCCGGCGTGGTCGTAAACCGGCCGCCCGGGTTACGACAACGAGGGGGCAGAAACGGCGATCTTGTTGGGTGGCGGAGTGGTGCTGGCCCTGCCGGAGTGGCGCTGGCGCGGGCGGCTCACGGCGCGCTGCTCACGTGCCGGTGGGTGCGTGGTCGCGTGGCGGTGGGCTGCGCTGCTCGCGTGGCGGTGGGTGCGTCGGTCAGGGGGTGCTGGCGGCGGGGAGCAGCTCGGTGCGCAGCTCGTGGGCGCCGTCGGGGCGGCTCGCCTCGTAGTAGATCCGGCGGGCGCCGGCGGGCAGGTCGACGACGCTGAGGTAGCGCAGCGCGCCGTCGCCGTGCGGGGCGCTCGCGTGCGCGGCCGTGCCGACCGCGTCGAACCGGGCGAAGCCCGCCTCGGCCGGTGCGGCGGCGGCCACCCCGGTGCGCTCGTACCAGTTCTCTGCGGCGCTGGCGCGGCCGTCGTAGAAGGCGACCGGCGGGGTGAGCCCGGGGAGCACGGCGGTGATCCGGACCCCGCGGGCGTCCCACCGGCCGGGCCGGGGCGCGAGGGCGACGCCGTGCCAGGTCCAGGTGACGCCGTCGGGGCTGGTCGCGTACCGGCTCTCCATCCGGTCGGTCGCGGCCGGGTCGTCGAGGAAGTGGCAGGAGGCCCACAGATGCCAGCGGCCGTCGTGCCAGAGCACCACCGGGTCCTTGACCGCCGTCCGCTCGTCACCGGGCAGCACCGTGCGCCGCTCCGTCGGGTCGAAGCGGGCCGGGTCGTCGGACTCCAGCAGGTCGACCCACCAGTGCGGGCTGTCCGGGGTGGCGCAGCTGACGTAGAGGCGCCACCGGCCGTCGGGGGTGTGGACGAGTGCGGGGCGCTCCAGCGACTCGGCGCCGAACGGCTCGCGGCCGATCCGGGCGATGTCGGTGAACCGCTCGCCGTCCGTCGACGAGGCTATGACCACGCCGAAGCCGCGCCCCTCGCCGACGGGGCGGCGCAGCCGGTAGGCCAGATAGTAGGTGCCGTCGACCAGCTGGGCGCTCGGGGCGCCGGCCCAGTTGCCCGGGCCCTCGCCGTCGGGGGCCACCACGGTGACCGCGGGCTCCCAGCGGGGGAGCGGAAGGTGGAGCGGGGGCGTCTGCTCGGAGAACGGGGCGGCGATCGGCACCTGTCCGACTCTACCGGCGTGCTACATCTTCATTACTTACCCGGTCGGGAAAGTTCCGTCTCGCTATCCTGCGGGTACACCGCATCCGCCCAGCCGGGCCGACGCCCGTGGACCGGCGTGGCTCACCGGCCGCCCCCGCTTCGCCGGCCGGGCACCTTCCCTCTCCCGGCGCGTTCCTTCGTTGACGCGCGGTGACCGGCATCCGGCAGGAGCGAGATCGACGATGTCCCTTCCCGACTTCCTGGTGATCGGTGTGCCCAAGGCGGGCACGACGGCCCTGCATGCCGCGCTGGCCCGGCATCCCGACCTGTTCCTGCCGGCGGTCAAGGAGCCGAAGTTCTTCCTGTCGGACGGGCCGCCGCCGGCGCGGGGCGGCCCGGGTGACGCGCAGACCTACCAGGAGCACGTGTGGCGGCGCGCCGACTACGAGGCGCTGTTCGATCCGGCGCCGGCGGACGCGCTGCGCGGCGAGGCGACGCCGTTCTACCTGTACGACCTGGACGCCCAGAACCGCATCAAGCGGCTGCTGCCGAAGGCCCGTCTGATCGTCATGCTGCGCAACCCCGTCGACCGGGCGCATTCCAACTGGACCCACCTGTGGGCGGCCGGCCTGGAGTCCGAGCGCGACTTCGTCCGCGCCTGCGCGCTGGAGGACTCCCGGCGCCGCGCTGGCTGGGCGCACTTCTGGCACTACGTCTCCCAGGGCCGCTACGGCGCGCAGCTCGCCCACCTGTTCGGCCTGTTCTCCCGGGACCAGGTGCTGCTGCTGCGCTACCGCGACCTGCGCGACGACCCGGTCCCGACGCTCGACCGGGTCTGCGACTTCCTCGGCGTGCGGACCGGCCTGCTCGACGTGGTGCCGTCGCAGAACGTGACGCCGTTCGTCGCCGACACCCCGGTGAACGCGGTGCTGCGGGCGGCGCTGCGCACCGGCGGCCAGGTCGGCCACCACTTCCCGGTCCCCGCCCGGCGGGTGGTCCGCGACCCGCTGCTCGCCGTCCTGCAGCGACAGCGGGGCGGCCGCATCCCGCTGCGCCCGGCCGAGCGCAAGGCGGTGCTGCCGTACTTCGTCGACGACATCGCGCGGCTGGAGGAGGTCACCGGCCTGTCCTACGCCGACTGGCTCACCGCCGGGCTCGAACCGGACGTCGTCGACGACGGCAGCTGACGGCCGCTACCGATAGCGACCGGCCGAGGCTCCACCGGCCAGGCACCGGCCGGGCCCGCGCCGGCCGAACCTCAGCGGCCCACGCCGCCGGCCGCCCAGCCGCCGTCCGCCCAGGGCGCGGGCGGCAGCGCGAGCAACGCGTCGACCCCGGCGTCCATCGCGGCGTACAGCGCGTGCAGCGCGGGCCGTGGCGACGACCGGTGCCAGGCGTGCGTCGCGAGCCGGTCCGTCGCCGCCAGCATCGGCAGCGCGAGCCGGTCACGGGCCTGTTGGTAGCGGCCCAGCGCCGCGTCCAGGCCCGGGCCGGGCGCGGGGCCGGCGGCGACGACGGCCCTGGCGAGCAGCTCGGCGTCGCGCAGCGCGTCGGAGATCCCGTGCACGCCCAGCGGGTCGAGGGCGAGGCCGGCGTCGCCGGCGAGCGCCCAGCCGGGCCCGAACGCCTGGCGCAGCTGGGCGCCGCGGCCGGTGAACGCGGCCACCCGACCGACCGGCTCGGCGCCGGCGAGCCGGTCGGTCAGCCCCGGCGCGGCGGCCGCGGCCACCGCGTCGAGCGCGGTGCGGGCCTCGCGGGTCCCGGAGCGCACGGGGCGCATCCGCGCGGCCGCCCGGCCGGCGAACAGGCAGGTCAGCTCGTCGTTCGTCGGCACCAGGCCCGCCGACGAGCCCGGCCCGTAGAACCACTCGTAGCCGTCGGTCGGCAGGCCGCGCCAGTAGCCGTAGAGATATGAGCCGGCGGCCGGGCCGACGCGCCGCGCGGGCGCACGGACCGCTCGGGCCACCGTCGAGGCGGCTCCGTCGGCGCCGATCGTCAGCGCGGCCCGGACGAGGAACTCCCGCGGCCCCGGCGCCTGGCCCGAGCCCGCCTCGTCGCCGCCCCGGCGGCGCGCGTCGCCGGCCGCGGCCCGCTCCGCCACCGCGCCCGCTCTCGTGGCGGGGCTGGCCGCGACACCCACGACCCGCCCGGCGCCGTCGGTGAGCAGGCGGGTGACCGCCATCCCGAAGCGCACCTCGGCGCCTGCGCGGCGGGCCGCGTCGGCCAGGGCCGCGTCGAGCAGCGTCCGGCGCGGCGCGTAGAGCGCGTCGAGCCCGGCCACGCCCGGAGTCGGGCGTACCGGCAGCCGCACGTCGTCCTGGGGGCAGCGGAAGACGGCCGAACGGACCGGCGGCGTGCCCGCCGCGATGATCGTGTCCAGCAGGCCCCAGCGGTGCAGCTGCAGCACGGCGCCACGCATGAGCGCGTGCGTGCAGAGCGTGTCGGATCCGGCGGCGGCCCGGTCCAGCAGCAGGACCCGCAGGCCCGCGCGAGCGAGCAGCAGCGCCGTCGCCGCCCCCGCGCAGCGCGCCCCGACCACCACGACGTCACACGGCCGCTTCGCCGCCAGGTAGGCCCCCCGCGGCCGGCCGGTCGGCGCCGGTCTCGACCCGGCCCGGGCGGCGCCGCGGGCTGCCGGCGGGGCGACCGGCGCGACGCTCGGCGCCGTGGCCATGGGCGTGGTGGTCGTCGGCACGCTGGTCGTCGTCGGCCGCGCCGTCATCGGCGCGGCACGCCGTTCACCCGTCCGCTGGGGCGGGGCCACGGGATCTGGCCGAGACAGAGGTGGGAGACGATGGCCCGCGCGTCGTGGCGCACGCCGTCGAGGAAGTGCGAGGTGCGCCGGGTCAGGAACGGCAGCCCGACGACGTAGAGGCCGGGCCGCGGAGTCACGCCGCCGCGCTGGCGGATGCGGCCGGCTGAGTCCCGCACGTCCGGGATCCGCAGCCAGGGGTACGGGCTGCGGTAGCCGGTCGCCCAGACGACGGTGCCGATGCCCGCCGCCCGCAGGTTCAGCCGGGTCGTGGCCGGCGGCGCGTTGACCGGGAGCAACGGCTCCGGGTCGGCCAGCTCGGCGGCGAGGCCGGTGCCGGCGAGGCTGCGCTCGATCCGCTCGAGGATGCCGTACGCCTGCGAGTCGGCGGCGAAGGTCGTGTCCGGCAGGTCGTCGGCGAGCTCGATGCGATGCCCGGACGCCGCGCGCAGCCGGCCGACCAGACGCACCCCGGCGTCGGCGAGCACGGTCAGGTCGAGGTCGCGGTCGGCGACGAGCTGCAGCGACGGCTCGCGGCGGGCCTGCTCCGGGTCGGGCACGTCGTCGATGCCCTGGTCGAGCAGGCCCAGCCGCTCCAACCACCACCAGATGTCCATGCCGCGGTAGGTGCGGGGCAGCCTGCGGTGCGCGCCGACGCTGAGCGTGACCGCGCGGCCGGCCAGGGCCGCGTCGTGGGCCACCTGCAGACCGGACGACGACGCGCCGACGACGAGCACCCCGCCCGCAGGCAACCCCTCGGCGCCGCGGTAGTCGGCCGCGTGCAGCTGGTGGACGCCGCGCAGGGCGCCGGCGAGGCCCGCCGGCACCGCCGGCTCGTCGCAGCCGCCGGCGGCGATGATGACGTTGCGGGTCCGCAGGCCGCCCCGGTCGGTGCCGACCGTGAACCGGGCGTCCGGGCCGCGGCGCGCGGCGGCGGCCCCGCCGATGCGCCGGCCGGCGGGGCGGGCCGACCCGGCGGCCTGGCTGGGCAGGGCGCCGCCGGCGACGAACTCGACGGTCGTGCCCGTCCGGATGGGCGCGTCGAACGACGACGCGTAGTCCTCCAGGTAGCCGACGAGCTCGGGGAAGCCGCGGAACCCGTCCGGGTCGTCGCCCTGGTAGTGCCAGAACGGCAGCCGGCTCATCCAGTTCGGGGTCAGCATCCGCTGGGCCTGCCACCGGTCCCGCCAGCGCTGCCCGACCTCGCCGCGGTCGAGCACGACGTGCTCCCGGCCGCCGGCGGCGAGGCAGCGACTGACCGCCAGGCCGGCCTGCCCGGCGCCGATCACCACCGTGTCGATGGTCTCCATCGAGCTCATCTCCTTCCGGGGTCTCGTCTGCCGGTCGGGCGGGCGGCGGGTGACGGCACCGGCCAGTCCCTCGGCGGGGGCGGCATTGTGCCGGGGGGCCGGCCGGTGCCTGGGGCGACCGCGCCGACGGGGGTGGACAGCGCGGCCGGTTCCAGGGGTCGTCGAGCGGCGTCCGAGGAGCGCGCTGCTCGCGATGAGGGAAAGGCTAGGAACGGCGCCTTCCCCGAACCTTCCAGCGCCGCGTCGGGCAGCCGACACGGCGTCGTGGAGGTCATCCGGCCGACGGGATGTATGCGGGACGAGCCGGGCCCGCGTGGTCGGGGTGGCTGCGGTGGCCCTCGATCGCCTGATCGGGCCGACCGCCCGACCTGGAGCTGCTCGGCGTGGCCGAGCTGGTCGCGGATGCTGGGCCAGCCGGCAGCGGACGCCGTCGGCGCCGGTCGCCCGTCAGGAAGGCGAGGTAGCGGGCCGACTCGTCGGTGATGTAGCCACACCCGGCCGCGTCGCCGACATCCGCCTGCCGAGAACGTGCTTACCAGACCGGCCGTGCAGGGGGCGGCCGACCGAGCGCGCCGGTCGGTCCGCGCTCGTCGGGTGGTCAGGGGTGACGGTCAGGACCGGCGGTCCGGGGTGGCAGTCCGGGCTGGCGGTCCGAGATGGCGTGGTCCGAGGTGGCGTGGTCCAAGGCGGTGTGGTCCGGGGCGGTGCGCTCAGCGGTCACGAACGAGATCGCGGCCGTGCGGACCGCGCCGGTGACCGGGAAGCCGCCGAGCACGAGGGTGCTCCTGGCTCGCTCGGCGAGCTCCGCGTCGACCAGCAGGTCGTAGCTGTCCGCCCGGTAGACGTGACTGTGGGTCACCCGACCGCCGTGCCTACCGGCGAGCGCGAAGGACAGCCCGGTGGCGCCGAGGCCGATCGCGGCGCCGATCAGCAGGCACCACAGGGTGAGCGAGGCGAGCGCCCACACCGGCAGGACCTGGTCGAGCAGGCCGAGGATCAGGCCCACCAGCGCGCCGGTCAGCGCCCAGTGGCCGACGTGGCGCGCCAGCGACGCCCGCCACGACCGGCGGCCGATCGTCTCCACGCAGGTCAGGCCGCGACCGACGATGGCCGTCCGTTCCACCGGAAACCGGGCGTCGGACAGGCGGTCGAGGGCCCGCTCGGTCTGGCCGTGGGTCTGGTACGACGCGACGACCTGCTGCGGCGGCAACCGCCAGCTCAGCTCCGGGTCGGCCGGGGCAGCTGGTGGGGCCGTCAGCTCGGCCGTCTTCCGGCTGGCCGGGTCGGCGGCCGACGTGACCGCGGCGAGCGCGGGTCCCGCGAACGGCTCCGGCCCCCAGGGAAACGGCTCGAGGTCCCCCGCGGACGAACCGCAGGCCGATGTGTCGGTGTCGCGGTCCGGCGGTCCGGCGGCTGTCCGGCTCCGGCGGGCGGCGGCCACCGGGTCGCTGCCACGCAACGTCCAGGGCGGCACGGCGGACCGCTCCGCCGCGAGGGCGCTCGCGGACGCGGTGCCCCGGTAGCCCGCGAACACCGGGCCGACGGCGGCCCCGGGCCGCTCCGAGGCCGCTAACCGGGCCGGACCGTCCGGCTCACGGCCGCCCGAGGCGGAGCCGGTGTTTCGAGGTTCGGTGGCGGCGCCGGTCCGGCGGCGGCTGGCCGGTTTCGCGCCGGGGGCCGGCCGGGCGGGCTGGGCCGCCGGGCCGGCGGGCCGGCCCCCGGCGACCTGCGCGGCCTGCTCCCGGGCCGCCTCGGCGGCCAGGAACTCCTGGTAGCGATCCCGGCTCGCGGCCAGCCGCTGGCCGCGTTCGCGGCCCAGGTCGTTCGCCCGGGCCGCGACGCCCCGGTCGACCGACGGGCCGACCAGCGCCCCGGTCGACCCGTCGGTTGTCGCCTCGGCGTTCGCGAGCGGCCACGTGTCTGCGGCCGCCGGTGCGTCCGCGACCGGCTGCGCGCCTGTCGACGCCGACGCGTCCGCGACCGGCTGCGTGTCCGCAATGGGCTGGGTGTCCGCGATCGGCGGTGCCGCCGTCGTCGGGAGTGCGTCCGGCCACGGCTGCGCGTCCGGCGACGGCTGCGCGTCCGGCGACGGGAGTGCGTCCGGCCACGGCTGCGCGTGCGCCCTCGGCTGTGCGTCCGCCGCAACCGGCCGTGGGGGCACCTCGGCCGGACGCGGTGCCTCGATCTGCGCCTCGGCGTCCGCCGGCCACCGGTCCTGGTCGGCGGGCGGGCCCGCGGGTTCCGTATCGCGCCGTCCGTCCCGATCGGCTACGTCCGCCGGGAAGGTGTCCTCGGGCCGGCCGCGATCGCCGAAGGGCGGGTCCGGGTGGGACCGGTCCTCGGCGTCGTCGTCCTCCTGCGGGCGCCGCGGCGCCCGCAGCCCCAGGGCCTCGCGCCAACCCATGGCCACCACCTCTCCAGGCCGCTGCGGCCAGGCCGCTCTCCGGCCGCTTCCACGTCCCCGGCATGGTGGGCGGCGCCGCGGGAAGGGCCGTCACTCCATGGCTTCCCCTCGACACAAACAGTCAATCAGCTGGGTGCGAGGTGTGATCCTGCCGGCACGGCCGTGGTGCCGGCACGTCCCGCGTCCTCGCCGGCGCTGACGGTGGCGTTCATGGTGGCGTTCACGGTGGCGCTGACGGTGGCGGGGAGATCGGCGCGGACCGTGGTGCCGCGACCGGGCGGGCTGTGGACGGTCAGCGTGCCGTCCAGAGCGGAGACCCGGTCGCGCAGGCCGAGCAGTCCGGTGCCGGCGGCCAGGTCGGCACCGCCGCGCCCGTCGTCGGTGACGGCGACGCCGAGCACCGCGCCGTCGTGGCCGATCTCGACCGTGACCCGGGCAGCGTCGGCGTGGCGCAGCACGTTCGTGACCGCCTCGGCGACGACGAAGTACGCGGTCGCCTCGACGGCGGCCGGCAGCCGCGGCACGTCCGCGGCGACGACCCGGACGTCGTGCGGTGACCGGTCGACGAGCGACGTCACGGCGGCGACCAGGCCGGCGTCGGTGAGGATCTCCGGATGGATGCCGCGGGCGAGCTCGCGCAGCTCCCGGATCGCCAGGTCGAGGCCGCTCGCCGCGCCCGCGAGCAGGTCGGCGAGCTCCGGCCCGGGAGGCTGGTCCTGCGCGAGTCGCACCGCGAGCCGGGCGGTGATGAGCCGTTGCTGGGCGCCGTCGTGCAGGTCGCGCTCGAGGCGGCGGCGCTCCGCGTCGGCCGCCTCGACGATCCGCCCGCGCGAGGCGCGCACCTCGGCGAGCTGCGCGCGTACCTCGGCGGCCAGCCGCTGGTTGTCCAGCGCGAGGCCCGCCGCGGCCACGACCGCGGCGAGTCGGCGCGGGTCCGCCCGCAGCGCCGGGTCGTGCAGCAGCGCGGCGACCCGGTGCCCGTCGCGTTCGACGAGCCGGACCTCTGGGAGCGTCCACCGCTGCTGCCCGGCCCGAGCCGGGGCCGGGCCGGTCGCCCCCACGGCGACCGGGCCGCCGTCCTCGTCGACGAAGGTCCCGGTCTCCGGCCGCCAGTAGGCGATCCGCAGCGACGGGTCGCCCAACGCGCTGGCGAGCAGGGCGCGCAGCTCGGCGTGCGGCAGTGGCGTGGCGAGCTGGGCGAGCAGCGTCCCGAACCGGGTGCGGCCGAACCGCAGCCGCGGGATCCCGGCGAGGAACCCGAGCGGCAGCAGCGCGAACGCCACCAGGTACAGCCACAGCAGCGCCGGTCGCAGCGGGCTGTCCTGCGGGCCGAGTCCGCGGGCCACGGTCGCGCCGGCGCCGACGAGGCCGGTGACGAACACGGGTGCGAGCACCCGCCGCCGCGGCCCGCTGGCCGTCCACCACCGATGCGTCAGCACGACGAGCACGCCGGTGCCGATGACCGCGCCGGCGCTGGCGTTCACCTGGCTCCAGACGATGATCAACGACCGGGGGCCGGCCACGTACAGCGGGTTGTCCCGACCGGCGGGCAGCTGGCTCGTGTCGTTCAGCGGGCTGAACAGCGGGTCGAGCCCGAAGATGATCGCGTACGTCGCCCCGGCGAGGACCCGCTGCGCGCGCGACGTCAGGCGGCCGTCGGGAAAGGCGAGCAGCAGATGGGTGAGCGGCCCCGTCGACGCCTGGCCCAGCAGCAGGCCGAGGCCGAACAGCCAGCTCGTCGTCGCCAGCTGCAGGTCCTCGGCGAAGTAGGCCGCGCCGGCGAACACCATGAGCAGCCCGACCCGGTTACTGGGGTCGCGGGCGTGCGCGACCACGCCAGCAGCGAGGAACAGGTATCCGCCCACCACCCCGGCGATCGTCTCCGGCAGCGGATGAGAGCCGTCCTGCGCCTTGAGGACCAGGGCGCCCACCCCGAGCGCCACTCCCAGGGCGACGCCGACGCCTACGGACAGCGTCGCCGGCCAGGCACGCTGCGGGGGGCGTCCGAGGCCTCCGGCAGGCGCGCCCCCGTCGTCGGCTGACGCGGGACTCGGGGTGGCGCCGGCGCGGGCGGGCGCGTCGAGATCCCCGCCCGGCTGCACGGGCACGACGAGCATGCGTGCGCCCCCCTCGACCTGCACGGCATGATCATCCGTGCCGGCGCGGCCGCTGTCAACGTGACGGCGGCGCCGCGTCGCCACCGCGGCTAGCGGCCGTCGGCGCGCAGGTAGGCGAGGACGGCCAGGACGCGTCGGTTGGCGTCCGGCTCGGGTTCCAGGCCCAGCCGGGCGAAGATGTTCCGGACGTGCGACTCGACGGTCCGAGGCGTCAGCACGAGCTTGTCGCCGATCGCCTTGTTGGAGCGGCCCTCGGCCATCAGCCCGAGCACCTCCCGCTCGCGGGCCGACAGCGTCGCCAGCACGTCCCGGCGGCGCCGGCCGTCGAGCAACAGCGCGACCACCTCCGGGTCGAGCACGCAGCGGCCGGCGGCGACGCCGCGCACGGCCTCCACGAACGCCGACACCCCGCCGACCCGCTCCTTCAGCAGGTAACCGACGCCGCCGATCCCGACACCGGTGCCGTTGCCGCCGCTGCCGCCTGCCGGGCCGGGGCCGCCGCCCGCGGCCGGGCGGCCCAGGCCGACGGCGGCGCCGAACAGCGTCGGCAGGTAGTGCGACTCGAGGTACTGCGACAGCAGCAGCAGGCCGACGGCCGGCTGCTCGCGGCGGATCGCCAGCGCCGCCTCCAGCCCCTCCAGCCGCCGGGTCGGCGGCATCCGGATGTCGACGACCGCGACGTCGGGGCGCAGCTGGGCGACGGCCGCGCGCAGGGCAACCGGGTCACCCGCCTCACCGACGACGTCGAACCCGGACCGATGCAGCAGCCCGGCCACGGCCTCGCGGAAGAACGCCGCGTCGTCGGCGAGCACCACCCGCGGGCGCGGCGGGCCGCCGGGGACCCCGGGAGCGGCGGCGGGCAGGAACGCACTCATCGGCGGGCTCGCATGGGTGTGGGCTCCGGATGTCGTGCGCTGATCGATGTGTCGGGCCGCATCGAGGTTATCGCCGGGAGCGACGCTCGCGGGCCGGCGGTGGCGGCGAAGTTCGTGTGGTCTCGCTGGCGCCGCGGTGGTGCCCGACCGGCGTCGCTCCTTACGCTGAAGGGAGTTGGATCAGCGCGGGCCGGGTCCCGCCCCGGCTCGGGGGCCGAGCTGACCGGTGCGCGACGGTGCGCGCTCGGCCGGGGTGGGCGCGGCGGGCGTGCGCGTGCGGGCACATGGGGCGGCGGAGGGGATCGCGGTGTTGTCGTATCGGGACCGGGTGCGGGGCTGCCTGCTCGGCGGGGCGTTGGGCGACGCGCTCGGCGCCGGCGTCGAGTTCCAGTCGCTGGGCGAGATCCGGCGCGCGCACGGGCCCGCCGGGGTCACCGGGCTGACCGAGGCGTACGGCGTGCTGGCGCCGATCACGGACGACACCCAGATGACGCTGTTCACCGCGGAGGGCCTCATCCGCGCCTCCGTGCGGGGCCGCTCCCGGGGCGTCTGCCATCCGCCGACCGTGCTGTGGCAGGCCTACCAGCGCTGGCTGGTGACGCAGCGGACGACGAAGCCGCCGGCCGAGGTCAGTGGCTGGCTCGCCGCGCAGCCGGTGCTCTACGCGCGTCGCGCGCCCGGCAACGCCTGCCTGTCCGGTATCGCGGCCCCGAAGATGGGCACGCCCGAGAGCCCGGCCAACCCCGACAGCAAGGGCTGCGGCACGGTGATGCGCTCGGCGCCGTTCGGGCTGCTGCGCCGCGAGCCGGAGGATGCCTGGACGCTCGCCGTCGAGTGCGCGGTGCTCACCCACGGCCACCCGTCCGGCTACCTCGCCGCCGGCGCGTTCGCGTGGATCATCGCCGAGGTGCTGGAAGGTACCTCGGTGCTCGCCGCGGCGTCGTCGGCGCTGCGCCGGGTCGAGGACGAGCCGATGGGCCACGAGGTGGCGCGGGCGCTGCGCGCCGCGCTGGGCGCCGCCGCGGAGATCACGGCCGACGGCGGCGCGGGCCGGCCTGCCGAGCCTGCGGTGATGGCGGGGCGCGTGGAGGCGCTCGGCGAGGGCTGGGTCGCCGAGGAGGCGCTCGCCATCGGCGTGTTCTGCGCCGTCACCGCGGGAGGCGACGCGCGCGCCGCGCTGCTGGCCGCGGTGAACCACTCCGGCGACAGCGACTCCACCGGCTCCGTCTGCGGCAACCTGGTCGGGGCGGCCCTCGGCGAGGACGCGCTGCCCGCCGGGTGGCTCGACGACCTGGAAGGCCACGACCTGGTCCGCGACGTCGCCGACGACCTGGTCCGCGAGGTCACCGGCAGCGCCGACGTCGCCGACCCGTGGGGCGGCGCCACCCTGGAGTGGGCCGCCCGCTACCCCGGCGGCTGACCCGGCGCTGCCGACGGCCGGCGTCGCAGCCGAGCACCCGCCCGCCGCGCCCGCGATCTCCCCGTCGGCGGGTGCCGCCGTCGCGACCCGGGCGACGGCTACGGTCCGCGACCGCCATCTGACTGACCTCTCCTGCTGGCACCGCGGTATTCGCGCCGGTGACCGCCGTGGGTGCCGTGCTCTTCCCCCGGCCCCCCGAGACTGGTCTTCCCGACGTGGCGGGCGCTCGCGGCGCGTCGATCCACCGGGCCAGCGGACGGCCGGGGGAAGGGATGCGGCATGGGCAGGAACGAGGCCGGAGTGCGGTCGGCGCGCGACGCGGCGCCGGACCCGGCGTGGTGGGACCAGCAGTGCCTGGACCTGCCCTGGGGCTGGCGGGTCCGCGCGGGCGAGTGGGGGCGGCGCGACATCCCCGATCCGCTGCTGCCCTGGCGGGACGAGGCCCGCCCGGTGCGCACGTCGGACGCGCTGCTGCGGGCGCTGCGGTTCGGCGGCGCGGCGGGTGCCGGCGGCGACCAGGTGCTGTTCGTGCCGGGCTGGTCGTCGACGCCGTACAGCTGGCGGCACACGCTGCCGGCGCTCGCGGCCCGACACCGGACCTGGTACGTGGAGACGCGGGAGAAGGCGTCGTCCCGGCTGCGCCCCGGCGACCAGCTGACCGTCGCCGACATGGCGGCCGACGTCGCCGAGCTCGCGCGCCAGACCGTGACCGCCGCGGGCCGCTACGGCATCATCGCGGCGTCGACCGGCGCGGTGCTCGCCCTGCACGCCCACGCGCAGCTGGACCCGCCGCCAGCGTGGATCATCCTGCTGCTGCCGCACGTCAGCGCGCCGGTGCCGCCCGCGGCCCGGGCGCTGTCGCCGTGCTCGCCGTCGGTCCTGGAGGTCCTGCGCTGGGTCATGCTCCCGGGCGCGGGATATGTGCACCGCCGGGGCGCGAAGAACGGGCTGGGCGGCTTCTACCGGGTCCTGCGGACCGCCGACCCGGGCAAGCTGCGGCAGTCGCTGCTCACCTGGCAGGCCTACCCGGGGCTGGACCTGGACGTGCTCGCGGGGATCCGCTCGCCGTGCCTGGTCGTCGCCGCGTCGCACGACCGGCTGCACCCCGCGTCGGCCGCGCGGCTCATCGCCGACCGGTTGCCGGCGGGCGCCTTCGTCGACGGCCGGACGACGGCGTGGGGACACGGCCTGGAGATGGTCGCCACCGCGGTCTCGTGGATCGCCGCCGCAGGCCGCGGCGCCGTTCGCTGAGGCCAGGCCGGGTTCGGCCGCAGACGTCGCGGCGTGGCCCGTCCGCGGCCGGATCCGGTGCGGCGGCGCCGGTTCCCGGCCGGGTCGTGCCTGTCCGGGCGATGCGATACGGTCGCACCGAAATGACCATGTGTCGCACGGCGGACGTCGGGCCCGGCCGGCCCGCGCCCGGGTGCCGGCCCGCGCCAGGGCGGAGGAGCTGATGGGCGACGTGCCATCGAGCACGCCCTTCGACCCGGACGAGACGATCGTCCAGCGCCCGTCCGCGCAGCCCGGGCCGGCCCCGTTCGCCGCGCCCGAGGAGCCGACGATCCTGTCGGGCGAGCCCGCCGTCCCGCCGGGCTCGGAGGAGCCGACGATCCTCCCAGGCGCGTCCGCCGCCTCTGCGGGCCCGCGGGAGCCGTGGCGGCCGCCGCAGCCGTCGGACGAGTCGCCCGACGCGGTCGCGGCGGAGGCGAGCCCGGTCGCCCCGCCGGCCGCCGACGAGGCCGGCGCCACGACGGCCCGGCACGCGGCCGAGCCCGGGCGGCCGGCGGCGGCCGAGTCGGTGTGGCCGGCGGCGGCCGAGACCGCCGGGCGGGTGCCGGCCGAGCCAGCGTGGGCCGCGCCACTGCCGCCCGCGCCGGTCTGGCCGGCCACCGTGTCGCCACCCACCCCCGCCCCGACCCCGGCGCCGCGCCCGTTCCCGCCCGCGCCGCACGGCTACGGCGGCCCGCCGGCGCCGCCGCCCGGGCAGCCGCGCGGCTGGCCCGGCGCCCCGCCCCGGCCCTGGCCGGGGCAGGCCGATCAGCCCGCGGGCTACGGCCCGGCCGGGCCGGGATACCCGCCGGCCGGCCCGGCGGGACCGGGCTACCGGCCGCCCCCCGGCGGTCTCACCCCGCCGGCCCGGCGGCGGTTCGGACGCTGGGGACTGGTGCTGCTCGTCCTCGCCGTCTGCCTGCTGCTCGGCGCCGCCGCGACCGGGATCACCATCCTGGCCACCCGCGACGACGCGAAGCCGACCACGGCGCAGGCACTGCTCACAACCCCTCCGACGCTGGTAGCGCAGCTGCCCGCCGACCCGGACCGGGCCCGCGCGGTGTACGGGATCGGGTTCTCCGCCGACGGCCGGCGCCTCGCCGTCGCCGACGGAGGCACGACGGTCGGCTACCCCGGCCAGGCGGCGCTGCGGCAGTACGACGTGCGGGGCAGCGCCACGCCCGCCGAGATCGGCCGCTCGACGATCGCCCGCCCCGACTGGTGGGGCATCGCGTTCACGCCCGACCTGCGCACCGCCGCGGTCGGCATCTCCGACGTCGTCCTGCTCGACGTCCACGACCCGGCGCGGACCAGCGCCGTCAGCCAGCCGTTCGGCCAGCACTCGGGCACGGGCCACCGCACCCTGTTCGCACCCGACGGCCGCGTGCTCGCGATCGCCACCCCGGACGGCGCGGTGCGGCTGTGGAACGTGGCCGACCGGGCCGCCCCCAAGGCCGCCGGCGCGCCGTTCGGCGGCGGGGCGCAGGTGCTGAGCCTCGCCTTCTCGCCCGACGGGCACACTCTCGCCGTCGCGGGCTCGGACAGCCTCGTCCACCTGTGGAACGTCGCCGACCGCGCCCACCCGACCGCCATCGGCCAGCCGTTGACCGGGCACGTCAGCGGCGTGTGGAGCGTCGCGTTCTCGCCCGACGGCAAGACCCTCGCGACGGCCGGCGGGGACCGGACCATCCGCCTCTGGGACCTGGCCGACCCGGCGCGGCCCCGCCCGCTCGGCGGGCCACTCACCGGCCACGCGGACGGCGTGCTCGCGGTCGGCTTCTCGCCCGACGGGACCGTGCTCGCCAGCCACGGCCCGGACAACATCATCCACCTGTGGAACGTGGCGGACCCCGCGCACGCGGCGCCGCTCGGCCAGCCGCTGGCGGACCAGTGGGGGGCCACCTTCTCCCCGAACGGTGACCTGCTCGCGACCGTCGGGATCGACAACTCGATCCGTCTGTGGCGGCTGCGGTAGCGGTCGCCGGGCGCTGTGCCCGGACGTCGCGGCGGGGGCGTGGCCAGCCTTCCCGTGGCCGCGGACGTGACGGGACGCACTGACGCAAAGGCGACACCTCGGGTACAGGGTTCGTACTGGCCGCGGGGCACCTTCGCGCCGGAGTCTTGGAGTCCGGGCGGCGAACGGGGCGCGCCGGTCGGATCCCGAACCGGAGCGGAGGACTGGCGATGGCGACGTCCGCGCGCGAGGCGGCCCGTGCGCCACGGGCCCCGATCGCCGCGACGCGGATCGTCGAGATCCGGCTGCTCGGCGAGTTCGGCGCCCTGGTCGGGCCCGTGGCCGTGCCGGAGTCGGCCTGGTGCCGGCGGCGGGCGATGTCGCTGGTGAAGCTGCTCGCTCTCGCCCCGGCCCGGCGGCTGCACCGCGAGGTGGTCGTCGACGCGCTGTGGCCGCAGCTGCCGCTGGCCGACGCGGTGCCGCGGCTGCACCAGTGCGCCCACTACGCCCGCCGCGCCCTCGGCGGCGCCGACGCCGTGGTGCTGCGCGGCAGCGTGGTCGCGCTGTGCCCCGACCGGGACGTGACCGTGGACGCCGAGGTGTTCCGGCGTGCCGGCGCCGCAGCCCTGGCCGGGCTTGTCGACCCGGGAGCGCCCGATCTCGCTGCGGCGGCTGGGCCGGGCGCGGCGGTGGCGGCCGTGCCCGGCGCCGGGCGCCCCGGCGACGACGGGTCGGACCCCTGGGCGGGCAGCCTCTCCGGCCGGGTCGTGAGCCTGGACCGCTGTGTCGACCGGACGCTCGCCGCGCGCGCCGCCGACGCCTACCACGGGCCGCTGCTGCCGGAGGACGCCGCCGAGCCCTGGACCGAGCCGCACCGCGAGCAGCTGCGCCAGCTCTACCTGCGGATGCTGCGGGCGGCCGGGCGCTGGGAGCGGCTGCTGCTGGAGGACCCGGCCGACGAGCGGGCCCACCTGGCGATCATGCGCCGGCACGCGGCCCGGGGCGAACGGGTCGAGGCGCTGCGCCAGTTCGACCGGCTGGCCGCCGTGCTGCGCCGCGAGCTCGGTGCCGCCCCCTGTCAGGACGCCCTCACGCTGCGCGCCGCCGTCCTCGGCCTCTCCGCCTGACCGGCGGGCGCTGCCCGGGGGGCGCGTCGTCGGGTCCGCCGTCCGGCGGCCCCGCGACGACGTGGTGCGAAACCCGTCGGAGGCGTGCACCTCCGGCGGCGACCACGGCCACGGCCCGGCGTAGGCGTCCAGTGCCACCCGCAGCGCGTCCACCCGCTCCGCGCCGAAGCGGGTCCGCCAGCGGCGCTCGACCTGCGCCACCGCCGCCGGCCAGGTCCGCCGGGCGTACGAGCCGGCCCGTGTCGGGCGCAGCGGGGTCCCCGCGGTGACGCCGCGGGCGGTGCCGTAGCCGGCGCGGCGCTCGGCGCACCGTCGCCGACGGCGAGCCAGCCCCAGCGCTCGAGGCCGCCGACGTTGCACGCGGCGCCCGGGCGGGACTGCAGCTCGCCCACGGTGACGCCGTCCTCGTCGAGGCACCGCAGCCCGTTCGCCCACCTCGCCAGCGAGATCCGGAACAGCCCGGCCCCCGCCGCCTCGGAGCACAAGATATCTAGATGTATTGGCGTCCGCCACCGTCCGGGCAGCCGATGGCCGGCGCGCCGTATCGTGCCGGGAATGGAGTACGTCCACGGCTACTCGGACCAGGAGCACCTGCGGCTGGGCGCCCAGGCCGCGACGCTGACCGAGCTGCTGCACGCCGACACGCGCTACCCTGCGGGCAGCCGGGTGCTGGAGGCCGGCTGCGGGGTCGGCGCGCAGACGGTGATCCTCGCGGCGAACAGCCCCGGCGCGGACCTGACCTGTGTGGAGATCTCGGCGGCCTCGATCGCCGCCGCCCGAGCCCGGGTCACCCGGTCCGGCCTGGCCAACACCCGGTTCGTGCGCGCAGACCTGTTCGAGGCGCCGTTCCCGGCGGCCTGTTTCGACCACGTCTTCGTCTGCTTCGTGCTGGAGCACTTGGCCGACCCGGTCGGCGCGCTGCGGGCACTGCGCCGGCTGCTGCGTCCCGGCGGCTCCGTCACCGTGATCGAGGGCGACCACGGCTCGGCGTACTTCCACCCCGACAGCGAGCCGGCCCGCCGGGCGATCGGCTGCCTGATCGACCTGCAGGCCCGCGCCGGCGGGGACGCGCTGATCGGCCGTCGGCTGTACCCGCTGCTCGTCCAGGCCGGCTACCGGGACGTCGCCGTCTCACCCCGCGTCGTCTACGCCGATGCCAGCCGCCCGAACCTGGTCGAGGGGTTCACCCGGCGTACCTTCACCGCGATGGTCGAGGGCGTCGGCGAGCAGGCCGTGGGCGCGGCGCTGCTCGACGCCCCCACCTGGGCCGCCGGCATCGAGGCACTGCACCGCACGACCGAGCCCGACGGGACCTTCAGCTACACGTTCTTCAAGGCGACGGCGACCAACCCGGCAGCCTGACGCCGGCCCGACCGGCGTCGCGGCGCCGCCGCGCTGCGAACCGCGCGGTGACCGTTGTCAGGACGCGGCCGGGCGCACCCAGTCGACCCGGATCCACAGCGAGGTGGACGAGGCGACCAGCGCGCCGTCCGTCGTGTAGAGCGCGGAGGACGCGCGCAGTTTGCGCCCGTCGATCGCGTCCGCGCTGGCGACGGCGACGTACGTCTCGCCGGCGGTGATCACGCTGCCGGCTGGGAGCGAGACCGTCTGCCGGGCCAGCAGCGCCGCCAGGTCCTCGGCCGGCTGCGCGGCGCGGTGCGCCCAGAACGACGGGCAGTCCAGCGCCGCCCAGAGCAGCTGCCGGCCGACCGTGCCGTCGGCGTCGGCGAGCCCGTGATCGACGGTCCAGGTCGTGGCGACGAGGCCGAGCGGGCCGCCCGCGACCTGCCCCGGCCGGATCCGCAGGCCGTCGCCGACCGCCCGACCGATCCCGCAGCCGAAGCAGTCGGGGAACGGGTGGTCCGGCGCCGCCGCCCGACCCGCCCCCGCGCGTGCGGCCTCGTCGAGGCCGACGAACGGCGGCGGCGCGCCGTTGCCGGTGACGGTCGCCGCGTGTGCCTGGACGAGCACGGTGCCGGCGCGGACCAGCAGGACTCCGCCGTCGTCGGCGGCCACGACGTCGAGCGGCGTCTCCAGCGGGGTCAACGCGCGCAGCACCGCCTCGGCGGTGGTCGCCCCGGCCGTCGCATCGGCGTCGGTGTCGTCGAGGTACCCGGCGAGGGTCCCGGAGATCCACCCGCCGTTCGCACCACCGGGCGGCCCGTTGAACCGGGCCGGCACGACGATCGTGGCGAGGGCGTCCCGGCCGCCGTCCGCGCCGGGCATCGCCCGGATCTGGCCGCCTTCGGAGCTGGAGGTCGTCGTATTCACGCGTCCGACGCTAAGGCCTCGACCCGTCGCCGTGCCGAGGTGCCGGACCGTCCGGCCGCACCCAGGCAGGCCGCCGCGCCGCCGTCGCCGTCGCCGTCGAGGTAGGTTCACTACAGGGCGTAGTCATTTGTGTGCGGCTGAGGCGGCCGCTGGCGTCCGATGGACGGTGGCTGGTGGCCCAAGGTTGGGTCGGCGGCGGTCTGCCGGCCGACGGGGGTCGCGACGAAGCCCGAACCGTGTCGGATGGGTGAGCCTATAGTGACCTTCAGTCGACACACTTCGCCACCGGTCGGAGGAAGTGTGTCGACTGAGTGAGCCTATAGACGCCGCCAGCCGACACGGTTCGGGCATTGAAGTCGGCTCCGGCGCCTCCACCGACGACGGCGGGCCCGCCGGTGGTGCCGGCGGGCCCGCCGGTGGTGCCGGCGGGCCCGCGTCAACGGTCGTACGGGTCGGTGCTCAGTGCGCCGCGCCGCGCAGCGCCCGGCGGTACCGGCCGAGCGCCATGACCGGCCACACCAGCCGGTACAGGTTGTAGTTGATGTAGAAGTAACCGGCGAAGCCGGTGCCCGTGTACTGGTCCTCGTCCCAGCCGCCGTCGGCGGTCTGGGTGGCGGCGAGCCAGCCGACGCCGCGCGCTGCGGCCTCGCCGCGCGGGCCGTCGCCGACCCGGTCCGCGGCGATCAGCGCGAGCAGCGCCCACGCCGTCTGCGACGCGGTCGAGACGCCCACGCCGGCCGTCGACATGTCGTTGTACGAGTAGATGTCCTCGCCCCAGCCGCCGTCCGGGTTCTGCCGGGAGACCAGCCAGTCGGCCGCGCGCTGGATCGCCGGGTGGGAGGCGGGCAGGCCGGCCGAGCGCAGCGCGGGCAGGACGCCGCCGGTGCCATAGATGTGGTTGACGCCCCAGCGGCCGTACCAGGAGCCGTCGGGCTCCTGGGAGTGCAGCAGCCACTCGACGCCGCGCTTCGTGCGCGGGTCGTCGCCGAGGCCGAGCTCGCCGAGCAGCTCGACGACGTGCGCGGTGACGTCGGCCGACGGCGGGTCGGTCAGCATGCCGAAGTCGGCGAACGGGATCTTGTAGACGAGGTGGCCGGCGTTGTCGACGTCGAACGCGCCCCAGCCGCCGTCGGCGCACTGCATGCCGAACACCCACTGCAGGCCCCGGTAGGTCGCGGCCACGACCTTCTCCGGGCGGGGGTGCGATACCCGCATGAGCGCGAGCATCACCTCGGCGGAGTCGTCGACGTCCGGGTAGGTATCGTTCTCGAACTCGAACGCCCAGCCGCCGACGGGCACGTCCGGGATCGGCACCGACCAGTCGCCGCGCCGGGCGGTCACCTCCTGGCCGACCAGCCAGTCGGCGGCGCGGACCAGCGCCGGGTCGTTCGAGGCGAGGCCGGCGTCGGCGAGGGCGATCGTCGCCAGGCACGTGTCCCAGACCGGCGACTGGCAGGACTCCTGCATCCTCGAGCCGTCCGGGCGGATGACGCTGTAGTCGTCGAGCGAGCGCAGCGCGGCGGTGAGGACCGGGTGGTCCATGGGGTAGCCGAGCACCCGCAGCGCGATGATCGAGTAGGCGGTCGGCGGCTGGATCCCGCCGAAGCAGCCGTCGGCCTCCTGGCGCACGATGATCCACCGCTCGGCGATGCCGAGCGCGAGCGCGCGCAGCGGCCCGATCGAGTGCCGGTGGTAGACGTGCAGCGCCTTGTCGATCCGGTGGAACATCCAGTCCCAGGGCAGGTGCTCGAGCGCCGCGGTCTTCAACCCGCGGGCGGCGCGGGCGCCGACCCTGCGCAGCCGGCCCGCAGGCAGCGGGACGCCGGGGCCGCCCCCGTCCTTGGCCCGGCCGGCGACGTCCGGCAGCTCCGGCTCGGCGGGCCCGCGGCGGCGGCGCTTCGACGCGCCCGCCGGCGCCGGCGCGGCGGCGGGGCCGGCGGCGGGGCCCATCGGGGCCTGGCCCGCGGGGGAGCCGGCGCCGCTGCCGACCTGGAAGAGGTCCTCGATGGTGGTGTCCACCCAGGCGTTCGCGGCCCGCCCGCGCCGGCGGGACTTCGTCGTCGGCGTCGGCGGCGGGAAGAGCTCGTCGATCGGGAACGGCGGGGTACCGGTCGGCCGGTGGGCCATCAGCACGGTGATCGCGACGATCGTCTGCCGGCCCCACGAGGCGAACCTGTAGATCGACAGCGGCAGCTTCGCCGGCAGGAGCATCAGCTCCGGCGGCAGCACCGGCAGGTCCTCCCAGCGCCACCAGCCGAACAGCGCCAGCCAGATCCGGGTGAAGATCCGGCTCGCCGGCACCCCGCCGTGCGCGCGGGCCCATGCGGCGGCGGCGCGCATGTGCGGCGCGTCTGGGCTGTCGCCGACGAGGCGCAGGCCGACGTAGGACTCGACCGTCGCGGCGAGGTCGCCCGGGCCGCCGTGGTAGATCGGCCAGGACCCGTCTGCGTTCTGCCGCGACCGGATGAACCGGGCGGTGAGCTCGGCCTGCTCCTGGTTCCAGACGCCCAGCCACTTGCGCAGCATGAGGTCCTCGGCGTCGATCGTGGTGTTGCTCTCCAGGTCGCCCTTCCACCAGCCAGCGTCGTCCTGCAGCGAGCGCAGGTACGCGGCGGCGCGGTCGACCATGCCGTCGAGCTCCTCGTCGGGGCTCGCGACGGGCGCCGGGAGGGCGAGCGCGGCCGCCGCCGGCGCCGGCGGGACGGCGACGAGGTCGGGCGTGGCGGCGGCGCGGGCGGCGGTGGCCGGGAGCGCGCGGACCTTGGCGCTGTGTCCCCGGGCCATGGCGCGCCCGGTGGTCGCGGCGGTCGTGGCGGCGGGGGCGACGGCCGGCGCGTCGGCCGTGATGAGGACTCCGGCGGGGTCGTCGTCGGCCGCGCCGCGGGGCGCGGGGGCGAACGCGCTGGCCGGCGAGTCGGTGACGACCGTCGTCTCGTTGGTGGTGGTCACGAGATTGCCCTTTCTCCGCGGGTACGCGGCATACCAAGGCCGGGGACAAGCGTCACATACCGGATATATGGGGCGACGGCGAGCAGTGTTCGGCCGCGATGGCCGGCGCTCGTCCGCCGGGTGGGGCGGCGCGGCCCGCGACGCCGAGGTCGGCGGGGCAGGGCCTGCGCATGACGGGCAGTGGTACCGGCCCGGGCCTATCCTTCGGCGGTAACGCCGCCGGTGGGACCGGCTATGCCCTGGTCGGCGGGTGGACCGGTCGGCTGGGCGGCGGTCGGCGCCGGAGTCGGGCGGCGGGCGGCGGCCGCCGGGGCGGGTCTGGCCGCCTCGGTGCGGTCGGGGGTGGGATGGGCCGAGTCGGCGGGCACAAGCTGGTCGATGCAGAACTCGACCATCGCGAGCATCTCGCCGAGGTCGCCACTGCCGCGGGTGAACCAGGCCCGCACGCCGACCTGCACGGCGGCGAGGAACGCCGCCGCCGTCAGCTCGGGACGCAGATCGATGCCGCGGCTGTACGCGGGGCCGGCCTGCGGGCCGAAGCGCGGCGCGATCGCGGCCGCGAGCCGGTCGCCGAGGCGCACCATCCGCTGCAGCATCGCGGCGCTCACGGCGGGCGCGCCGTTGGCGATCAGCAGGTGTTCGACGTATCCGTGGAACGCGGCCGGCTGCGGTGCCATCGCCGCCCAGGCGTCCAGCGCGGCGGCACGCAGCGCGGCGAGCGGAGGCTCGTGCGCCGGCCGGTCGTGCAGGGCCGCGAGCGCGAGCTCGCCGACCTCGTCGAGCGGCGCGAGCGCCACCTCCTCCTTGCTGGCGAAGTACCGGAAGAAGGTGCGCACCGAGACGTCGGCGCGCAGCGCGATCGCGTCGATCGTGGTCGCGTCGTAGCCGCACTGCGCGAACAGCGCGTGCGCGGCGTCGACGATGGTGAGCCGGGTGCGCTGCTTCTTGCGCTCGCGCAGGCCGGCCGGTACGGGCTCGTCCGCGGCCGGGCCGCTCGGCCCGGCCGGGGCGTCGCCCGTGGGGCGGTCGCGGTCGGCGGGGGACATGGCGGTCCGGCCGACCGGGCGGATGATGGGTGCGCTGTCCGCCGTCGAGGTCAGTCCGGCGAGCAGGCGGCGCGCCGCCGTTCCCTTCGCCATACCGGTCCCCATGTGTCCCCCTCCGGAGGATGGCTGCCGCCGGGCGGCTGCCACCGTGTCTGAGGAGATCGTATGACAGGGGATGGCAGATGGCACCAACTGCCACTTTTTTGACAGCCCTTGGGTGCCAGCCACAACGGTGCAACGCCGGGGCGACTACCAGGCGATGATGTGGTCAAACGCACGGTCGACTGCACGCTGGAGGCGGCCGGAGCCTGCTGCCAGGCGTCGCCTCCCCGTCACCATCGGCGGACCTCGGCGCCGCACACGGAAACGCCCCCTCCCGAGAACGGGAGGGGGCGGGGCCGGCGGACCGGGCCGGCGCGGGCGGGGCCGCGCGGACGCAGAGTCGGGGCAGCCGCGCCGGCCGGTCGCCGGCGCGGCTGCGGTCACTTCGCGGTCAGCTGGGTGACGCTGTTGGAGACCTTGTCCTTGACCTTCCCGCCGGCGAGGTAGGCGTTGTCGCCGGCCGTGGCCGCCGCCGCGTTCTCGACGCCCGCCGGCAGGTCGCCGGCCTCGGTGACGGAGTTGTCGCTCGGGTCGAACTTGTAGATCTTGGTGGCCGCCTGGCCGCCCGACTCGCCGCCGGCCAGGTACGTGCTGCCGTTGAGGGTGAACGCCGAGGCGTCCCTGAGGTCCGCCGGCAGCTTGCCGACCGTCGAGGTCTGACCGGTCGCCGGGTCGAACTGCTGGATCGCGTCGGTCGGGCCGTTCGCCGCCTCGCCGCCGAAGACCGTGACCTTCTGGTCCGACCCGGAGCCCGTGGTCGCGACCGCAGGGTTACGGACCGGGGTCGCCAGCTTGCCGACGTTCTGGAACGTCGCGCCATCGCTGGTGGCCAGGATGTCGCCCTGGGTCGTGGTGCCGTCGTCGCCGCCGACCAGGTAGGTCTTGCCGTTCGCCGTCGCGGCGCCGTGGTTCTCCCGCGGTGCCGGCAGCTTGCCGACCTCCTGGCTGGTGCCGCCCGAGAACGTCTGGACGACGTCGGTGGCCTTGCCCGAGCCCGAACTGCCGCCGAAGACCGTGGGGGTGCCGTTCACAATGGTGGCGGCCGCGTCCGTCACCGGCTTCGACAGCGTGCCGGCCGACGTGGCCATGCCGGAGCTCGGGTCGACGGAGGTCACCTGGTTGGTCGGCCGGCCGCCGCCGTCCTCGCCGCCGAGGACGAGCATCCGGCCGTCGTCGGCGACGGCGGTGGCGCCGGTGACTGCGGTCGGCAGGGCGAACGGCGCGTCCGAGGCGGTCAGGGCGCCGGCGCCGGGGCTTGCCGTGCCGGACGGTGTCGCCGAGCCCGAGGGTGTCGCCGAGCCGCTGGGGGAGCCCGAGCCCGACGGCGTGCCGAAGCCGCTGGGGGAGGTCGTGCCGGTCACGCCTGGCAGGAGCGAGGCCGTGCCCGGGCTGCCGGTCTGGAAGGTCTGGGCGGAGGCGCCGGGCTGGCTTTCGCCGCAGCCGGACACGAGCGCGGCCGCGAGCACGCAGCTGGCGACGCCCGCGGCGGCCGCCGCCGCACGGGTCGCCGGCCCGCGTCGGGGCCGGCGGGACGATGATCCGTAACGTCTGTCCACCTCGGCATACTCACTCAGCGTGACGGCGCAGACGAGTCGACCTTGACGTCGGCGGTCGCGCTGGCAAGGCGACACGCCGGCGCCGGCCGGCCTACGTTGCGGCGCACCCGGTGCCGCGCAGGGCCTCCCGCGTTGTCCACGCCGTTGACGACTCCTCGCGATCCTCATGATCATTTGTGCTGGCGGTCCGGCAGGCGACACCGGTCGGCACCCGCACGCGAGCGGGTCCATGATGGTGGCGTCTCACGCCCGATTCGTTCCCAGCCTGGTGGCCGCGCGGCATTTGTGCCCGACCGCGGCCCGCCCGGCCGCTGGGGGTTCCGCAAGGAAGGATGGCGATGCGGCCGTTGACGCGGGCGGCGCGGACCGCCGTCGGAGTGCTCGCCGGCACGCTGGCGCTGGCGCTCGCCGGCTGCGGGCCGAGCCTGCAGGACGACATCCCCCAACAGCTCACCGCCAGCCCGTCGGCGCCGCCGGCGTCGGCCGCGGCGGGCAGCACCGGCACGGGCACCCCGCAGCCGTCGGCCGGCGCCACGCTGCCGCCGGGCGACAAGGCCTACCTGGCGCAGCTCGCGCGCACGCTGCCGGACCTGTCCGCCGAGGACCAGTGGAAGATCGACCAGGCCACCTGGACCTGCACGCTCTTCGACGCCGGCATGACGCTGCGCGGCGCCGCCACCACCTCGGCCCAGGTCTCCGACGACCGGCTGACGGTCGGCGACGCGGTCACCCTCGCCCGGGCCGCGGTCCCGAACTACTGCCCCAACCACACCGCAGAGCTCGCCACCGACGGCAGCGCCCCGCTCGATCGCACCCTTGACGCCTACGCTCAGGGCGCCTGCTTCTGGCTCGACTACGCGCGCGAGCTCAACAACGGCGGCAAGCAGGTCGGCGACATCGACCTCGCCTACGCCGTGTTCGCCGCCAGTGTCGAGGCCAAGCGCTCCATGCCGCTGGACTTCCGCAACGCCTGGCTAGCCCTGACCAGCGACATCAGCAGCGCCCAGGGCCTCACCGACCGCCGCACCCTGTGCGAGCAGCACGGTTGGGGCGGCGCGGGCAAGCCCGCCTAACCCGTCGGTCACCTCGACGACCGGCGTCCATGATCGCCGGTTGCGCCCCCGCCTGGTCGTGATCCGCCCCGGAACACGAGCACACGGGGGCCGAGACCGCGATCATGGGCGAACGATCAGTCAGGGGAAGACGGCGTAGAAGCGCCAGTCGAGGACGTCGCGGGCCGGGGCGCCCGGACTGTCGGCGTCGGCGCGGACCAGGCAGCGTAGCCGGGCCACGCCGCCGCCGGCCGGGCGCGGCGTGAGCGCCTCGACGGCGACCTCGCCGCGCAGCGTGTCACCCTCGTGCACCGGCCCGGTGTGGTCGCAGCCGTCCCACCCGGCAACGGTGACCAGCGACGGCAAAGCCCGGGCGACCTGGGCGAACGCCACGCCGATCGTGTGGCCGCCGTAGACGAGCCGTCGCCCGCCGGCCGCCGCGGCGTCGTGGTGGACCTGGGCGACGTTGAGGGTGAGCCGGGCGAGCTCCGGGGCGCTGGACACGACGTCGCCGCCGCCGATCCGGCAGGACTGCCCGACGGCCAGGTCCGCGAACCGCGGGCCGGCGGCGAGGGCGCCGAACGGCGCCAGGTCCCAGCCGTCGACGACGGCCGCGAGCTCCGCTTCGGTCGGCTGCGCGCCGACCCGCTCGGTGTCGTCGCCGTGGCCGGTGACGTGGTCGGGGTCGCGCAGCGGCAGCATCGCGCAGCGCCAGAAGTCGAGCACGCCGCGGCCGAGCTGGTCGACGGTCGTGATCCGCAGCACCGCGAGCCCCGTCGGCCGGCGGCCGGCGCGGGGCTTGTTCTGCCGCAGCGCCACCACCTCGGTCGTGGTGCGCAGCGTGTCGCCGATCCGCGGGGCCCGGCGGAACACCAGCCCCCGGTAGAACAGGTTGGCCTTGACGTGGTGGGTGACCACCGTCGACTGGCCGATCGCGACGTCCCAGACGACGTTCGGCGCGACGACCGGCGCGGCGGACGGGTCGGTGCCGGTGACGTCGGCGCACAGCGCCGCGTCGAGCGCGAGCGCGAGCCGGCCGCCGACGATCGCCCGGTGCGCGTCGACGAGGCCGCTCGTCAGCGTCAGCCCCGGCGCCGAGCGGAAGATCTGCCCGACGGCCAGCTCGTCGAAGTACGGCCCCTCGGCGACTGCGGTGTCCAGCGCCGAGGTGTCCAGCGCCGAGGTGTCCAGCGCCGGGGTGTCCAGCGCCGGGGTGTCCAGCGCCGCGTCGCCGGTCATCGGCCGTCCCCGCCCTGGCCCCGGCCACCGGTCGCGCGGTCGGTCGCCGCGATGACGCCCCGCCCCGCCAGCGCGCCGATCTCGGCGTCGGTCAGGCCAAGCGCCTCGGCGAGGACGGCGGCCGTGTCCGCGCCGATCCGCGGCGCCTCACCGGGCGCCCCGTACGCCCCGTCGAAGCGCAGCGGCGAGCGCGCCGTGATGGCCGGCAGGCCCTGCGACGGCACCTCCCGGCGCGGCGCGTCGTCCGCCGGCACCAGCACGTGCGCCAGCACCGGGTGCACCCCGCGGGCGTGCGCCGCGACGACGTCCGTCATCCCCTGGTAGCGGCCCCACAGCACCCGGGCCGCGTCCAGCTCGTCGGCGACCTGCTTCGAGTCGCGGCCCGCGAACCAGGGCCGCAGCACGGCCGCGATCGTCTCCCGCAGCCGGTACCGCTCGGACTCCAGCGTCAGGTCGGCGTCGAGCGCCGCCTCCAGCGCAGTGAACACCTGGCCGGTGCCGGTGACCGAGCACAGCGCCGCCCACTGGCCCTCGGTCAGCGCGACGACCATCACCCGCTGGCCGTCCCGGCAGGCGAAGTCGACGCCGAAGCTGCCGTAGACGTGGTTGCCGTGCCGGGGCCGCTCGTGGCCGCTGGCCGCCGCCTCGGACAGCCAGCCGAGGCTCGCGACGCCGGCGAGCGCGACGTCGGACAGCGCCAGCTCGATGTAGGCGCCGACGCCGGTGCGGGACCGGGCGTGCAGCGCGGCGAGCACGCCCGTCGACACGGACAGGCCGGTGACGAGGTCCCAGGCGGGCAGCACGTGGTTGACCGGCGCGCCGCCCTCCTCGGTGCCGGTGATGCCGGGCAGGCCGACCTGGGCGTTGACCGTGTAGTCGACGGCGGGCCTGCCGTCCGGGTAGCCCTGGACGCGCAGGTGGATCAGGTCGGGCCGGCGGGCGGCGAGCAGGTCGTTGGCCATCCAGCGCCGGCCGACGACGTTGTCGATGAGGACGCCGCGGTCCGGGCCGGGCGCGGCGATCAGCGCGACGACGAGCTCCCGGCCCTCCTCGGAACGCAGGTCGAGCGCGACGGAGCGCTTGCCCTTGTTCAGCGAGTGCCAGTAGTAGCTCTCCCCGGTCGGCGCCACGGGCCAGCGCCGGTAGTCGCTGCCGCCGCCGACCGGGTCGACGCGGACGACGTCGGCGCCGAGCTGCGCGAGCGTCATCCCGCCGGTCGGCCCGGCGACGAAGCTGGCGCACTCGACGACGTGCAGCCCTGCCAGCGGGCGCCCGCCGGCGGCCGCGATCACGCCGGCCGTCCCGGCACGCCCGCCGGCTCGCCGGCGACGACGGCACGGGCCCGGTGCCGGGCCGCCGCACCGGCCGCGGGCTTGGCACCTAACGAACGGTCAAGGCAGACGGCGGCGGGCACGTCGGGCTCCTCGGATCGCGCGGACGTCGGATCGCGCGGACGCGGCCCGCCCCAGGTGCGGGCGGACCGACAGTCGGCAGGCAGAGCGAATGGTACGGCGGCCCGCCGGTCGGCTGCCTGGCGTGCGGCCGCCGGGAGCCCGGCCGGTCCGGCCGAACCGGCCGAACCGGCACCGAGGCAGCGGTTCTGTATTCGGGTATCCGCCCTGGGTGACGGTCCGAGGGCGCGGCGGGGGCCGGTGGCATACCTCGATCGCCCCGGCGTCGGGTGCGCCAGGAGGGCGGTCCATCCTGAGACGCGTGGATGACGACATTCGCGAACTGCTCAAGGCCCCGCCGGCCTACCTGTTCGGATGGCCCATCCCGCTGATCGACGAGCTCGGCCTGCTGTCCCGTGCCGCCTATGATGGCCGGATCGGCCTCGACGAGTGGCGGCGGCGCGACCAGGAGCTGCGCGCCTCGATGCCGCCGCTGGCCAGCCCCGGCATGGTCACGGCCATGCACCGGCGGGTGACGGAGGCGTGGCGGGAGGCCCGGCGCGGCTCGTCGGACACCGCCGCCGCCGAGACGCTGCTGACGATGATGGGCCGGCTGCGCTACCTGACCGAGCTGGCTCCGACCGACGCCGAGCTGTTCCACGAGCTCGGCGGCCTGACCCGCCAGCTGCGCGGCCTCAGCCCGCAGGACAATCTGAGCCGATCGCTCGGCCGGCGTGCCGAGCTGATCCGCAACTGGCTCGCGACCTCCGGCGAGTTCGACCTGGTCAGCGGCCTCGAGTGGGCGGTCGTCGGCCGCTACCGCTGGGTGAGCACGCCGCTCGGCGCGGTCCCGACCTACGTCGACGAGGCCCGCCGGCTGGCGCTGACCGATCCGGCGAACGCGGCGAAGTCGGCGGCGAGCGCCGGCATCCGCGGCCATGAGGGCGTGCCGCCGCAGATCGCGGCGGCCGAGACCCGGCAGGCCATGCTGTACTCGTCGTTCGCGGTCCTGCTCGAGGAGACGGCCGCGCGCGACGGGTTCGAGGAGCTCGGCGACGCCCTGGCCGCGGTGTGGAACCGCCCGGCGACCCGCCGGTTGCTGATGACGGCCACCGCCGGCGGCTGGCCGTGGATCTTCGCGACCTACGACCCAGGCCTGCCGACGGTCGCCCCCGGCCCCGGCGCCCGCACGCCCCGCGCGGCCACTCCGATCTTCCACGCCACCGAGTCGGAGTTCGCCGCGACGCCCCTCGACTGACCGATCGCGGCCGCGACCGGCCCCGCTCGATGGCCGGAGTTCTCCCGTCCTCGGTGGTCGAACGGTCTACAGGCCGGTCTCGGCGATGGTCCGGCGGATGCCGTCGGCCAGCGGGGTGGGCTGCCAGCCGAGCTCCTTCTGTGCCTTGGACGAGTCGGGCGTGGCGTTCCACAGCAGGTACTGCAGCTGGCAGCGCGCGATCGGCGGCGGCCGGCGGGTGACCCTCGCGACCGCCTCACCCACCGCGGCCATCGCGGCCAGCACCGGGCCGGGCAGCGTCACCGCGGGCACCCGCCCCCGGCCGGAGACCTCGACGACGGTCCGGGTGAGCCGGGCTACGGTGGCGTGCTCATCGCAGAGGATGTACCGCTCGCCCGGCCGGCCGTGCTCGGCCGCGAGCAGATGCCCCAGCGCCATGCCCTCGGTGAACACGACGCCGAACCCGCCGGTGGGCACCGCGGGCAGCCGGCCGCGCAGCACGGGGCGGAACATCTGCGTCTCCATCGAGGCGTAGCCGGTCGGGCCGAGGCCGTAGACCGTCGCCGGGTTCACGAACACGACCTCCACCGGGCCGGCCGCCGCGCCGATGGCGCGCTCCGCCCGCTGCTTGGAGCGCTCGTAGTGCGTGCCCTTGTCGGCGACGGCGAGGTTCGTCTCGTCGAAGGCGCCGCCCCGGGGCGCGTGGAACACGTCGACCGTGCTGGTGTGCACCAGCCGGCGCACCCCGGCGGCCGCGGCGGCCCTGGTGAGCTGCACCGATCCCTGCACGTTGACCTGGTCGAACAGCGCCGGGTCGGCGAGCCACTGCTCGGGGATGCCCATCGCGTTGAACACCAGCTCGCGGTCGGCGCAGGCCGCGGCGAGCGCGGCCGGCTGGGAGGCGTCGCCGCCGACCAGCTCGACGTCGGTCGGCAGGACCCGGCCGGCTCGGGAGACGTCCCGGACGAGCGCGCGCACGTCGTGGCCGGCCGCCAGCGCGGCCCTCGCCACGGCCCCGCCGACCTTGCCCGTGGCCCCGGTCACCAGTACCCGCACCTCGGCGACGCTAGCCGCGGACGCGCCGGCCCGCAGGCCGAGCCGGCGGCCCGGCCTGCCATGTCGTGCGATCGGTCCACAGCACCCGCATCGGGATTGTCGACCTGGATGCACCCGAGTTCTTCGTCCGCGCGTCATCTCGCGGATGCCGGCCGGGGGGAGTGGCGCGCGAGTCTGGGTCCCCCCAGATTCCCGACAAGGAGCATCCGTGGTCGACATCGATCGCCGCAGGTTTCTGAGCCTGGCCGGCGGGACCGCGGCCCTGGTCGCCCTCGACCAGAGCATCGCGCGCGCCGCCGAGATCCCGGCGAACCGGCGGACCGGCACGCTGAAGGACGTCGAGCACATCGTCGTGCTGATGCAGGAGAACCGGTCCTTCGATCACTACCTCGGCTCGCTGCGCGGCGTCCGCGGCTTCGGCGAGCCGCATCCGGCGGTGCTGCCGAGCGGCCGGCCGGTCTGGCACCAGCCGAACGGCGCCGGCGAGCTGCTGCCCTTCCACCCGGACATGGCCGACCTCGGCGCGGCGTTCCTCACCGGGCTGCCGCACGCCTGGCCTGACGGGCACCAGGCGCTCAACAAGGGCGTGTATGACGGCTGGGTCCCGGCCAAGGGCACGCCGACGATGGCCTACCTGCAGCGCCAGGACGCGGCGTTCCACTACGCCCTCGCGGACGCGTTCACTGTCTGCGACGGGTACTACTGCTCGTTCATCGGGAACACCGACCCGAACCGCTACTACATGTGGACGGGCTGGACCGGCAACGACGGCAAGGGCGGCGGCCCGGTGCTGTTCAACGACGAGCTGGGTTACGACTGGAAGACCTACCCGGAACGGCTCGAGGCCGCGGGCGTGAGCTGGAAGGTCTACCAGGACGAGGGCACCGGGCTCGACGCCGCCGGCTCCTGGGGCTGGGTCGACGCCGACCCGTACATCGGCAACTACGGCGACACCTCGCTGCTGTACTTCAACGCCTACCGCAACGCCGCCCCCGGCAGCCCACTGTACGAGAAGACCCGGCGCGGCACCCGGGCGGCGAATGGCCAGGACTACTTCGAGCTGCTGCGCGCCGACGTCAAGGCGAACAAGCTGCCGAGCATCAGCTACGTCACCGCGCCCGAGGCGTTCAGCGAACACTCGAACTGGCCGACGAACTACGGCGCCTGGTACATCGCGAAGGTCCTCGACGCGCTCACCAGCAATCCCGAGGTGTGGAGCAGGACGGCCCTGCTCGTCACCTACGACGAGAACGACGGCTTCTTCGACCACCTCGTCCCGCCGCACCCCAACAACGACCTGGTACCCGGCGCGAGCACCGTGCCGACGACGAACGAGTACTACCGCGGCCCGAAGGGCGACGCCCACTACGGCCTCGGCCCGCGGGTCCCGATGTACGTCGTCTCGCCGTGGAGCACCGGCGGCTGGGTGGCCTCCGAGACCTTCGACCACACGTCGATCATCCGGCTGATGGAGCGTCGCTTCGGCGTCAAGGAGCCAAACATCACCCCGTGGCGCCGCGCGATCTGCGGCGACCTCACGTCGGCGTTCGACTTCGGCAAGGAGCGGACCAGCCCGCCGAAGCTGCCCGACACCAGCGGCTGGGCGCCCAAGGACCGGGCACGGCACCCCACCTACATCCCGGCGGTGCCCGCGACCGGCACGATGCCGCACCAGGAGCCCGGCCAGCGGCCAGCCAGGCCGACGCCCTACGAGCTGTCCGTGCAGGAGACGTCGAAGCCGGGCGCGGCCACCCTCGCCGTCGAGTTCCACAACGACGGCACGCTCGGCGCCCACTTCCAGGCCCGGCTGCTCGCCCCGGTCGGCGCGCCGCACAGCTACACCGTCGGCGCCGGCGCGAAGCTCGCCGCGAGCTGGCCGGTCAGCGGGAACTACGACGTGCAGGTCCACGGCCCGAACGGCTTCTTCCGGCGCTACGCCGGCGCCGTCGGCGCGGACAAGGTCGCCGTGTCGGTCCGACGCGCCGGCCGGTCGTCGGTGCTGCAGGTGTCCGTCGACGCCCCGAAGGGCGTCACCGTGGATGTGCGCAACGCCTACGACAAGCAGGGCGCGCACGGCCCGGGGTCGCGGAAGCTCGCGATCGACACCCGGCACGCCGCCGGCTGGTACGACATCACCGTGTCGGTCCCCGGCACCGGCTGGGTGCGCGTCTTCGCCGGGCACCTCGAGGACGGCGGGCCGTCGGTGAGCGACCCGCGGCTCGGGGGCTGAACCGGCTCTGTCCGGCTGAATCCGGCTGACCGCCGGCTGATCACGGGCGGGCCGTCGGCTGACTGCGGGCTAACAGGGGGTGGACCGCGGGCTGATCGCGGGCCGGCCGGGGCGGGTCGTGGGAATCTCGCGTCCGCGAGGTCCCCGCGGCCCGCTGCGTTGCGGCCGCACCCGGCGCCGAGCAGGCGGAGCGGCGCTGGCCCTGCACGGCGCTGAGCGGCTGGAACATCGCCGGGCACCACCCCACAACGGACACGACGTGAGCATGCTGCCTCACCGGCGACCCACCGGGCGAGGTTTGGCGGAGGGTGGAGGACTCGAACCTCCGCGGGCAGAACCCGACCTGCGCTTAGCGGGCGCGTCCCTTACCGAACTCGGGCAACCCTCCGTGGAACCGGTGTCGTACGCGCCTGTGCCCGTACGAGTCTGTGCTGCTCGAAATGTGTTGGACCTCAGGGTGCCTGTACCAATGAGCTACAGCCTCCTGCGCGCGGTGCGTGGAGTTGAGCGTGGTGCGTGAATGTGCGCGGTGCGTGGGTTGGGCGCGGTGCGTGGAGCCTCGGGGATTCGAACCAGGCTCGAACCCCAACGGCTTGCGCCGCCCTTCCGTTTTCGAGACGGAGGCCACCCCGACGGTGACGTCATCTTCCAGAAGGGCCGCCGCCAGCGCGGCCTCGGTGCTCCGTGCGGGACTTGAACCCGCAGTCTCCGGGTTGAGGGCCCGGCGAGTTGATCCGCTTACTCCAACGGAGCATGGTGACCCGTGGGCTGGTACCTAGCCCTTGACCCGGCCGCCGGGAGCGAGACGGGCGGGAGCGCCGCGGGCCGCGACGCGTCGGAAAGTACTGCGCGTTGTCGTGCGCGTGGTCGCCCGAGGACTTGAACCTCGCGCCTCCCGTGTATCAGACGGGTGCTCTCCCCTGATGAGCTAGGGGACCGTGGTGGGGCAGGCGAGCTGAGGTGAAAGGACTCGAACCTCTATCTCCGGGTCCAGGGCCCGGCGGCCTGCCCTTGACCGACACCTCAAGGAGCGACGGCGCTGCGCGTCGCGTGGGCCCGGGAGGTACCGAGCCTCCCTCTCCCGCTCTTCAGACGGGCGCTGATCCGTCTCAGCTACGGACCCGTGGAGTGGACGGCCGGGCTCGAACCGGCGACCTTCACCATGGCAAGGTGACGTGCTACCGCTGCACCACGCCCACACGGGAGGAACCCGTCCAACAAGAAACCCGCCGGCGACGCGGGGACGTTCCGCGCGGGTGGTTCCGAGCCGCCGGGCGGATTCGAACCGCCGACCTGCCGCTTACGAGGCGGCCGCTCTGCCGACTGAGCTACGGAGGCCTGACGGCATGACCGGATTCCTGGCCGGGCCGCCGCGTACCCCTCACAGGAGTCGAACCTGTGCCCCCCCGGGTCGCCGCCGGGAGCTCTGTCCGCTGAGCTAGAGGGGTGCACCGCCGGCGGCCCATCGACCGCGTTCGTGGCGACGGTGCCGGCGTCGTCGGGACGGCCGGATTCGAACCGACGTCGACCTGATCCCAAATCAGGTGGGCTACCGCTACCCCACATCCCGTTTCGGTGGCCCGCGGCGGGTGCCGCGGGCCACCGGTGTGCCAGGGACGGCGCCCTGGCATGTCGTGTCCGCTGTGGAGTTGTCAAGCGTGCGGGCGCGGCCCCGGCGGGGCGCGCAGGCAGGGACGGAGGGACTCGAACCCCCAACGAACGGTTTTGGAGACCGTCGCTCTACCGTTGAGCTACATCCCTGAGGAGAACGGCCATGCGGGCCCTGTTCCCTGGGAAATGAGAAGACCGCCTCGCGGACAGCTGGCGCGGGCGGTCGTGTTCCGAGGACCTGTCAGGTCCTCGGTGCCCGCCTCGGGCTTTCCGCGGCCGCCCACCAGGGCATGGCCGTGGCTGACACGCGGCCCAGGAGGAGATCGGCCTGGGAAATTCGGTCCGAATATGTCGGTCGCATGCCGCCGCCTCCTCTGCCGTCGTCGCCGAGTCTCGCTCGGCGCTTCTTCGCTCCAGACTCCGGGTCCGGTCCCGCTTGGCGCGTGCGTGCCCGGTGTTTCCCGGGCCTCGTTCGTGCGTCTGAAACCAGGATGCTCCCGCCCCCGGATTCCCTCAAGCTATTTTTCGCGGCGCCCGCGGGCCGGGTCGGCGACGCGCCCGGTACGGCGGCGGACCCGGGAGCCCTCGATCTCGTCGAGGCAGTCGATATCGGGGTCGAGACCGCCTTTACCGCCCCGATTTCGCCTGCCTCGACGCACCGACCGCGCCCGCAGGTCGTGTCAGCGGTTGCTGGTCGGTGGCGCGGGGCGCTCCAGGCTGGCGACGAGGCGGGCGAGCGCGGGCAGTGCGGCGCGGATGCGGCCCTGGTCGACGTCGGTGAGGCGGCCGACGACGCCGACGACGGCGGAGTGCAGGTCGCGTTCGGCCCCCTCGACCTCGGCGCGTGCGTCCGCCGACAGGTACAGCCGGGCGACGCGGCGGTCGTGCGGGTCGCCGCGCCGCTCGACCAGGCCGGAGCCGACGAGATCCGTGATCAGCGTGCTGAGGTTGTGCGGCCGCATCGACAGGGCCTCGGCGGCGTGCCGGACCGAGACGCCGGGCTCGGCGGCGAGCAGGCGCATCAGTTGGATGTGCCGTGGGCGCAGCTTCTCGAACGCCGCCGGGGTCGCGGTCGGCTTCTCGGCGCCGACGACGAGCCACAGCATCCGGGCCGCCTCGACGATCTCGACGGCCAGCTCCTCGGCGCGCCCGTCCCGGGCCGCCGTGACCGATCGCACGGTCTCGCGGGCGACCCGGCGCCGGGCGCCGGGCGGCGTGGCGTGCGCCGGCGTCGCGTGGCTCGACGCTGCGTGCTTCGGGGTGGCGCCGCGGCTGGGGGACCCGGTCACGTCGGAGTCCCGCCGGCGGTCGGGCTCCGGCGCGCGCGGCGCGGGGACCCGGACAGGCGGCACAGGAGAGGTTCCCGGGGGAGTCCGCACATCACAAAGCCTGTTCTATCGGAGTTTCCGCACCGTTCAGCCCAGGTTTCCTGAACGTACCGAGAGCCTTAGGTCCCATGGGCAGGTCCCCCGATGAGGTACCCGCCACCTGCCGCCTCGGCCCCACCCCCGTGACGAGAACCCTGCTACGCCGCAGGTTCCGGCTTCGACGTTAACCGGCCGGGCCTCCGGGTGCGACGTCGGTCGCCGCCGCCGCCGCGCCCCCATCGGCTCCGGTTCGCCCGTCCGCGCGGCGGCCGTCGGCCGGCCGCGGGGAACGCCGCGGACGGCGGTCCCGTCTAGCACCGAAGTGACTCCTCGGCTAGAGCAGATCCCTGGCTAGAGTGTTGGGGTCCAGGGCGAGACCGGCCGGTTCGCGGCGTCTTCGGCCGTCGCGGGCTGGCTGCCGGGCCGGCCGCGGCGTCGGCTACTGTCAGGCGTCGTGACCAGGTACGGAACTGCTCTGGGCCATGGGCCCGCGGGCCGTGGCGCCGCTGCTCCCGACGCCGCCCAACCCGGCCCCACCGGTGACGCCGTCGAGGTGCGGACCGCCGTCGAGGTGCGGACCGGTGTCGTGGGGATCGGCCGCGCCGCTGGCGACCCGCGCGTACGCGTGGCGGCCCGGTGAACTGGTTCCAGGGTGGCGTGCTCGGTCTCGTCCAGGGGCTGACCGAGTTCCTGCCGGTCTCGTCCAGCGCGCACCTGCGGATCGTCCCCGCGCTGGTGGGCTGGTCGGACCCGGGTGCCGCGTTCACCGCCGTCAGCCAGATCGGCACCGAGACCGCGGTCCTGCTCTACTTCCGCAAGGACATCGCGAAGATCGTGTCGAGCTGGGCGCGGTCGCTGACGAACCCGAAGTACCGCGGGACGCACGAAACTCGGATGGGCTGGCTGATCATCGTCGGGTCCATCCCGATCTCGATCCTCGGCGTGACGCTGAAGGACACGATCGAGGGCCCGTTCCGCGACCTGCGGCTGATCGCGACGACACTCGTCGTGCTGGGCCTCATCCTCGGCGCCGCCGACTGGTACGCGGCCCAGGCGGGAAAACAGGGCCGGCACGCCGTCCCCAGGGCGCGCAAGACCGTCGAGGACCTCACCACCCGCGACGGCCTGATCTACGGCCTCGCCCAGGCGCTCGCGCTGATCCCCGGGGTGTCCCGCTCGGGCGCGACCGTCAGCGGCGGCCTGTTCCTCGGCTACACCCGGGAGGCGGCGGCACGGTACTCCTTCCTGCTCGCCATCCCGGCTGTCCTCGCCTCCGGGCTGTTCGAGCTGAAGTCGGTCGCCGACGGCTCCGACGGCGACGTGTCCTGGGGCCCGACGATCCTGGCCACCGTGATCGCGTTCGTCGTCGGCTACTCGGCGATCGCCTGGTTCCTGCGGTACATCTCGACGAAGAGCTTCGCGCCGTTCGTGGTGTACCGGGTGGCCCTCGGCATCCTGCTGCTCGCCCTGATCGCCTCCGGCCACCTCGACGCCCACGCCGGCGCGTCGACGACCGACGCCGCCGCCGGCTGACGTCCGTCGGCCCGGCTGGCCCGGGCAGTATCGCCTCGCCGCGGCCCGGATCGCCCGCTCGGCGCGGGAGGCCGAACCGGCGCTGGCCTGGTTCCGACGCCGATGTACGAGCGGGGATCCCCGAGACGTCGGCGCCGCCTTCCTGAGGTCTGCCTGAAATCGGTTCAGTCTGGCGTTTCGCCGGCCTCGTGGTAGCAAGGTTGGTGATCGAGCTGGCGAAGTCCGAGTAGAACACGGCGCCTGGACGACCGCGCGGCGCGCAGCACGTCGACGGTGCCCTGCGCGGGCAGGCCGGCCCGCTGTGCCGGTGCTCGACGTGCTCGCGGGACCCGGGTCCGTCCGACGGTCGGTCATCGCGTGCCCCCACTGCCCGCACGGCCGCGGCGCGTGCTCGATCAGGGATGAGTTCGCTTGACGGACGATAATTCGTAGTCGACCCCGCGTATCGATCGGGCGGCCGGGCGTGTCAGCATGGTGTGTTCTATGGCCGCCACGTCACCGACCCACTCGCCCGGGGGCCCGCCGCCTGGCGCGCCCGCCGGTGACCCGGGCAGCTCGACCGGCCCCGCCGGCCGGGTGGCTCTTGGCGCCGCGGGCCGTGGCACCGCGGACGACGCCGACGACCGGGGTGACGTCGTCGGGCCGCTGGAACGCGGCCTCGCCGTCCTGCGCTGGCTGGCCGCGCGGGCCGACGCCGGCCCGGCCGTCGGCCCCCGGCCGGCCCCGCTCGCCGAGGTCGCCCGCGTCTGCGGCCTCGCCCGCGCCACCGTCGACCGGGTAGCCGCGACGCTCGCCGCCGACGGCCTCGTCCGCCAGGACGGCCGGACCGTCACCCTCGCGCCGCGGCTCGCGGCGCTGGGGAACGCCTACCTCGCGTCCTGCCGCATCCCGGACGTGCTCGCCGAGACCGCGGCCCGGCTCGCGGACGCCTTCGACGAGTCGGTGTCGGTCGCCGTCCCGGACGGTGACGGCGTCCGGTTCGTCCTGCAGGTCACCCGCCGGCGCGCCATGTCGCCGGTGTTCCGCGTCGGCGACCTGCTGCCCGCCGAACGCTGCGCGCCCGGAGCGCTGTTCGCCGCCGACTGGTCACCGGCCGGCTGGGCGGCCTGGCGCGCGCGGGTCGACACGGATCCCGGGTATGGGGGCTTCCCCGCGCTGTGGTCACCGGCGTCCCACCCGGCCGGCACGCCGATCGCCGAACCGGGCGACGTCGAGGGCGCGGCCCCCGGCCCGGACGCGGGCGCGGTGACCGGCTTCGCCGCCCGGGCCGCCGCGGCCCTCGAGGCCGGCCACGCCGTCGACGACCAGCTCGTCGAGGCCGGGCTGATAGCGGTCGCCGCGCCGATCCGCGACCGCCGCCCCAACTCGCCCACCGCCGGCCAGGTCCTGGCTGCGCTCAGCGTCGTCAGCCACACCAGCCGGCACTCCGCCCGCTCGCTGGCGACGGACGTCCTGCCCCGGCTGCGCGCCGTCGCCCTGGCGGCCGAGGAGGCGCTCGCCGACGACGCCGCCGCGCCGAACGGCGAGGCGGACGGCTGGCCGGACGCCGATCTGCTCCGGGAGACCAAGGCCGAGCTCGGATCCGGCTACCTGCAGTCCATGGCCCGCGGCTTCGCGGTACTGCGCGCGTTCGGCGCGGGCACCCGGGAGCCGACGCTCGCCGAGCTCGCCCGCGCCACCGGCCTGCCGCGGGCCACTGTGCGCCGCTCCCTGCTGACGTTCACCCACCTCCGCTACGTCGCCAGCGCCGGCCGCCGGTTCCGGCTGCTGCCCCGGGTGCTGGAGCTGGGCTACGCGGCGGTCACCGACATCTCCCTCGCGGCGCTCGCCGAACCGCACCTGACCGAGCTGGTCGCGGCGGTGCGCGAGTCCGCGTCGGTGTCGGTGCTGGCCGGCGACGAGATCCGCTACGTCGCCCGCGTCGCGGCCAGCCGGATCGTGAGCGTGGCGGTCACGATCGGCACCCGGTTCCCCGCGTATCCCACGGCGATGGGCCGGGTGCTGCTCGCCGGGCTGCCGCCGCAGGCGCTCGCCGGGCAGCTGGCGCGGCTGCCCGCCACCGGCCCGACGCCGCGGGCCGTGACCGACCCGGATCGGCTGCGCGCCCTCGTCGCCGCCGCCGACCGGGACGGCTACGCCCTGGTCACAGGGGAGCTGGAGGAAGGCCTGCAATCGCTGGCCGTGCCGCTGCGGGACCGCGCCGGCCGGGTCGTCGCCGCCGCGAACGTCTCGATGCCCGCCGGCCGGGTGCCGCCCGAGCATGCCCGCGCCGTGCTGCTCCCGGCGCTGCGCACGGCCGCCGCCGCCATCGAGGCCGACCTGCGCATCGTCACCGCCTACCGCACGTCACCCGCGGTCTGACCGGCGGGTGGACGACCGGGCCGCTGCGTGTGAGTAGCCATTCCGACACCCGATGCGTCGGGTGCGGACGGTCGACGGTGCCGAGGCTGGATCCGCATCGAGGGGGACGGACTCACGTCCTGGGCGACCGGAGGCTGCGCAGCAGCCGGGTCCAGGGCCGCTGCGGGGGGACAGCCGGCGCGGCGGGCCGGGGAGGTCGGGGTGGCACCGGCGGCAGCCGGGGTGGTGGCGCGGGAGCCGGTCGCGCCCCGGTCAGCGGCCCCGGCGGCGGGCCGGACAGCGTGGGTGGGCGGGCGCGGGCGGGCCCGGGTGCCCGGTAGGCGCCCGCCGGCGCGGGCGCCGGCGGAGGCGGTGTCGGCACGAGGGTCTGCGGGAGCGGGAGCAGCGCGGAACCGGCCGGCAGGCGCAGCGTCGCCTCGCTGGCCGGATCCGCGGGTGCGGCGTCGGTCAGCCAGAGCAGCAGCTCACGCGCGGTCGGCCGGTCCGCCGGGTTCTTCGCCATCGCCCGGGCCACGACCGGGCGCAGGGCGTGCGGCAGGCCGCCCAGGTCGGGCCCCTCGCACACCACCCGGCGCAGCAGCTCGGTGATGCCCGGCTCGCCGAACGGGAGCCGGCCCGTGGCGGCGTAGATGACGTTGCCGCCCCAGGCGTGGACGTCGGTCGCGGTGGTCGCCTGCTGGTCGAGGGCCTGCTCGGGCGACATGAACACCGGGGTGCCGAGCTTGCCGACGGTGATGGCGGTGGCGTCCTCCAGTGGGCGGCAGACGCCGAAGTCGATGACCCGCGCCCCGGACGAGGACAGCATGATGTTGCCTGGCTTCAGGTCGCGGTGGACGACGCCGGCGGCGTGGATCGCGGTCAGTGCCGACGCCACGGCGACGGCGAAGCGCTCCAGGTCCGCCGGCGGCAGCGGTCCCCGGTCGGACACAGCGGTGCCGAGCGTCGGCCCGTCGATGAACTCGGTGACGAGGTAGGGGCGCGGGCCGGAGACGTCGACGTCGAGCACCTCGGCGGTGCAGAACCGGGCGACCCGGCGGGCGGCGTGCGCCTCCCGCCGAAACCGCTCCCGGAACGCGGGGACGCGCGCGAGATCCTCGTCGATGACTTTCACCGCGACCAGCGGGCCGGCGTCCCGACCGGCGTTGCCTGCGCGGGCCTGGGCACCCGCCGCCACCGGCGCGGCTCGGCGGGCCAGGTAGACCGTGCCCATGCCGCCCTTGCCGAGCACGCCGACGACCCGGTACGGCCCGACCCGGCGCGGGTCGTCCGGACCCGGTGGCGCCACGTCCGGCAGGCCCACCACCCACACTCTCCTACCCGAGCGCGCGGCCACGTCCCGCCCCGCCGCGCGCCCGCGTCGCGACTTTCCCCCGTAGGTCAGGCTATCCCGCCCGCGGGCTCGGGATGGTCGTAGGCCGCCGATCGGGCCGCCCCGCGCGGCGCACACGGCGGGGTTGCGCGCACCCTCGGGCCGGCCTGGCGCCCGGTCCGCGCAGGTCCGCCCGCCGCCTGCCGCGCGGCGTCGGGCCGTCGGGCTGCGGTCGGCGCCGTCGCCCGTCCGGGCGCGTCGGTGGGCCCCACCGCGCAGCGCCCGGCACCGTCAGCGCGGCGGCCGCGGGGCGGTGAAGAGGCGGCCGACGGCGCGGAGGTGCTCGCCGAGCGCCGGTGGGCCGAGGACCTCGAACGGCGCGCCCAGGCGGGACAGCAGCAGCACCACCCAGGCGGGGTCGTCGGCTCCGATCCGCAGCAGGCACGGTCCGGCGTCACCCGGCGCGTCCCGCGCTCCGGCGTCACCCGGCGCGTCCCCCGTCCGCTGCGCGTCCGCTCCGGCGGGGGCCCAGGGCTCGACGGTCGCCCAGCGGCCGACGACGCGGGCCACGTCGGGGACGGGCGCCCAGACCAGGACCTCGGCCTGGCTGCGGGCCGGCGCCGAGCGGACGGCCGAGCGGACGAACGCGGCGGCGTCCCCACCCGGCAGCGGGCGAGGGCGAAACCGGCTGCCGGTGGTTAGCGGCTCGGCGATCCGGTCAAGCCGGAAGGTGCGCCAGTCGGCCCGGTCGACGTCGAAGCCGACGAGGTACCAGCGGCCGCTGAGCGACACCAGGCGGTGCGGCTCGACGTCGCGGCGGGTCACCGCGCCCTCGCGGTCGGTGTAGCCGAAGCGCAGCCGCTCCTCGGCGCGGGCCGCCAGCGCGATCGACGTCAGCAGCCGGGCGTCGACGGGCGGTCCGCCGATCGGCACCGGCACCGTGTAGGCCCCGAGCGCGTCGGCCCGGTGCCGCAGTCGGCGCGGGATCACCTGCGCGACCTTGGCCAGCGCCCGGACGGCGGGCTCCTCGATCCCCGCGACCGATCCGCCGACGGCGGCGCGCAGCCCGACGACGATCGCGACGGCCTCGTCGTCGTCGAGCAGCAGCGGCGGCACCGCGGCGCCGGCCTTCAGCTGGTAGCCGCCGGCGACCCCACGGCTGGCGAGCACCGGGTAACCCAGCTCGCGCAGCCGGTCGACGTCGCGGCGCAACGTCCGGGCGCTGACCGCGAGCCGATCGGCGAGCTCGACCCCCGCCCAGTACCGGTGCGTCTGCAGCAGCGCGAGCAGCCGCAGCATCCGTGCGCTGGGCGAGGCACGCTCACCGTCGCCCCGGTGCCTCTCGCCCCGGTGCCCGTGGCCCGCGGCCGCCTCGGCCTCGGCTTGCGCCTCGTCGAAGGCGTCGCCGACGGACTGGTCGGGCAGGTCGGTCGCCATGCCTCCAGCATGCCCGCCATTGCGGCCGGATCCTGGCCGCAACCAGCGCCGGCCGCCCGGCGCCGGCCGCCCGGCGCCGGCCGCCGGCGCTGGACGGCTCGGGACCGCCCGGGTCGGCAGTCCCGCGTCGCCCGGCGCCGGCGGACCGGCGTCACATCCGGACGGTGGCGTGCATCTCCCAGAGGAGGATCTCGCTCGGCGCCGTGGCGGTCACCGTGTGGCCGCCGGTGGCGGTGAGGCGGGCCGCGTCGCCGGTGTCGAGCGCGCCGGCGCCCTCCAGCGTCACCGCGCCGCGGGGTACGAACAGGTGCAGGAAGGGCGCGTCGGGCAGGGTGACAGACTGGCCGGGCTGCAGGCGGGCGGCGTGCAGCGCGGCGTACCTGTTGCTGATCCGGATCGCGGCCGCGTCCCGGTCGCGCTGCATCCCGGAGGCGACCGGGACCAGCCCGCCGGCCAGCAGCTCGCCGTCGATCTCGAGCTGCTCGTAGCCCGGCTCGACGCCGGCGGCGTCGGGGACGACCCACATCTGCACGAAGTGCACCGGGTCCGCGTGCTCGTCCCCGCCGGTCAGACGCCAGGAGTCGTTCTTCTCCGAGTGCAGGATGCCGGTGCCGGCGCTCATCCGCTGGGCCAGGCCCGGGTAGATGACGCCCGAGTGGCCGGTCGAGTCCTGGTGGACGAGCGCGCCGTCGAGCACCCAGGTGACGATCTCCATGTCGCGGTGCGGGTGGGTGTCGAAGCCGGTGCCAGGATCGACGACGTCGTCGTTGTTCACGATCAGCAGGCCGTGGTGGGTGTTGTCCGGCGCGTAGTGGTGCCCGAAGGAGAACGAGTGCTTCGAGTCGAGCCACGACGTCCTCGTCGCGTCGCGGTCCTGCGCGCGGCGGATGTCGACACGGGCCTCGCGGGTCGCGGTCGCAGCGGCCATGGTGGACCGTCCTTCCTGGGCCGGCTCCGATAGTCCGGGCGCCGACCCCAATAGTTGCATGCGCAACCATCAAGCGTCCGGGTTGGGCCGTCATTCCCGTCAGGGTGGCACTGGGCGCGCCCTAGGCTGTCCCTGACTCCGTATCCCATCGCGCGCGACCGGACAACGGCCGCCGGCGCGGCCGGGAGCGGACCGAGCCGATGGGCGGGACGCGTGCGGGAGCGGTTGCGCAAGGTCGCGGCGGACACGGTCCGGATCGTCGACGCCGGCGGGTACCGGCTGGACGACGGGCGGTGGGTCGACCTCACCAAGCGGGTGGGCCGGGCCGTCGACGGGACCGTGCTGCACGGCCCCGACCCGCTCGCCGCCGAGGCACCCGCCGCTGCGGCACCGGGCGGGACCCCGGGCCCGGCGCGCGTCGAGGTCACCGGCGAGACCACCCTCACGGCCGCCCGCCGGCTGCTGGCCGCCGCCCCCGGGGCGGTGGCCGTGCTGAACTTCGCCTCCGCGCTGCACCCGGGCGGCGGCTTCCTGTCCGGCGCGCGCGCCCAGGAGGAGTACCTGTGCCGGCTGTCCGCCCTGCACCGGTGCCTCGTCGACCGCGACGACTACTACGGGCCGCACAACGCCGCCGGCACGTCGCTCTACAGCGACCGGGTGCTGCACTCGCCCGCCGTGCCCGTCTTCCGCGACGACGAGTACGCGCTGCTGCCCGAGCCGGTCGACGTCGGCGTCCTGACCGCGGCGGCGCCCTATGCGACCGGGCTCGCCCGCACGGAGCCGCACCTGCTGCCGCGCCTGCCCGAGGTGTTCCGGTCCCGGGCCCGGCAGGTGCTCGCCGTCGCCGCGCACCATGGGTACCGCCGGCTGGTCCTCGGGGCCTGGGGCTGCGGCGCGTTCGGCAACGACCCGGCCGTCGTCGCCGCCGCGTTCGCCGAGCTGCTGCTGCCCGGCGGCGCGTTCGCCCGCCAGGTCGACGAGGTCGTGTTCGCCATCCTCCGGCAGTACGACTCGGAGTCGTCCACCGGCGACGTCTTCGCCACCGCCCTCGGCCTGGCCTGAGCGTCCCGCCACGGCGCTGGTTGCCGGGCCCGGGCCGTGCCGGCCCGGGCCGTGCCGTCACACCGGCGGACGGGAACTCGCCGCGTACACCGGCGCCGAACCGTGACTGCGCCCGGCCGCACGCGCAGCGCCCGCGGATGCGTACGGCGGCCGTGGGTGGTCCGGCAGCACGACCGGCGCGACCAGGGCGGTGTCGTCGCGGCCGAGACCGGCACCGCCGACGGGGACCGGCCAGGAGCGCTCGTTGTGGCAGCTGGCCGCGAAGGTCACCGCCCACCACGGCGGCCGCGCCAGCGAGAGGAACCGCCAGCCGGGCGCGCTGAACACCAGATGCGCGGCGATCAGCGACCGCCGCAGCGCCTCGTCCCGGACGGCGTCGCCGCCTGGCGCGTCGAGCGCCCCGGACAGGCCCGCCGGGTCCGCCGCCCCCCACGCCGCGAGCTCGCCGGCGGCCGGTGACCAGCGCGACGTGTTCCGCAGCTCGGCGCCCAGGTGGACCGTGCGGAACGGCCCCGGCAGCCACCGAGCCGTCAGGGACAGTTGGGCGTCGAGCCGGTGCCAGGCGCGGACGAGCCGCCCTCGCCCCGGCGGCCCGATCGGCACGGCGGCGAGCTGGACGTTGCGCCCGGCCGGGCTCACCACCGGGATCGTCCAGCGGGCCGGGTCGGGCCCCGCGCCGCCGGCCCCGCCGCAGCGGGTTCCGACGTCGCCGGCTCCGACGTCGCCGGCTCCCGCGAGCAGGTCGGCCAGCGGGATCAGCGCGTCCTGGTCGCACGGCGCCGGCTCCCACCAGGCGCACAGCTCGCCTCCCGGCCCGCCCGCCGCGTCGGCCGGGGTGACGCCGTCCCGGGCGCCCACCCAGACGGCTCGGTCGACGAGCCGCAGGAACCGGATCCGCACCCGCAGCACGCCCAGGTCCGCCCGCCGGTCCGGATCCGTGACCAGCCCGGAGCCGTCACCCGGCTCGTGCTCCAGCAGGCACTCGGCGCGGCAGGACGAGTGCCCGCCCCTGCCCGCGTAGGCGGGCGGCGTGAGGACACCGAACGGGCCGTGCCGCCCGTGCTCGCCGGCGACATGCGGGTGCAGCTGGTAGCCCCGGTAGAGCGCCGCGTCGGCCACCGCCCGGGCGGCCTCGACGCCGCTCGGCGCGCTCACGGCGCCCCCGTCCCGGCGGCCGCGGATCCGGACGCCACCATGCCGGCCGCGACCGTCCCGGATTCCGCCGGTGTGGCCACGCCGGCGGCCGTGAGCAGGGCGAGGATCGCGTCGTCCCAGCACCCGAGGCTGTTCGCCGCCTTGTAGTGGGCGACGGCGTCCACCGTCTCGCGCCGCAGCCGGATCCAGGCCTGGCCGGGGAAGTAGGAGTCCATCAGCTCCCGCCAGACCGGCACCGGTAGCCGGTAGGCCGCCATCAGGTGCCAC
>Ga0207711_10000227_pt1 | contig 60371 bp, 51 predicted proteins | sample KBSS34metaG_FD_184401 | JGI IMG/M metagenome (GOLD analysis project Ga0207711, IMG submission 184401) | Switchgrass rhizosphere microbial communities from Kellogg Biological Station, Michigan, USA - KBS S3-4 metaG (SPAdes) (version 2) | ecosystem: Host-associated > Plants > Roots > Rhizosphere... | reverse complement strand
ATCTGCTTCTCGTGCGCCTGTCGCCAGGCGCGCACCTTGCTGGTCAGGGAGGGGGGCGCCGCCGGGGCGGCGGCGTGGGCCGCGGACGACAAGACCAGCGCCATCGCCGTGGCCTGCCAGAAGGCCGTTCCCAGTCGCCGCAAATTCATGACGTCTCCCAAGCTCCGCTCAACGCGACTCGCGGCCAAGTCGGCGGCGGCCGCAACTCATTTCACGAGGCGCCGCCGGGACCGCCGGGACCCTGTTGCCGGTTGATCGGCGGCATTTGCGGCGGGGCCGCGGAGGCCGCGCCGGTGTCCAGGGTGGCCAGCAGGCGCTTGGATTCCGGGTCGCCCTGAGCGGCCGACTTTTCCAGCCAGGACTTGGCGATGACCTTGTCGGCCGGCACGCCCTCGCCCTTCATGTAGGCGATCGCCAGCAGGCGCTGGCCGATCCGCTGGCCCTGATCGGCGGCCTTCTTGAACAGAGCCGCGGCCTGGGCGTCGTTGCGCGGCGTATTGCGGCCTTGGCGATACATCAGGCCCAGGTCCACCTGGCCCAGCGCGTTCCCCTGGTCGGCCGCCTTGCGATACCAGGTCATCGCCTGGGCGAGGTCCAGCGGCACGCCCAGCCCGTGGTCGTAGAGGTAGCCGAGATTGGCCTGGGCTTCGCCGTTGCCGGCGTCGGCGGCCTTGCGCAGCAGCAGCGCCGCCTTGCCCGCGTCGGCCGGCACGCCGTTGCCGTGGATGTAGGCGATGCCGAGCAGGGTCGCGGCCGGCACGTCGCCCTGGTCGGAGGCCTTCTGCCACAGGGCCGCCGCGGCGGTTTCGTTCTTCGCCGTTCCGGTTCCGAAGGCGAACATGCCGCCCAGCATCCGCTCGGCGATCATGTTGCCCTGGTCGGCGGCCTTCTGGAACCAGACCACGGCCTGCGCCGGATCGCGGGCCACGCCCTGGCCGTACAGGTACATCTCGCCCAGCGCCCCTTGGGCGTCGACCTGACCCTTCTCGGCCGCCTCGCGGTAGTAGCCGACCGCCTTGGTCATATCGACGGGCACGCCGCGGCCGGTGCGGTAGATGATGCCCAGGCCGAGCGCCGCGCCGGGCTGGTGCTGGGCCTCCGACTTCTGCAGCCAGTCCAGCGCCTGGGCGGTGTCGACAGGAATCTCCGTGCCGCGCAGATAGGCAAAGCCCAGGTCGGCCTGGGAGGGCGCGTAGCCGGCCTGCGCCGCCGACGTCAGCAGCGCCAGGCCGCGCGGCGTGTCCTTCGGCCCGCCGTGGCCGGTCAGGTAGATGTAGCCAAGCGCGCCGCGCGCGCCTGTCAGCCCCTGGTCTGCGGCCTTCTGCATCCAATTGATCGCCGCCGGCGGGTTCTTCACCACGCCGTTGGTCCCGTTCAGGTAGTCGAAGCCCACCGCCAGCTGGGCCGACGGCAGGCCATCCTCGGCCGACTTCATCATCCAGAACCGATAGGTCCCCTCACTCTTCGGCAGGCCGTCGCCGCGCAGGGCCGCCAAGGCCAGGGTATATTCCGCGTCCGGATTGTTCTGCGCGGCGGCCTTTTGATAGAGCCCGATGGCCTTGGCCACGTCGCGCGGCACGCCGATCGGCTCAAAGTACATTTGCGCCAGCATGGCCTCGGCGCGGGAGTCGCCTTGCGCGACGGCCTTGTTGAGCCAGCCGATCGCCAACTCGGGCGCGCGCGGCACGCCCTCGCCGCGCTGGTAGATGAAGGCCATGAACCGCTGGCCGTCGACGGACCCGCCGTCGGCGCCCTTCTTGAACCACTCCGCGGCCTTGGCCTTGTCGGCGGCGACGCCCTCGCCGTTGTAGTAGGCCTGCCCGAGCTGGACCTGCGCCGCCGGATCTCCGCCCGCGGCGACCTTCTGCAGCAGGGCGACCCCCTTGGCGATGTCGAGCGGCACGCCATCGCCGCGGGCGTAGCGCTGGGCCATGCGCAGTTGCGCATGCGCGTCGCCCTTGGCCGCGGCGGCCTGGTCGGCGGCCAGCGCGGTCTGGGACGAGGACGGCGTCTGGCCGGCGCCCTTCGCGCCGCCGCCGCTCGCGGCCGCGCCGGTCGTCGCGGCCCCGGTGGTCTGGGCGGTCTGCACGGTGGCCAGGACCGCCACGTCGCTGCGTCCGAGCTCGCGCAGCGCCGTCGCCGTGGCGTCCGCCTCCGAGGCCGGGAACTCCGGCGCCACGCTGCGGCTGCTCATCTCGACGGCCAGCACCCCGTCGTCGATCCGCGCGCGGCGATGCAGCGCCATGCCGGCCACCGTGCGATCGATGTCGGTCCCGAACAGCGAATAGTGCTGACCGCCCGGCAGGGTGATCCGCCAGGTCGAGTTGGAGTAGGTCGGATGGCTGACCACGAAGGGCGCGTCGCTGTGCGGTCCGGGTTCGCGCTTGGCGAGCTCACCGCCGAATGAGGTCGCCGGCACGCGGTAGATCTTCCCGCCGCCCGAGGCGTCGGTCCAGTCGAGGCGGGCGGTGGCCGTGAGGTTCAGCCGGATCACGCCGGCGGCGTCGTCGTCCTTGATCTCCAGGCCCGCGATGTCGAGCCAGCTGTAGCTCTTGGCGTAATATTCGCGCACCGATCGCTCGAAGTCGGAGCGCGAGGCGTTGGCCATCGAGGCGCGGAAGGCGATCGCCAGCTCGCCGCGATAGGTGACCGCGATCCGGGCCGGCGAGACGCCGGTCATCCCCTTGGAGCCGTCGATGGTCATCGCCTGTTCGTAGCCGGGCTGGGTGAGCGGCGGCGGCGAGAGCTTCTCCATCGGCGCGCCGGGCGCGCGCAACGGCAGCGCCCAGCCGTAGGCCGGGATGGGCAGCTGATCGAGGTCGCGGTCGCCGATCCGCGTGCCGTCCAGCCAGTAGGTCTTGCCCGCGATGCTGGTGCGCACGATGGCGTGGTCGAACCAGGACGGGGAGGGCAGGCGCTGGTCCATGCCGTCGCCGACGCGGGTCGAGACGAACACCGGGTCGGCCTTGATCCCGAGCTCCCGCAACAGGGCGACCAGCAGCACCGTCTTGCCCTTGCAGTCGCCGAACCGCCGCGACCAGGTCTCCTCGGCGTCGGCCGGCACAAGGCCGCCGTCGTTCATGCCTAGGAACACGTAGCGGGTCTGATCCTCCACCAGCCGCAGCGCCATCATGGCGCGGACCTTGGGGTCGGCCGACAGGGCGGCGATCTTGGCCGCCTCGCGCTTGATCGGGGAGTCCGGCTTCAGCTGTGAGGCCTTGTCGAACAGCGGAAAGAACAGGCCCGACAGCTCCGCCCAGTCGCGGTACTGGCTGAACGCGATGGAGCCGAGGTCGCCGAACCGGGCGGGCGCGCTGGCCGGCGGCTTGGGCGCCTCGACGTTGGTCGCGTCGATGACCAACTCGGTGGTGTCGCCGACCTTGGCGACCACCGGCGCCTTCAGGCCCTCGTTGAGCTTCCAGCGGATCGGCAGGGCCGTCGGCCAGAACGCCCGGAAGTAGATCCGATCCGCGATCCCCTGGTGGTCGACGTACATGAAGTCGGTGGAGTAGCCGCGCCGCGCCGGGTCCTTGCGCTGCAGGGTGTAGGCCAGGTCGATCACGTCGCCGACCTGCAGACCCTCCGGCTGCAGGCTGGCGGTCAGCCGCCCGTCGAGCATGGCGGAGTCGAGATTGGTCTCGCGCCGCAGCACCGTGAACTTCTTGCCGTCCGCCAGCAGGTCGATGACCTTGTCGCCGCGGATGATCTGCAGCTTGTGGAAGACCATGGTCTCGGTGGCCGGGTCCCAGGTCTCCTGCAGGTTGCCGACGGCGGCCAGGCCGTGGGGCGTCAGGATCTGGACCAGGCTCTCCGAGTAGTAGTCGTCCTCCTCGGTGGTCAGCTTGGATTGCTGTTCGTAGAGCAGGACCTTGGTCGGCCCGGTGTCGGTGGTCGGGCCGCCCTTGGGCAGCGTCAGCGGCTTCACCCAGGTGGGCGGCGGCGCATAGACCGGCTGATCGGCGGCCCGCGCCGTCCCCGCCAGCATCGCGACAGCGGCGCCTAGCCCCGCAAATCCCAGCCGAACCATACGCGCCCCAACTCTTGCCCCGAGGAGAGGATAACGACGTCTGCGGCTCCGCTTCAACCGCGGGTCGAACCAGCGTCAAGGATTCGCTGCTATCTTTCTGGATGGACGTATAAGCGAATGCACAAACTATACATACCCGGATCGATGGAATATGTTCCAAGAATGGAGTATATGATCAAATATACAAGTCGATGTATACTTAGATAATTAATCCATGGAACGCATTATATCTTAAATTGGGTTCGTAAATGTCGATGGTTTACGGATTTTAATTCGTATATCGCTATGATGAACGGGAATTTACTGCGTTCTTTTCCAGAGCTTTAATCAATTCCAGCGATCTTCCGCATTGAACGGCCGAAAACCAATCGGCCTGGGGGATCGAATGTCTCGCACTTTGCAACGCCGCCGCACGGCTCTGCGCCTCGCCGCGCTCGCGTCCGTCTCGCTGGCCTCCCTGACGCTGGCCGCGCCGGCCGCTCACGCCCAGCTGCTGGGTCTGAACAAGACCAATGCGCCGGTGAAGCCCTACTACGGCAACATCAAGCCGTTCTACGGCGACGTCGATCCCTCGTATGGCAACATCAAACCGTTCTACGGCAACCTGAAGCCCTTCTACGGGAACCTGAAGCCGTTCTGGGGCAACCTGAAGCCGTTCTGGGGCGACATGGGCGCCTTCTACGGCGACCTCTCCACCTTCTGGGGCGCCAACGTGCCGACCGGCGGCGCGGGCTCGCCGCAATACCTGGCGATCGGCGACTTCTGGACCACCGCTGGCGGCTCCTGGGATCAGGTGTTCTCCGCCTGGAACCAGGGCTCGGCCACCAACTACGCCGCGGTCGACGGCCAGATGAAGACGCTGGTCAACGACGCCCGCACCTTCTGGGGCCCCTCGGTCCTGGCCAAGACCGGCAAGTCCTTCGACGACGGCTTCGCCAACCCGGTGCTGGCCAAGTACGGCATCAACCTGGCTGACCCGACGTCGCTGTCGAAGCTCAGCCAGACCGACCAGGCCCTGTTCTTCCTCGACTGGTACGACGGCCTGATGAACTTCTCCGGGACCGACCACGTCGATCACTGGATGAGGACGGTCAACTGGAACCCGGCGCTGACGCAACAGCAGGGCTACGGCGCCCACACCACGATCGGTCTCCTGGACATGACCGTGGTCGGCGACCAGACGCTCGAGGACTCGATCGTCAAGGCGAGCGGCATCTCCAACTTCACCAACGGCCATGGCGCGGCCGTGGCCAGCCTGATCGTCGGCGCCCACGACGGCCATGGCGTCATGGGGATCGCGCCCGGCGCCCAGGTCGTCGCCTACAACCCCTTCGATAGCACCGGCACCGCCGGCTGGGCCGACATCACCAACGGCGTGCAGAAGCTGAAGGCCCAGGGCGCCAGCGTCGTGAACATGTCGCTGGGCGTCCCCGGCACGACCTTCGACGAGGGCTGGAACAACGTCTTTACCGACCTCAAGGTCGTGCTGACCCTGAAGAACACGGTCTTCGTGATGGCCGCCGGCAACGACGGCTACCAGCAGAACAAGAACGTCAACTGGCTGCCGCTGCTCACCCCGTCCTTCATCGTGGTGGGTTCGGTCGATCCGGCGGGCAACATCTCCAACTTCTCCAACACCCCGGGCTCCTCCTGCCTGACCGCGGCGCTGGGCCTGTGCCTCGGCAACTACCTGCGCGACCACTTCATCGTGGCGCCGGGCGAGATGCTGCTGGTCGACGACGGCAAGGGCGGCGTGGTCCGCGAGAGCGGCACCTCCTTCGCCGCCCCGCTGGTCTCCGGCGCCATCGCGCTGCTGCAGAACCGCTGGCCCTGGCTCACCAACTACCCGGCCGAGACGGTCAAGATCATCCTCGACTCGGCCAAGGACCTCGGCGCGCCGGGCGTGGACAACGTCTACGGCCACGGCCTGCTGGACGTCACGGCCTCGCAGTCGCCGCTGAACTTCAACAACCTCGTCTGGTACTCGGTCCAGAACGGCCAGAAGACGCTCACCACCCGCAGCGCGGTGCTCGCGACCTACAAGTCCGAGCAACAGGCCTCCTGGAACGCCAAGGGCGCCTACTTCTACGCCTTCGAGCCCATCGGCCTGACCCAGCGCGACTTCGCGATCCCGCTGTCGCAGAAGCTGATCGGCCAGAACGTCACCACGGCGAACGGCAGCCAGGAGCAGTTCCAGGCCTATCTGCTGAGCCGCATGGACGCCTGGGCGAACGGCGGCGCCAAGTTCAGCCTGGCCTCATCGCCGCTGTCGAATTTCGGCTCGACGACCGTCCAGGTCGCCAACCGCTGGGGCGCGGACATGACGCTCTCCATCGCGCCGCGTGAAACCCGCCAGGGCTTCCAGAGCCAGGGCCTGGACTACCAGTCCTCGCTGAAGATCCAGAGCGAGCGGACCGCGCTGACCTTCGGCTACGGCGACGGCGCGCCGACCCTGCTGGCCGGCTCGGGCTTCGCGGCGGCCGACTACGACAGCGCGCGCGGCGGGGCCAACCCGCTGCTGGGCCTGGCCTCCGGCGGCGCCTTCGCCGGCGGCAGCTTCAAGCTCAGCGACAAGCTGCAGGTGGCGGCGGGCTTCCTGGCGCGCGACGACAAGCGTGACCTGAGCCTCCTGCCGGGCCTGCACCAGCCGGGCGTCAGCGGGACCAGCTACCAGGCGGGCGCCCAGATCATGGGCCTCTCCTACCTGCCGACCGAGCGTCTGACTCTGTCGGCGACCTACACTCACCTGCACGAGGCCACCGGCCTGCTCGGCATGCAGTCGCTGGATCCGCAGGACTTCCGCCACGGCTCCGACACCGACGGCTATACGCTGGGCGCCAATCTCAAGCTCACATCGAGGCTGTCGCTGATGGCCACCGGCACGTTCGGCAAGACCCGGGCGGGCGGCGACCAGCAGCTGGCGGTGGCCGGCGATGGCCTGACCACCTCGGCCTACGAGTTCGGCGTCAAGCGCGTCGATCTCTTCAAGTCCGGCGATCGCCTGCAGCTCAGCGTCTCCCAGCCGATGTACGTGGAGCGCGGCCACCTGAACCTCACCGGCGTGCAGGTCACCGACCGCGACACCGGCGAACTCGGCGTGGTCACCCAGTCGATCGACGTCTCCGGCCAGCGCAAGGTTGCCGGCGAGGCGCTCTACGCCATGCCGGTGCAGAAGGGCCTGGGCTATGTCGCCCTGTTCGGCCGCGCCGAGAGCGGCGGAGACACCGACAAGGGCCAGACCTACATGGCCGGCGCCCGTTATCGGCTGGCGTTCTAGGAACAAACACCTCACGGCTTTCAGCATCTTAGAGCCGTTTTAAGGGGTCAGCGCATACCGTTACGCGAAATGCGGCGGGGGCGTTCATGACCGGAAGACGACTGGCGGGCCTGGCCGCGGGGGTGCTGTTGAGCGCCGCCGCGGTCGCGCACGCGGCCGCCCCGGGCGCGCCGCCCACCCCGCAGGCCCCGTTCGAGGTCAGCGTCGCCGCCGCCAAGACCGCCATGATGGCCGACCCGCAGGCCGCCCTTACCCGGTCGCTGGAGGCCCTGGCGATCGCGCGGCGCGAGCCTGGGGATCACGTCGTGCACGTGGCCACCGCCCAGTGGCTCGAGGGCGAGGCGCTTTGGCGCCTGAACCGCCTGCCCGAGGCTCAGCAGGTGGTTGCGCAGGGTCTGACCGCCGTCGCCGCCCGCGCGCCCAGCTCCAAGCTGCATGGCGACCTGGTGATGGCCCAGGCCGAAGTCCGCGCCAGCCAGGGCGGCGTGCAACAGGCCCTGCAGGGCTTCCATGAGGCCTACCGCATCTTCGGCCTGGCCAAGGAGCCGCGCAGCCAGGCCAAGGCCCTGATGGCCATCGGCTCGATCTACCAGGACGCCGGCGACGCCCCGAAGGTGCTGGAATATTACGCCCAGGCCGCGGACCTCTATCCGGCCGACCTGGCGCTGCTGATCACCGCCGACAACAACATCGCTCGCGCGCTCACCGATCAGAAGAAATACCCCGAGGCCGTGGCCGCCTTCGAACGCGCCCGGCTGATCGCGCGCAAGATGGAGAGCCCGCAGCTGGAGGCCCAGGTGCTGAGCAACCTGGCCGCCGCCGAGGTGGCCTGGGGCCGGCTCGACGCCGCGCAGCGCCACCTCGACGAGGACCTGCATCTGGCCCGCACCTACGCCGAGGCCCGGGACGAGCAGCCGGCCATCTGGGGCGTCGCCGCTCAGCTCCAGCTCCAGCGCCACAATCCCAAGGCCGCCGCGGCCATGCTGGCCCGCACCTTCGCCGGCGTCGACCTGGCGACCAGCCCCGCGCCGTTCCGCGAGTTCCACGAGACCGCCTGGAGAACCTACAGCCAGCTCGGCGACGAGCACCTGGCGCTGGCTCACCTGGCCGCTTTCAAGCGGCTGGACGACGAGGCCCGGGCGCTCGCCGCCTCGACCACCGCGGCGTTGATGTCGGCGCAGTTCGACTTCGCCAACCAGAAGACCCGCATCGCCCAGCTCAAGGCGGGACAGCTGCAGTCGCGCAACCTGATCACCACCGTGCTGCTGATCGGCTCGACGCTCATCGCCGGGCTCCTGGCGGTCTCGTTCCTGTGGATCCGCCGCAGCCGCAACGCGGTGCGCGCCGCCAACGGCAAGCTCTCGGAAGCCAACTTCGCGCTGGAAAAGGCGCTGAAGGCTCGCACCGAGTTCCTGGCGACCACCAGCCACGAGATCCGCACGCCGCTGAACGGCATCCTGGGCATGACCCAGGTGCTGCTGGGCGGCCGCCAGCTGGATCCGGAGACCCGCGAGCAGATCGCCCTGGTCCACGGGGCCGGCGAGACCATGCGCGCCCTGGTCGACGACATCCTCGACATCGCCAAGATGGAGACTGACGGCGTCCAGCTGGCCCGCGTCGAGCTCGACCTGCCGCTGCTCTGCCGCGAGACCACCCGCCTGTGGACCGAGCGCGCCAGGGTCAAGAACATCGCGCTGAACCTGCAGGCGGCCGGCGCCCCGGCCCGGATCGTCGCCGATGGCGGTCGCCTGCGCCAGATCCTGTTCAACCTGATGTCCAACGCGCTGAAGTTCACGGAAGCCGGCTCGGTCACGCTCAGGGTCACCGTGGAGCCGTCGCTGGACATCGAGGGCGCCGAGGACCTGGTGATGGCCATGACCGACACCGGAATCGGCATCCCGCAGGCCAAGCTGGAGGAGGTGTTCGAGACCTTCCGCCAGGTCGATACCTCCACCACCCGCACCTACGAGGGCACGGGGCTCGGCCTCGCCATCTGCCGCCGTCTGGCCCAAGCCATGGGCGGCGACATCCATCTGGCCAGCGTGCTGGGCGAGGGCACGACGGTGACCGTGCGCCTGCCCCTGGAGCGCGGCGTCGAGATCGAGGCCGACGAGATCATCGTCGCCCCCCGCGCACTGAGCGCCAGCCGCACCCTGGTCTGCGACGCCAATCCGCTCAGCCAGGCGGTGATCAAGGCCGCGCTCACCCCGCACGTCCGCGCCCTGGAGGCCGCGCCCACGGTGGAGCAGGCGATCGAGGTCGCCGGCTCCGGCCGCTTCGACCTGATCGTCGTCGACGCCGTCGCCCTGGGCCAGGAGCGTCAGGCGCGCCTCGCCACGCTGCGCGACCTGGCCGCCGCGGTCACCCCCGCCGTGGTCTGCGTGATGATCGCCGACATCGGCGAGGACGAGGCCGGACGCCTGCTGGGCGCCGGCGCGGCGCAGATCATCCGCAAGCCCATCGCCGCCGCCGCCCTGCCGGCCGAACTGCAGGCCGGCTTCGTCGCCCGCGACGAGGCCGGCGTCGGGCAGGTCATCTCCGCCGCCTGAGCCGCCATGCGCGAGCATAAATCTCGCCTTAAGCACTGCCGTTCAGGATGACCGATGCTCGCGTAACCGGTTATTTCGGGTTGTGGGCGGAGGAGCCTTCGACCTATGCGGGTCTTGTTCGTCGAGGACAGTGAGGTCAACCGGCGCGTCATCAAAGAGATGCTGCGCGCGGGCGACATCGACATGGCCGAGGCGGAAGACGGTTTTGCGGGCCTAGAAGCCATCGAAACCGGCGACTACGACCTAGTTCTCATGGATCTGCGGATGCCCGGTATGGACGGGCTGACCGCCATCCGCCACATCCGCGCGCGCACCGATCACAAGGCCAATCTGCCGGTGATCGTGATCACCGCCGACGACGGCCCGACCCTGCTGGCCGACTGCCGCGCCGCCGGCGCCGACGACGTGATGCAAAAGCCGGTCTCCATGGCCGGACTGTTCGAAGGCATCGTGGCCCTGCTCTCGGCCCGCGGCGACAAGGCCGCGATGCTCGCCTAGACCCTGATGGGATCAGGTCGCTGCGACCTGATCGCTGAATCAGGGTCTACACTTTCGCTTCTAAAGCACGATTCAGCGGTCAGGCTCGCCTGACCCCATCGTGCTTTAGGCAACGAAAAGGCCTCGGCGCTCGTTTCACCTCCAGCGAGGGGCCGTTACGCCCATAACTCCGGAGAATCCTAGATGAAGTCCCTGATCGCCTTGGCGCTGTGCGCCTCGGCCGTTTCCGTTGCCGCGCCGGCGCTGGCCCAATCCTATGGCCCGCCGCCTGGCAGCCACGCCGTCGTCGAGCCGGGCCACGGCCTGCGCGAGCAGCTCGACACGCTGGAAGGCCGCGTCCAGGAAGGCATTCGGGCCGGCCAGATCGACCGCGGCGAGGCGGATCGCGCCAATCGAGAGCTGGGCTCGATCCGGGCCGAGATGGCCCGCCTGCGCGAAGCCAATGGCCGCGACCTCAGCGACCTGGACCGCGGCCGCCTGCAGGAGCGCCTCGACGCCCTGTCGCGCTCGATCCACTGGATGCGCCAGAGTGGCCCGGTGGTTGGCCCCGCGCCGCCCGCCCGCGTCGTCACCATGCCGCCGCCCGCCTATGGCCAGCCTGGGCCCGGCCAGATCGTCGCCGGCGACTGGTCGCTGGAGCGCCGCGAGGCCTGGCTGCAGGAGCGGATCACCAACGGCCGCGCCGACGGCTCGCTCAGCCGCCGCGACGCCTACCGCGCCCAGATGGGTCTGAACGACATCAAGGCCACGCAGGCGCGGATGATGCGCCACGCCCATGGTCGTCTGCGCGACAACGACCGCGCGATCCTCGAGCAGCGCCTCGACCGGCTACGCCAGACCATCCGCTGGGCGCGCCAGAGCAACGACAATGCCGCGCCCTGGCGCCGCTAACCTGTCAGGCTGAGGCAAGACATCCCCCCGCGTCGCAAGGCGCGGGGGTTTTGCTGTCGCCTTGACACCTGGGCCCGGCAGCGCCGAACGTCGCGCCGCGATCAGGGGCCGTTGATCAGGGGGCGGACGATATGAGCCAAGGCAAGGACGCTGTGCCGGCCAAGCCCGCCTTCGCGACGGATGCCGTCCACCTGCTGCGCACCACCCAGCAGATCCAGTACCAGCTTTCCCAGATGGCCGATCAGAAGGCCTCGATGCTGCTCGGCATCACCTTCGTGATCTTCACGATCACGGTAGGGCAGGTGAAAAACGGATCGCCGCAGCCGGCTCTGCTGGTCCTGGGCGCCGCGGCCTTCATGGCCGCGTTCCTGACCATCATGGCCGTGCTGCCGTCGGTGAAGTCGCCGCCGCTGTCGGGCAAGACCGACAACATCCTGTTCTTCGGATCCTTCACCCAGATGCCGCAGGCGGACTACGTCGAGATGCTGATGGAGGTGATGGCTGAGCCGCGTCAGGTCTACGAGACCTTCGCCCGCGACATCTACCAGAACGGCCGGGTGCTCGCGCTCAAGAAGTACCGCCTGCTGGGCTACGCCTACCGCGTGCTGTTGACCGGCCTGGTGCTCAGCCTGATCGCCTTCGTGGCGCCCTACGCGGCCAAGGCGCTCGGCCACTAGGTCTCCGGGATGAACGCCGCCTGAACCCAAGGCTCAGCTTCGCCTCACTGCGCGCGGCGCAATCTCGTCCCACGATCCGCCCCAAGCCAGACGACCTGGGCGGCGCGTGAGGAAGACCGAGATGCAAACCGCCCCCGCCGTGGACTGGGTCCCCCTCGACCCCGCCGCCCCCGAACCCGTGAAGGTCGGCGACCTGGTTTCCGCCGACGCCGGCGGCCTGCCGATCTACCGCGTCATGGCCCTGGAAGAGGGCCGCGCCTGGGTGTCTGTTCGCCCCGGCGCGCCGGAACGGATGATGCCGTTGGACGGCTTCCGCTGGCGCGGCATGGGGAGCTGAGCGCAGCGACCGGCGATAGGTGACGCGCCGGCTCCGGTTCGCATTTCGTTCCGAGCCGACTCCGGGCTAATCTCCGGCCCGTGACCGCCGCCCCCGCCACCCTCGATCTCGCCCCGGCGCTCGTCGTGCTGCCCGGCCCTCGCGCCGCCGTGGCGGACGCGACCGGGCCGCAGGCGCTGCGCGCGCCGGATGCGCGCGATCTGTTCGAGCAATGGCCGGTGCTGGTGGCCCATGCGGCGATGACGGCGCGGCGTCTCGCGGTCCCCGTGCCGGGGCGGTCGGGCCGCGTGTTCGACGCCCTGGAGCTGTTCGCCTTCGTGCGCCCGGGCCGGTTCTGCGCCCCGTCGGCGGCCGGCCTGGCCCAGGCGCTGGGGATGGCCGAGCCCAAGGGGGCCGAGGCCCAGGCGGCGGCCCTGCGCGGGGCCTGCGGGCTCCTGCTGTCGGAGCTGGCGGCCGAGCCCACGCCCAGCCGCGAGGAGGCCCTGGCGATCGCCGAGACCCTGGCGCGCGGCGGCTGGCCCTGGGGGTCTGCAGTGATCGGCGCACTGCGTTCCGCGCCAGTGGGGAACATGTTTCGCACCTCCGGTCTCGACGCCTGGGCGCGGCTCTCCGAGTGGGAGGGCGAGGCGCCGCCCGGCGAGCCGGGAACCAGGCCGGTGGATCCGGAGGCCGCCGCCGGCCGGCTGGCCGAACTGCTCGGCCGAGCGGGGCTCGACGAGGCCCGGCCCGCGCAGGCGGAATACGCCTATGAGGCCGCCTTCGCCTTCTCGCCGCGCGAGAAGGAGGGGGAGCCCCGGATGATGCTGGCCGAGGCCGGCACCGGGATCGGCAAGACGCTGGCCTACCTCGCGCCCGCCTCGCTGTGGGCCGAGGCCAACGGCCCCTCGGTCTGGGTCTCGACCTATACGCGGGCCCTGCAGCGGCAGATCGAGCGGGAGAGCCACTGGCTGTGGCCCGACGAGAAGGTGCGGGCGAAGAAGGCCGTGGTCCGCAAGGGACGCGAGAACTACCTCTGCCTGCTGAACTTCCAGGAAGCGGTGAACGCCGCCCAGCTCGGCGGCGGCGACCTGGTGGGCATGGGGCTGGCGGCGCGCTGGGCCCGCGCCACCCGCGACGGCGACATGACCGGCGGCGACTTTCCCGCCTGGCTGCCCGGGCTGTTCGCCGTGGGGCCGGCGGCGCAGGCCTCGCCCGCCAACCTGGTGGACCGGCGCGGCGAGTGCATCCACGCCGGCTGCCAGCACTACCGGACCTGCTTCGTGGAGAAGGCGATCCGCGGCTCGCGCAAGGCCGACATCGTCATCGCCAACCACGCCCTGGTGCTGACCCAGGCGGCGTTCGATGGCGCGCGGGCCTCGCGCGGCGGCAAGTCTGACGGCGAAACCACCCAGCTCAAGCGCATCGTCTTCGACGAGGGCCACCACCTGTTCGACGCCGCGGACTCGGCGTTTTCGGCGGCGCTCTCCGGGGCGGAGGCCGCCGAGATGCGCCGCTGGATCCGTGGGCCCGAGGGGCGCGGCCGGCGCGGACGCGGGCTCGAGGCCCGGCTGCTGGAGGTGCTGGGCGACCACGAGGAGGCGAAGGGCGCCCTGGTCGCTGCGACCCACGCGGCCAGCATCCTGCCGGGCGAGGGCTGGTCGGGGCGGATCGCGCCGCCGAACGGCGAGGTGAACCCGCTGGGGCCGGTGGAGCACTTCCTGGTGGCCGTGATGGAGCAGCTCCGCGCCCGCGCGGCGCCCAGCGAGGTCGGCATGGAGTGCGCGGCCCGGCCGGCGCTCGACCTGGTGCGCGAAACGGCGCGGGCGGCCGCCGAGGGCCTGTCGAAGATCGAGGCGCCGCTGGTGGCTCTGGCGCGGCAGCTCGAGAACGTGCTGGACGACGAGGCGGCCGAACTCTCGACCGCGGAGCGGGCGCGTATTGAAGGGGCTTTGCGGGGGCTTGATCGCCGCGCGCGGATGACGCTGCCGGCCTGGCGTTCGATGCTGCGGGCCATCGACGAGGACGCCGAGGACGACCCCGATTTCGTCGACTGGTTCGACGCCACCTTCCTCTATGGCCGCGTGGTCGACGCCGCCTGCCGCCGCCACTGGGTCGACCCCACCGAGCCGCTGACCAACGCGGTGATCGCCCCGGCGCACGGGGTGCTGGTGACCTCGGCGACGCTGGCCGACGCGACGCTGGACGACCCCTTCGCCCTGGCCGAGATGCGCACCGGCGCCGCGCGGCTTCCCGACCGGCCGAAGACCCTGAAGCTCGCCTCGCCCTTCGACTACGCCAACCAGGCGCGCTGCTTCGTGGTCAATGACGTGGGCCGCGACGACCCGCGCCAGGTGGCCGCGGCCATGCGCGAGCTGTTCCTGGCGGCCGGCGGCGGCGGCCTGGGCTTATTCACGGCGATCCGGCGCCTAAGGGCCGTGCACGAGAAGATCGCAGCGCCCCTGGCCGATAAGGGCATCGCGCTCTACGCCCAGCACGTGGACGGCCTGGAGGTCGGCACCCTGGTCGACATCTTCCGCGCCGAGGAGGACGCCTGTCTGCTGGGCACGGATGCGGTCCGTGACGGCGTCGACGTGCCCGGAAAGTCGCTCCGCCTGCTGGTCTTCGACCGCGTGCCCTGGCCTCGCCCCGACATCCTGCACAAGGCGCGCCGCGCCCGCTTCGGCGGCAAGGGCTACGACGACGCTGTGGCCCGCGGCCGTATCGCCCAGGCGTTCGGCCGCCTGATCCGCCGCGCCGACGACAAGGGCTGCTTCGTCATGCTGGACGCCCAGGCGCCCACGCGGCTGTTCTCGTCGCTCCCGGAGGGCGTGGAGCTGCAGCGCGTCGGCCTGGTCGAGGCCATCGAGGGTGTGACGGCGTTCCTGGCTAAGTGAGCGCGCGGTCCAGCGCGGCCAGGATCATCCCCCAGCCATGCTCGGTCTGGGCGACGTATTCCTCGAAGACGCCCTCGTGGGTCAGCGTCAGGTCGCAGCCGCCGCCGTCGGCCGGGGCGAAGTCGAGCGTGATCCTGGTCCGCGTGGGCTCGTAGGCGGGGACGGCGAACTCGAACACCAGGCGCCTCGGCCGGTCGATCTCCAGCCAGGTCCCCACGTGCTCCACGTCGCCCATCTCCGGGCGGCGGTCGACGAAGGTGAAGGCGCCGCCGACGCGGGGGTCTATCTCGGCCTTGATCATGGTCCCGGTCGGCGTGGCGAAGAAGAACTTCGCGGCGACCTTGGGGTCCAGCCAGGCGTCGAACACCCGCTCGGGCGGGGCGGCGTAGTGGTGGCTGGCGCGGACGGTGGCGGTTTTGCGCGCGCTCATGGGGCCTCCTTCAGTGCGGTCGCGAGCTCGCCGAGCCGCCAGGCCCAGAGGCCGCGCTGGGCCTCGATCCACTGGGCGGCCTCGTCGAGCCCCTTCGGGTCGAGGGTCAGGATGTGCTCGCGTCCTTCCCGCCGGCGGCGGATCAGCTGCCCGCGCTCCAGCATCCGGATGTGCTTGGAGACCGAGTTCAGCGAGATGGCGAACGGCCTGGCGATCTCGGTGACCCGGGCCTCGCCCTCAGTCAACCGGCCCAGGATCGCGCGCCGGGTCGGATCGGCCAGGGCGATGAGGGTCTCGTCGAGCATTATTCATACATATGGGTGAATATGGAGAGACTGGCAAGCTGGCTCGCGACCGGGCGCGGGACTAGGCCGCGACGTTCAGCTGTTCGAAGAGGTCGGCGGGGTAGGGCGAAACGTAAGCGGTCACGCCCAGCTTGGTGCGTACCTCGTCCAGCGGTTTGTTCCAGACCGCCGGCCAGTTGACCGGCATCAGCGGCGGGGTGCGCCGCCCGTGCGCCCAGGCGGTCAGGATGGTCTGCAGCAGGATCGGCCCGCCCTCCGGACGCTCGAAGGCCAGGCGCGCCAGCACCATGCCTAAGAACATCGACGAATAGTGGTGTCCGAACTGGGCCAGCTGGAAGCCGCTGATCGCCACCTCGTGGAGCGCGGTGGTGCGGTAGCCGCCCACGATGTGCCACAGGTCATGGCACTGCAGGATGCGCGCGTTCAGGTAGTCCAGCGGCGGCGGCAGCTTGTCGACGCCCAGCGCCTTGCGGTCCAGCACCTCCAGGTCGAAGCCGTTGTCCACGATCAGCGCATGGAAGTCGGCGCCCAGCGTGCCGGCCGGGCAGCGGGCCAGCACCTCCAGGCTGAACGGCTTGGGATAGCCCTGGGCCGCGCCCTGGGGCACGCCGGGGTAGGCCATGGCCGCGCGGCCGACGCGGCCGGGAATCTGCGGCGAGACGAGGCCGGCCAGGGCGGCGGTCTTGGTGGTCAGGTTCACCGCCTCGAGCCCGCCGCGTGGCTCTTCCAGCAGCTCCCACAGGCCCTTCCAGAAGGTCGCGGGGATCGGTTCCGGCGCCCCGGACGGGGTCTTGATCGGGGGAACGCCCAGCGGCTCGCCCAGCCAGCCTTCGCAGGCGGCGTCATAGATGCCGGGGATGCGTTCCGGCGCGGCCGCCGCGCCGTGCAGCCACAGCGCCGCCAGCGCCTTCAGGTCAGCCGGTTGCAGCCCGGCCTTCAGCCGCCCGCCGAGCGCGCGCGCCGCGTCGTCCTCGGCGCCCGCCTGGGCCAGGGCCTCGAAGCCCGCGCGATCATGATCTCCGCTCATGGCGCAAGACGTCGCATTGGGGGCTCCACAGTAAAGCTCAGGAACTCACGTCTATCGGACGAGTCGGTGATCTGTGTATGGAGTCGTATCAGTATTGCGGCTTTGTTGCGCAACCTAGGTTAAGCAGCCGAGCCTATCGATGATCGCGACCGAAGTTGGGTTCGGCGCTCTCCGGGCCGGCGGATCGCGGCGGGGCGCGAGAACAGGCCGGACAGCTTGTCGCCGGCGGTTTGCGATCCCCGGTCCTTCCCGCTAGTGAGCGCGCATGAAGAGCTTGAGCATCGTCGGTTTTGGGCAGTTCGGTCGGCTCGCGGCGCGGACCCTGAAGACGCACTTCGATGTGCTGGTCACCGACGCGGCGCCGGGCGCAGAGGCGGTCGCGCACGACCTGGGCGTGGGATTCGGGTCCCTCAAGGACGCGGCGTCCCGCGACATCGTGGTGGTGGCCGTGCCGGTGGTGGCGATGCGCGAGGTGTTCGCGGCGCTCGCGCCTGACCTGGCCCCCGGAACGCTGGTGATCGACGTGGGCTCGGTGAAGATGCTGCCGGTCCAGTGGATGACGCAGGTGCTGCCCGCCCACGTCGACATCGTCGCGACCCACCCGCTGTTCGGCCCGCAGAGCGCCCGAGACAGCCTGGACGGCCTGCGCTTCGTCGTCTGTCCGGTGCGCGGCGAGCGGCACGACGCGGTGGCCGATTTCGGCCGTTCGTTGGGCCTCACCGTCACGATCACCACGGCCGAGGAGCACGACCGCGAGATGGCCTATGTCCAGGCGCTGACGCACCTGATCGGCCGCAGCCTGGTCAATCTGGGCATCCCGGATGAGCAGCTGAAGACGCCGTCCTATCAGCACCTGCTGGAGCTCTGCGCGCTCATCGGGGCGGACACCTTCGAGCTGTTCACCGCGATCCAGACGCAGAACCCCTTCGCCGCGGAAGTGGCGCAGGCCTTTGTGGGCGAGGCCCGCAGCCTGCTGGACCAGGTCGCCGCGCCGCGCGTCTAGCCGTGCATGAACTCGGCGAGCGCGTCGATCAGGGCGCGGTTCTGCTCTTCCAGCCCGATCGTCATGCGCAGGTGGTCGGGCATGCCGTAGTTCAGGAGCTGGCGGACCAGCAGGCCCTTCGAACTCAGGTGCGCCTCGGCGTCGGTCGCGGTCTTGCCGGGGGTCTTGGGGAAGCCGACGAGTACGAAGTTGGCCGCCGAGGGACCGATCACGTCCAGGCCCATGCCGCCGAGTTGCTGCGCCAGGCGCGGCCGCCAGGTCTCGTTGAGGTCGATGGTCTGCTGCTGGAAGTCCTTGTCCCCCAGGGCAGCGACAGCGGCGCGCTGGCCGGCGATGGAGGTGTTGAACGGCAGGCGGATGCGGTCGACCGCGGCGGCGACCTCGGCCGGCGCGTAGCCCCAGCCGATGCGTAGCGCCGCCAGGCCGTGCAGCTTGGAGAAGGTGTGGGTGACCACGACGTTGGCCTTGTCGCGGGCGAAGTCCATGCCGTCGTTGAAGGTCGGGTCGAGGCAGAACTCCGAATAGGCGCCGTCGAGCACCAGCAGCACGCTGGGGGGCAGGGCCGCGTGCAGCCGCTCGACCTCGCTGAACGGGATCCAGGTGCCGGTAGGGTTGCCGGGATTGGCCAGGAAGATGAGCCGCGTGCGGTCGTCGACGCAGGCCAGGATCTCGTCCACGTCGATGCGGAAGTCGGGCTCCTTGGCGCGGCGCACCTGCGCCTGGCAGGCCAGCGCGCCAATGGCGAAGGCGGCGAAGCCGTATTCGCCCTGGATCATATTGTCGCCCGGCTCCAGGAAGGTCTGGTTGAGCAGGGCGAACACCTCGTCGGAGCCACAGCCGAAGATCAGCCGCTCGGGCTCCACGCCATAGGCCTCGGAAATGGCCGCGCGTACGATCGAGGTGCGCGGGTCCGGATAGACGTGCAGGCTGCGGTCGGCCGAGGCGTAGGCCTCATGCGCCTTGGGACTGGAGCCCAGCGGGTTCTCGTTGGCCGACAGCTTCACGGGATCGGAAATGCCCGGCGCCGACGCCTTGCCGGGCACATAGGCGTGGATGTCCAGGATCCCCGGCTTCGGGAGCGGCGTCGCAGCTTTGGAGCGGTCGAGAGGCGGGGACTCGGACATGACCTGAGGGGGGTAGACGTGAAGCCTGGCGGCGGGGAGCCCGCCTCTTACACGTCCGCCCCCTAAACGTCCAAGGGCGCGGGCGCGGCTCCGATCACGCCGGACAGCCGGCCGGGCGCGCGGGCCAGGCGCGCGTCGTCGGCCTGGTAGAAGCCGGCGAGCTTGAAGAGCTTCAGGCCGCCGGCCTCGGCGAGCAGGGTGGCCGCTGCGCCGTCGCGGCTCATGGCGTCTTCGATGGCGGCGGCGGTTCCGGGCGCATCGGTGACCCAGAAGGTGCAGTCCGCGCCGGTCGGCTCGACCTCGATCTCGGCGACGGCCAGCGCGCCCATCGGGCCCCAGGCGGCGAGGCAGGGCAGGGCGGCGAACACCTTGAGCTTCGGTTCGGCCAGCAGGCGGCCCCACCAGGGCGTGTCGGCGGCGAGCGCGAAGACGCCGACCCCGCCGACCACCTTGGCCGCGGCTATGGCCTCCTCCGGCTTGGCGACCTGGACCAGCGGCGGGGCGGCGCCGAAGCGCAGGCGGGCCAGCTCGACGGCGCGGCCGGGATCGCGCCCGCCCCAGACGGCGATGCGGAACGGGCCCTGCTGGGCCAGGCTGTCGCCGATCAGCTCGCGCCAGATGCGCACGATCAGCGAGGCCGAGGCGTTCCCTCGGTTGGCGAGCAGCTTGCGCAGCAACTGGGCTTCGCGCGCCGGGCGCAGGCCGAACTTGCCGGCGTCACCCGCGGCGGCCTTGGCGGCGGCCACGTCCTTGGCCAGGCCCGCGCGCTCGGCGACCAGGCGCAGCATCTGCTGGTCGATCGCATCGATGCGCTGGCGGACTTCGTCCAGCGACGGCGGCGCAGTCTTGCCGGCCTCGGCCATAATCTCCCCCAAAGCGAAGGCCCGCGACCTAAGTCATTGCGGCGGCTGGCGCAATAGCCGCCGGCGGGCGCAATAAAGTTGCGCTGGAAACAACCGCCTCGCCGGTCACCCCGGCGGCGTCGCGGTTTCCTTGGCGATGACGGCCCGGGCCTGCGCGATGGCGGCGGGCGCGGCGATCTTGCCGTCCTCGATGTCGTCGGCCAGGCCCATCAGCTTCTCGCCGACCACCGAGCCGTTCTCCGCCTGTTCGTGGACGTTCAGACCGCCCTTGGCGCGGGCGGTTTCGTCCCAGGCGCTCCGCACCGCGGCCCAGTAGGCCTGGGTCTTGGCCCAGTAGGCGTCCGCCGCGGCGATCTGGGTCAGGCCGGCGGTGCGCGTGTAGCTGTTCAGCACCACCTCGTGGGCGAAGGTCGTGGGCTTGCCGTCGACCATGCCGATCTTGGCGTTGTCCTGCTCGTGGACCCAGCCGGCGGGCGTGAGCGTGTGGCGGTTCTGGCCGGTGTACCAGGCGTAGGGCGGGTGGCGCGTGGCGTCGCGGCGCGCGAGCGGGCGCATCGTCACGTCGCTGGTCCAGCGGGTCACGCCGTCATCGTAGGCCCAGCGGCCGACGCCGCCATAACGTGGCGAGTCGTCGGTCTGCCAGACGGTCTGCGACCACGCGCCTATGCGCGTGGCGGCTGAGACGGGCGTCAGCACCCAGCGTCCGGCGCTCTGGTAGTTGAGCACGGTCTTCGGCTGCCAGATCCAGTCCTGGCGCCAGTGCTTGATGACCAGGGTCTTGTCGCCGTCCTGGGCTACCAGGATGTGCTGCAGGCTCACGAAGTCGCCGCGGTCCTCGATCACGCGCACGGCCTCGACGCCGCCGGAGACCTTGGGCTCCAGCAGCTTGTACCCGGGGGTGAGCGCGACGGTTTCGCGCATGTCGAAGCGGACCTTGAAGTCGCCGGCCATGGCCAGGATCGCGTCGTGGTCGCGCTTAGCGGTTGCGTCGAGCCCGGCGGCGAAAGCCGGCGCGGAGAGGGCTGCAACCGCGGCGGCGGTCAGGGCGAGGCAGGCGCGGCGGGTGGTCATGGATCAGTCGGCGGCGGGCTGGCTGGTGGCCTCAGGCCGCCGCGGCGGCGGCAGGAAGGGGTGGAGCAGTTGCCCGGCCACCGATTTGGGCAGCGGCTCGCTCACGCCATAGGCCTCGGGCCAAGCGTCCTTCGGCAGGTAGTGGGTGCCGAACAGCCAGTCCCAGACCGGTAGCATGGAGGCGAAGTTGCGGTTCTGCGGTTCGGTGGCGGTGTGGTGCCACAGGTGGAAGGCCGGCGTCGCCAGCACCCACTCCAGCGGCCCGAACCGCCAGCGGACATTGGCGTGGATGAAGAAGCCCCAGATCGTCACGGTCAGCATCAGCACGGTCGCCACCAGCGTGCCCTGGACGCTCTGCGGGGCGCCCAGGCCCAGGATGTAGATCGGGACCAGGCCGCAGGTCCGGATGAAGGCGTTGTCCACCGGATGCGCGCGCGAGCTGATCAGGTAGTAGACGTGCTCGGGGGCGTGATGCACGGCGTGGAAGCGCCACAGGAACGGGATCTGGTGCGCCCAGCGGTGGCCCCAGTAGAAGCCCAGGTCGGCGACGACGAAGGCGGAGAGGCCGCGCAGCCACAGCGGCCAGGTCTCCACCGTCGCATGCCAGGCGGGGGGCACGAAGTTGGCGGCGAAGATCGCGGCCAGGGCCAGCGGGATCATCAGCACCAGTTGCGGAATGAACGTCGAGACGGCGTAGAAACCGAGGTCGCCGATCAGGGCGCGGCGGAACAGCTTCTCCTTGCGCACCGCGAACAGCCATTCCAGCGGCACGAAGATCACCGACACCAGGACCAGCCACACGGCGCCCCGCAAGGCTTCGGTGGCGTACATCCGCAGGTGCAGGTGGTGGAGCAACTCAAGCACTGACGCGATCCCCAGTCGGCGGCTGCCAGACAGCGAAACGCCCGGGCGAGACCAATGTCCAGCCCGGGCGCTCAGCCGAGTATAGAGCCGAAGGTCTGGCCTACGCCTTAACCGCGGGGCGATGGGCGCGCCGGGCGGCGCGGACCATGCCGCCGACGCCGGCGAAGCCCATGAGCATCATCGCCCAGGTGGCCGGCTCCGGCGTGCCGCTGCCCAGGCCCGGCGGCGAGTTGACGCCGGCCAGGAAGGCGATCGGCGGCAGGTTGATGGTGCTGCCGTTGTCGCCCCAGGCCAGGAAGCTGAGCAGCTGGTCAGGCGCGTCGGCGGTCAGGTCCACCGAGACGAACTGCCAGCCCACGACGCCGCCGTCGGGCACGGTCATGAGCTGCGAGTGGGCGATGCTCGCGTTCGGGTCGCTGTTCGAGTAGGTGCCGGTGGGGCCGAAGATCGGGTCGTTCGGGCCGCCGCTCGTGGAGACGTTCAGGCCCAAGGTGCCCAGCGAGACGATCCACTGGTTGGTGGTGCAATTGCAGCCAGCGGCGGCCGGAAAGCCTGTCTGGCTGCTGGCGCCCTGATAGAAGCTGAGCGTGTAGGTCTGCCCGGCGGTCAGGCCGTGGACCTCATAGTTGAACCCGCTCTCGAAGACGGGATTGCCGTCGGCTTCGACGTAGTTGCCGGGCACCGATCCGCTCGGGTTGCCTTTGGTCGGCAGACCGTTGAGGCCCAGGTTCTCGGTGCCGGGATGGGCGAGGCTGTCGATGTAGATCAGCCCGCTGCCGCCGGTCCAGCCGGTCGGCTTGACGTCCGTGAATTTTCCCTTGGGATCGATGCCTGTATAGCTGGTGAAGTCCAGGTTCGTCAGGCCCGGCAGCGCCGGGTTGGAGGCGTGCGCCGCACCGGCCCCGACACTCATCACAACGGCCGCCGTAAGGGCCACTCCCAGTCGCTTAAGCATAACCATATTTCCCCATTCATCGAATTTGAGACGCCAGTAGGGTCGGTCGACGAGGGGCGCGCAACGCATCTCACCTGGGATGAGAAATGTTCTCATGACACGCGTAGAGGGCCGGATTGGAAGAGGCGTCCGGCCCGCAGGCCAGGGGCGTCAGGCCGCGGCGGCGGCGGCGTTCTCGCCCAGGGCTTCCTGCAGGGCGGCCAGCAGGTGCTCGGGCTTCATGGGCTTTTCGACGACGCCGTTCATGCCGGCCGCAAGATAGCCGTCGGCGTCCTCGGGCTCGGCGTTGGCGGTCAGCGCGATGATCGGCACGCGGCCGGGGGCGCCGGGCAGGGCGCGGATGGCGCGGGTGGCGGCGACGCCGTCCATCACCGGCATCTTGATATCCATCAGCACCAGGTCGAAGCGGCCGCCCTTGACGGCTTCCACCGCCTCGGCGCCGTCGTTGGCGCTCTCGCAGGTGCAGTCGAACATCTCGCACAACGCCTGGGCGACCATGCGGTTGGTGGCGTTGTCGTCGACGACCAGCACGTGGGCCGAGCGTTCGGCGGGCTGCGGCTCGGCGGCCGGCTGTTCCAGCGCGGCCGGCAGCTTGATGTCGAAGACCACGGTCTCGGAGGTCCCTCCGGCGCCTTCGCTGCGCAGCGTGCCGCCGAGGTGGTCGATGATCTGGCGGGCCAGCATCACGCCGATGGCGACCTCGATGCCGAAACGGCTGTCGACTTCGCGGACGCGGGCCTCGATGTCCTGGGATTCCCAGGCCGGGTCTCGCCCGCCGCGCACGCGGCCCTCCAGTCGTACGCCGTCAGGCTCGATGATCGCGCGGACGCTGGCCTCCACGGCGCCGCGGCGCATGCAGGCCACGGCCTCACCGACGAAGCCGTCGAAGACCTGCAGGAGGCGGGTGCGGTCGCCGAGCGCGCAGGCGTCGGGATCGCCGTCGTAGGAAACCAGGATGGTCACGTCGCTCAGCGTCGCGGCCGGCTGCCAGCGGGCATGCACGTCGTCGACCAGCTCGCGCAGGCGCAGCGGGGCCGGGTCCAGGGTCACGCCGCCGGTGGTCACGTTGCGCAGGTCGGACGCGGCGGTCATTAGTCGGGCGACGGCCGTGGCGGCCTCGGCCACGCCGCTCACGCACGCCTCGGCGTCCGGCGTCAGTCGCTGCCGCGAAAGCTGGTCGGTCAGGGCCAGGATTCCATCCATCTGCTGACGGATGTCATCCGAGACGCGGCCGAAGAAAAACGTGGGCAGGGACATGAACAGCCACAGGTTGCGAACGCGACGTAGCTCGCACAATGGCGCCAAGCGCTTGCGGAGAGGTTAAGTGACAGCGATGACATACCCGGCTCTCGATTGGCTGGAACCGGCGTTCCGGTCTCTTCCTGCCACGCACGCCTTCCCCTGGAGGCCCCAATTGCGCATATGGGGCCGATGACCGACCCGGCTGGCGCGCTCGTGCTGTTTTCCGGCGGGCAGGACTCCACGGTCTGCCTGGCCTGGGCGCTTGACCGCTATGCGCGCGTCGAGACGGTGGGGTTCGACTACGGCCAGCGTCATGCGGTCGAACTGAAGGCGCGCGCGGCCGTCCGAGCACAGATCGTCGAGCGGTTCCCGCACTGGGCGCCGCGCCTCGGCGACGATCACATGCTGGACATGCGCGGCTTCGGCGCGGTGGCCGCCTCGGCGCTGACCGCCGACCGGGCCATCGAGATGACCGAAAAAGGCCTGCCGTCCACCTTCGTGCCGGGGCGCAACCTGGTCTTCCTGGCCTATGCGGCGGCGCTGGCCGACCGGCGAGGGCTACAGGCCCTGGTCGGCGGCATGTGCGAGACCGACTTCTCCGGCTATCCGGACTGCCGCCGCGACACGCTGGACGCCATGCAGGCGGCCCTGAACCTGGGCATGGCGCAGGACTTCCGCGTCGAGACGCCCCTGATGCACATCACCAAGGCCGAGACCTGGGCGTTGGCCCAGGGGCTGGGCGGCGAGGTCCTGGTCAACCTGATCCTCGAGGACAGCCACACCTGCTACCTGGGCGTCCGCGACGTGCGCCACCCGTGGGGCTATGGGTGCGGAACCTGCCCGGCCTGCGAACTGCGGGCCCGCGGCTGGGAAGGCTGGCTGGCGCTGGATCGCCCGACGCTGCGGTCATGAGCTACGCGGTCAAAGAGATTTTCCTGACGTTACAAGGCGAAGGCGGCCAGGCTGGGCGCCCGGCGGTGTTCTGCCGCTTTGCCGGCTGTAACCTTTGGTCCGGCCGCGAGCAGGACCGGGCGGCCGCGGTCTGCAACTTCTGCGACACGGATTTCGTCGGGCTGGACGGCCCGGGCGGGGGGCGGTTCGCCGACGCGCAGGCCCTGGCCGCCGCCGTCGAGGCCGCCTGGCAGGGTGGGCCCAGCGACCGGCTGGTGGTGTTGACCGGCGGCGAGCCCCTGCTGCAGCTCGACGCCCCCCTGATCGACGCCCTGCACGGGCGCGGCTTCTCGCTCGCGCTGGAAACCAACGGCACCTTGGCCGTTCCGCCCGGCGTCGACTGGATCTGCGTCAGCCCCAAGGCCCAGGCGCCGGTGGTGCAGACCGCCGGCCACGAACTGAAGCTGGTCTACCCGCAGCCGGGCGTCGATCCGGCCCGCTTCGAGGGCCTGCAATTCGAGCGGTTCCTCCTGCAGCCGATGGACGGGCCGAGGCGGGCTGAGAACACTGAGGCCGCCATCGCCTATTGCCTTGCCCATCCCCGCTGGCGTTTAAGCGTCCAGACCCACAAGTACCTCGGCATCGCCTGAGGCCTCGCCTCGGCTCGCCGCAACCTTCAAGACTTTATGAAACCTAAGATTTTCGAGATCACCAAGGCCGCGACCTTCGACGCGGCGCATCATCTGCCGGCGGGGCCTGAGGGCCCTTACACGCGCCTGCACGGCCATTCCTTCCGCGTCGAGGCCACCGTGCGCGGCGAGGAGACCGGCGCCATCGGCTGGGTGGCGGACCTCGGCGACCTCGACCGCGCGCTGCGCGCCGCGGCCGGCGAGCTCGATCACTCCATGCTCAACGAAAAGCCCGGCCTGGAGAGCCCGACGCTGGAGCACCTGTGCCTCTGGTTCGCCGGCCGGCTTGGCCCGCAGTTCCCGGGCCTGTCGCGGATCGTCGTGTCGCGCCCGACCGTGGGCGAGAGCTGCGCGCTGAACCTCGGCTAGCCGCCGGCCTAGTCGCTGGTCTTCTTGTCGCCGCCCCCCTTGTCGCCATTAGGGATCACCGCGCCGACCACGGCGCCCGCGCCCTTGGCGGTCATGACCACAGCCTTGCCGGTCAGGCCGACCGCGGCGCCCGCCACGCCGACGGCGGCGCCGCCAACCGCCATGGCCAGGCAGCCGGACAGCAGGGTCGCGGCCGCGCCCAGCACGGCGCCGCGCAGCAAAATCGATTGAAGAGTCATAGGCATGGTCCCCGACGCGTCCCCGAGCATGGGGCCTGACAATTAGCTCGGGATAAAGGCGGCCAAACGCCGCTTCAGAGTTCGACGGCGCTGGCCGACGCGCGGCGCTTGTCCAGGTCCGTGTGGCGCCGCCAGGGGCCGCGGAAATGCGGATCGGCGCGGCGGCGGCGATCGGGCCCGAAGTAGGCCTCGTTCTTCACGAAGGCGCGCGGGTGCTCGACCACCGTGCTGATCCGCTCGATCACGCCCTTGGCGGTCAGCGGCTTGGCGAGGAACTCATTGACGCCGGCGTCGCGGGCCTCGTGCACGCGGGTCATGGTGGAATGGCCGGTGATCATGATCACCGGGCACATCTGGTTGGGACTGTCGGGCGAGCGGCGCAGCAGGCGGACGAAATCGATGCCGTCCAGCGGCTGCATGGAAAGGTCGGTCATGATGATGTCGACGCGGTTGGTCTTCATGGTCTGCAGGCCGGCCGCGCCATCGCTGGCCTCGAAGATGTCGCGTACGCCGATCGCCCGCAGGATCTCGCCCAGCAGCACCCGCATGTGGTGGTTGTCGTCGACGAGAAGGATTTTAAGCAGGTCGTAGCGCAAGGGCGATTCCGTTGTCGTTTCCGGCCAGCACAGACCCGCCACATCCTGATTCGATGCTGCTGGGACGGAGGCTGATTACGTTGCGGTAATAAAGTGGTCAACGGCAAATCACATTGTTCCGCGACCCAAGCTAAGCTGCTGACAGCGATAGACATTCGCCGGCACAAACTAGGCGTGTAGACCCAGGATCAACTCTACTTCGGCGTCGTTCAGCGAACAATGTTAGGTTTCGAATACCGCGTATCGTGTTCGCTGAATCCAGGCTCACATACTGAGCCGCGAGCAGAGGGCTTCAGCCGACCTGGCCGCGGTGCCTCAGGAACGCGTCAGCCAGCACGCAGGCGACCATCGCCTCGACGACCGGCACGGCGCGCAGGCCCACGCAGGGGTCGTGACGGCCCTTGGTGCGCAGTTCGATCTCCTCGCCGGCCTCGTTGATCGACCGCCGCGGGGTCAGGATCGAGGAGGTGGGCTTGAACGCCACCCGCGCGGTCACCGGCTGGCCGGTGGAAATGCCGCCCAGGATGCCGCCCGCCGAGTTGCTGAGGAACAAGGGCCCGTCGTTCCCCGCCCGCATCTCGTCGGCGTTTTCTTCGCCGGTCAGGGCCGCAGCCGCGAAGCCCGCGCCGATTTCCACACCCTTGGCGGCGTTGATCGACATCAGCGCGGCGGCCAGTTCGGCGTCGAGCTTGCCATAGATCGGCGCGCCCCAGCCGGCCGGGGCGCCCACGGCCTCGACGGCGACGATGGCGCCGGTCGACGACCCAGCCTTGCGGATGGTCTCCAGGTGCTCTTCCCACACTGGGACCATCTCCGGATCCGGACACCAGAACGGATTGGTCTGCGTCTGGCTGAAGTCGATGCGGTCGGGGGCCACGGCATGCGGCCCGATCTGCACCACGGCGCCGCGGATCGTGACGCCCGGGATGATCTTGCGCGCGATGGCGCCGGCCGCCACCCGCGCCGCGGTCTCCCGCGCCGACTGCCGCCCGCCGCCGCGATAGTCGCGCACGCCGTACTTGGCCCAGTAGCTGTAGTCGGCGTGGCCGGGCCGGAAGGCGGTGGCGATCTCGGAATAGTCGCGGCTGCGCTGGTCGACGTTCTCGATGATCATCGAGATCGGCGTGCCGGTGGTCACCTGCTGCGGATGCCGCTCGTCAGAGAACACACCGGACAGGATCTTCACGGCGTCCGGTTCCTGGCGTTGCGTCACGAACTTGCCCTGGCCCGGCCGCCGCTTTTCCAGCCACACCTGCACGTCGGCCTCGGTCAGCGCGATCCCGGGCGGGCAGCCGTCGACCACGCAGCCGAGCGCCGGCCCGTGGCTCTCGCCCCAAGTGGTCACGCGCAACAGATGGCCGAACGTATTGTGCGACATGGCCGGGCTTGTAGCGGCTCAGAGGCCGCTCACCAACTATGGCTTGCCGAGCGTCTTTGCGAAGAAGGCCAGCGCCATGTCGATGGCCGCCTGGTGGCTGGCGTCCTGGTCGACCTTGGCGTTGCAGATCGGGACCATCGCCTTGCCCGCCGCTGTGCAGGTGGACAGGAAGTCGTAGTGGCCGACGCCCGGCAGCACCTTCAGTTCGGCGTGCGGGATCGCTTTGGCCGCGACCAGCCCGTTGGTGTCCGGCGGCGCCACCGGGTCGGCGTCGCCCAGGATGATCGCCACGGGCACGCGCATCTTCGCCAGGCCCTCCGGCGGCAGGGCCTGGACGATGGCGGGCGCGATGGCGAAGGCCGCCTTCACGCCCGGGATGGTGTGGTCGTCGCCGGCGTGGGCGAACTCGGCGGCGAGCTCGGGCGAGGCCATGGCGGCGAGCGCCTGGTCCATGGTCACCACGAACTCCTTTTGCGGGGCGCAGACGCCGTCCGTGGGGTGGGTTTTGCAGAAGGCCTGAAAGCGGTTCATGTCGACCTTGGCTCCGGCCGAGACCAGGCTGGTGAACCCGCCGGCGGAAAACCCGGAGACGCCCAGGCGCTTGACGTCCATGTGCGGCCCGATCGCCGGGTCGGCCTTGGCGGCATCGAGCGCGGCGCGCAGGTCCATGGCGCGGTCCCAGGACATGATCGCGCCGGGGATGGTCATCTTGTCCTGGCCGTTGTTGCCGGGGTGGTCGACGGCGACCACTACGTAGCCGGCGCGGGCCAGCGGCACGCCGAACCAGCCCATCATCCGCGCCGCCCCGCCGAAGCCGTGGGAGAACAGGATCACCGGGCGCGGCTTTGCATCAGCGAACGCGGCGTTCTGGGCGACCTGGCCGACCGTGAACAGCGTCTTGCCGGGCGGACCCAGGTCGATGCGCTCTTCCTTCGCCCCCTCGGCCGCCGGGTACCAGACGGTGACGCGGACGGTGTCACGGTGTTCGGCGTCGCGCAGGGCGGCGGTGGCGTCAGTGGTCTTCAGATGCCGCTCGCCCACGGGGCCGGCGACGGCGGCTCCGGCGAGACAGGTCAGGGCGAGGCCAGCGGCCCAAATCTTCAGGAGGGGGGTCTTCAGGATGTAGGTCATGCGGGCTCCTTAGCCGAACCCTAGCCGCCGCGTTTGACCGCCGTTGCTTAATTCGCCGACAGGTCGGGCGCCCCTAGGCGGCCCAGGCGGCCGTGAAGCGCCTGAGCAGCGCCGCGGCCGCCGAATGGGCGTCGCCGGTCTTCGGCGCGAGCCGCAGGAAGAGGTGCCCCTGCCGGTGCCGCCCCCGCGCCGGCAGGCCCTGGCCCACCAGGCGGATCAGCTTGCGCTCCCCGGCCTTCTTGGTCAGCCACACGATGCGCCGCCCGATCGGGGTCTCCAGCGCCACCCGGCCGCCCTCGGCCAAGAGGCGCGGGCTCACCTGGACGCTGACCCACAGGTCGTCGCCGCGCACCAGCATCTCCGGCGCCCCGCGCAGCACCACCGCCAGCTCCGAGCCGCCGGCCCGCACCGTGTCGCCGGAGCGCAGGCCCGACGGCAGCTTCACGCGAATCCGCCGCCCGTCCGCCAGCCGGTGCTCGACGACGCCGCCGCGCAGCGCCAGCAGCGGATCGATGGCGACCTCACCGGGCTCGGCCGGGCGCGGGGCGGGCGGCTGGATGATGGTCGTGGCGGGCTTGGGCGTCTGCAGCCGGTGATAGGCCTCGACCACCTGGCGGAACTGATCCTCGCCGCCGCCGGGACGATCCGGATGGGCCAGCTTGGCGGCCTCGCGGAAGGCGCGGCGGATGTCGCCGCTGCTCGACAGCGGCCCGACGCCCAGCACCTGGCGCGCGGCCTTCACGGAGATGGGGGGCGACTGAGCCATCGACGAGGAGATTCGCCGCGACTTGGTCAAGGCCGGGTTAAGCTTCCGAGCGCCCGCTGGACCCATGGCGGGCCAAGTCCTACCGTTGGACGCCTGAAGCCGGGAGGCGCGCATGACGCGGATCTCGCTCGTGATCGTCGCCTGCCTCGCCGCCGGCGGCTGCGCCTCGACGCCGCCCATCCCCAATCCGACCGGCCTCCCGCCCGACGCGCTCAGGCTGGAATACGTCCTCGAGCGAGGCTGCGCGCCCTACCTGCTGGGCCGCCTCAGCGAGGACGAGGCCATGCGCGGCGCCGGACTCAACCACATTCGGCCGATCATCCCGGGCCTAGCGCCAGGCGACAACGCGCCGTTCTGGAGCGGGGGCGTTGCGCTACGGGTCAACGTGGGCGCCGGTGTCTGCAACATCGCCCTGCACGGCCGCAACCTCGACGCCTATCGCGCCGGCACCGAGGCCGCGCTGCATCGCGGGCTCGGGGCCGACCCGGCCACCGACGGGCGCACCGCCTACAAGGCCATCCTGCCCGACCAGGTCACCGGCTGCCATCAGGCGATCCGCTACACCTTCTACCCGGAGCCGAAGTGGCATGGCTTCTCCGTGGAACTCTACCGCGTCCCCGACTGCGCCCACGACCTGACGCGGGCGACGGGCTGATCAGAGCCCGTGCTGGGAGGCGCCCCATGGCGCCCACGCCGACCTGCGCGCTATATCGATGGCGATGACCGACAAGACCCTGATCCCTGCCTCGCCCAGCGAGGACGACTACGTCGCCCAGGTGACGAGCGCCGAGCCGCTGCCGCTGCTCAGCGACGCCGACCCGTTCGTGCTGTTCAACGAATGGCTGCGTGAAGCGCTCGCCAAGGAGCCCAACGACGCCAACGCCATGTCGCTGGCGACCGTCGATGCGGCCGGGCTACCCGACGTGCGCATGGTGCTGCTCAAGGACGCCGACGCCCGCGGCTTCGTCTTCTATTCCAACGTCGAGAGCGCCAAGGGCCGCGAGCTCGCGGCCAATCCGAAGGCGGCGCTGCTGTTCCACTGGAAATCCCTGCGCCGCCAGGTCCGCGTGCGCGGCGCCGTCGAGCCGGTCTCGTCGGCCGAGGCCGACGCCTATTGGGCCACCCGCGCGCGGCCGGCGCAGATCGGCGCCTGGGCGTCGTCCCAGTCGCGGCCCCTGCCGGACCGCCTGGCGCTGGAGAAGAAGATCGCCGAGTTCGGCCTGAAATTCGGCCTGGGCAAGGTGCCGCGGCCGCCGCACTGGACCGGCTTCCGCATCGTCCCCGAGAGCCTCGAGTTCTGGCGCGACCGCCCGTTCCGCCTGCACGAGCGGCTGGTCTTCACCCGTTCAGGCGCCGGCTGGACCACGAGCCGGCTGTTTCCTTGAGCAAGGGTCAGGAAGCCGAGATCGCCGCCTGGCTGAAGGCGCAGTCGGAGCGGACCATCGAGACGGCCTGCGCCCGTGTCTTCCTGGCCGGCGAGGTCGCCTGGAAGCTGAAGCGCAACGTCGACCTGGGCTACGTCGACTTCTCCACGCGAGAGAAGCGCAAATGGGCGCTGGACCGCGAGCTCGACTTCAACCGCACCGCCGCGCCGGACATCTACCGCTCGGTGCGCGCGATCACCCGTGAGGCCGACGGCGCCCTGGCCTGGGACGGGACCGGCAAGACGCTGGAATATGCGCTGGAGATGCGCCGTTTCGACGACGCCGCGGTGCTGTCGGCCAACCCCGGCGTGATCGACGGCGAGATGGCCGATGCGCTCGGCCGCACCATCGCCGGCTACCACGCCGCCGCGGCGCTACGGCCGAACGGCGGGCTGACCGCCCTGGAATGGACCATCAACTCCAACGCCGGCCTGCTGCGCGAGCGGGCCGAGACGCTGGGCGCCGACCAGGTCGAAACGCTGGTCGAGCTGACCTACGCCGAACTGGAGCGGCAGCGGCCGTTGCTGGCGGAGCGTGCCTCGAGCGGGTTCGCGCGGCGCTGCCACGGCGACCTGCACCTGGCCAACATCCTAATTGAGAACGGCGAGCCGGTGCTGTTCGACTGCATCGAGTTCAACGACCTCTTGAGCGACCTCGATGTTTATTACGACCTGGCGTTCCTGCTGATGGACCTCGACTTCCGCGATCGCCGCGACGCGGGCGTGCGCGTGCAGTCGGCCTATCTGGACGAGGCGGCCCGTAGCTTCCCCGAGGCCATGTGGTCGGGTCTGGCGGCGATGCCGCTGATGCTCTCGGTCCGCGCGGCGGTGCGCACGCACGTCGCCACCCACGCCGGCGACATCACGCTCGCCAAGGCCTACCTCGAAGCCGCCATCGCCCATCTGTCGCCGCCGCCGCCGGTGCTGGCCGCGGTGGGCGGCTTCTCCGGCACTGGCAAGACGACCTTCGCGCGCGCCATCGCGCCGGGCCTGGGCCCTTCGCCGGGCGCGGTGGTCTTGCGGACCGACGAAGCGCGCAAGCGTCTGGCCGGGGCAGGCCCGGTCGATCGCCTGGACCGCGCGGTCTACACGCCGGAGTTCTATGAGCGGGTCTACGACCTGGTGCTGACGACGGCCGGCGCGCTGCTGAAAGCCGGGCGCGGCGTGGTGCTGGACGCGACCTTCACCCAACCGGCGCTGCGGGCGCGGGCCGAGCGCCTGGCGGCCGATTGCGGGGCCGCGTTCCGCGGGGCCTGGCTGACCGCGCCGCAGGCGGTGCTGGAGGCGCGCGTGGCGGCCCGGGTGGGCGATGCGTCCGATGCGACCCTGGAGGTGCTGCACGACCAGATCGCCCGGCACGGCGGCGAGAGGGTCGACTGGCCCAAGGTCGATGCGACCCTGCCGACCGACCAGGCGGCCTCAGCGTGGCTTGCGGCGCACGGCCGATAGAGGCTGCGTCCCGTTGCGTATGGACGCCGGGCCCAATAGCCTAGAGTGAACACCGATAAGAGTGAGAGGCCCCGGGAGGACCACCAATGCTTGGCCTGATGCAGAACTGGCCGTTGACGGTCGATAAGATCCTCGACCACGCCAAGGCCTGGCACGGCGACCGCGAGATTGTGAGCCGGTCCGTCGAGGGGCCGATCGTGCGCTCCACCTACGGCGAGATTCACACCCGGGCCAAGCAGCTCTCCAATGCGCTGAAGGCGTTGGGCGTGCAGCAGGGCGACCGGATCGCGACGCTGGCCTGGAACACCGGCCGCCACATCGAGGCCTGGTACGCGATCATGGGCATGGGCGCGGTGTGTCACACGCTCAACCCGCGGCTGTTCGCCGAGCAGCTCTGCTACATCATCAACCACGCCGAAGATAAGGTCATCTTCACCGACCTGACCTTCCTGCCGATCCTGGCCGAGCACCGGGCCCTGATGCCCAGCGTCAAGCACATCGTGGTGTTCACCGACGAGGACCACCTGGCCCAGGCCGGCTTCCCCGGCGCCATCGCCTACGAGACCCTGGTGAACAGCGGGTCGCCCGACTTCGTCTGGGGCGACTTCGACGAGAACACCGCCTCATCGCTCTGCTACACCTCCGGCACGACCGGCAATCCCAAGGGCGTGCTCTATTCGCACCGCTCGAACTTCCTGCACACCCTGGTGACGCTGGGCGTCGATGTGATGTGCCTGTCCGCGCGCGACACCGTCCTGCCCGTCGTCCCGATGTTCCACGCCAACGCCTGGGGCCTGACGTTTTCCTGCGCGGCGGCAGGCTGCAAGCTGGTGATGCCGGGCCAGAAGCTGGACGGCGCCTCAGTCTACGAACTGCTGGAGACCGAGGGTGTCACCTTCTCCGCGGCGGTGCCCACCGTGTGGCTGGGCCTGCTCAACCACATGCGCGAGAACAAGCTCACGCTATCGACCCTGAAGCGCGTGGTGATCGGCGGCTCGGCGGTGCCCGAGGCCATCGTGCGCGGCTTCCGCGACGAGTTCGGCGTCGACGTCACCCACGCCTGGGGCATGACCGAGATGTCGCCCATGGGCACGCTGAGCTCGCCCAACGCCCGGATCGCGGCCACCGACCCGGAGACCCAGCTGCGCTACAAGCTGAAGCAGGGCCGCCCGCCGATCGGCGTGGAGATGAAGCTGGAGGACGACGCCGGCGCGGCCCTGCCGCACGACGGGACCACCTTCGGCCGGCTGAAGGTCAAGGGGCCGTTCATCGCCGGCGGCTACTTCAAGGGCGACGGCGGCGATATCCTCGACGACGCGGGCTTCTTCGACACCGGCGACGTCGCGACCATCGATGGCGACGGCTACATGCAGATCACCGACCGCGCCAAGGACGTGATCAAGTCCGGCGGCGAGTGGATCTCCACCATCGAGATCGAGAACATCGCGGTCGGTCACGACAAGGCCGAGCTGGCCGCTGTGATCGGCGCGGCGCACCCCAAGTGGGACGAGCGGCCGGTGCTGCTCGTCAAGCTGATGCCCGGCGCGGAGTCCTCCAAGGAGGAGTTCCTGGCCTTCCTCGAGGGCAAGATCGCCAAGTGGTGGACGCCGGACGACGTGGTTTTCGTCGACGACATCCCGCTGGGCGCCACCGGCAAGATCGACAAGAAGCTGATCCGCGACCGGATGAAGGACTACGTCCTGCCCACCGCCCAGCCTGCCGGTGTTGGGGCCAAGGAAACCGCCTGACGCCGCCTGCGCGACGCGCCGACTTCTCTTCACACGAGAGTTCGATTGACGGTGGAGGCTACTCCGCCCAGCGTCGCCGTGGCTCCGGATCGTAGAAACCCACCAGGCGGGCCGGGGAAATCCTTCAGATGAAAATCGTTCTCGGCGCAGCGGCCGCTGCGGCCCTACTCGCGTGCGCGGCTCCAGCCGGCGCCAGCGTGATCTTCCAGTCGATCTCGGACCAGACCATCATCCCGGCCAGTTACGTCTGCTCCAACTGCACGTCCAACCTGCCCAATCACATCTACACCGGGGAATTCTTCACCTTGGGGTCGGCCGTGACGGTGCGCTCGTTGACGGTGGTCGTTGCGGGCCAGTCCGATCTGGTCCCGATGACGGTCGGCATCTATCGCGCCAACGGCGACGTCATCGACCAGCTGCACTACAGCCACACCTTCACGAGCTTCACCTTCGACCACACCGTCTATGACGGACTAAACGGCTTCGACGCGACCAAAGTGGTGGGCATGAACACCGGCGCCCTGTCGCTGGCCGCCGGTGCCTACGTGATCATGTTCTCCAACCCCGACCAGCTGATCGTCCCCGGGTACCACACGGGTGCGGGACACGGCGCCTACGACACCGAGGGCGGAACGGAACCGGGGACGGGCGACCTGCTCCATGGCCTCAGCAGCCCGGCGGGCGGAAACATCGACTTCGCCGTGGCGCTGTTCGACACGACCATCACCGGCAGCGGCCAGCCCGGCAGCGACGTGCCGGAGCCGGCGGCCTGGGCGCTGATGGTGGGCGGCTTTGGCCTGGCCGGCGGCATGCTGCGCCGCCGCGGGATGGGAGCTCCCGTAGTCTAGCGGACTGACGGCACGAGGACGGCGCGTTGCGCGCCTTGGCTTGCCAGGCGAGGCGGCCAACCTTGACCGCTTGACCTCTCCTCCGCATCTAAAGCCTAGGTGGGTCGGGGTTTCCCGCGACGAGGGGATGGGTGCGTATGGTGAAGCTGCAGCCGGCCGCCGAGGCCGACCTCGCCGAGATCGTCGACCTGACCAACTGGGCCTATCGCGGGACCGGCGAGGTCGCGAGTTGGACGGTGGAGAGCTATCTGGCGGGTCAGCGGACCAACGCCGCGACGCTGGCCGCCGACCTGGCGGCGAAGCCGGAGGCCCAGCTCCTGCTCTGGCGTGACGAGGCGGGCGAACTCCTGGGCCACGTCTGGCTGGAGCCGGTGAGCGAAGCGGTCTGGTACCTCGGCCTGCTCTCCGTGCGGCCCGACCGGCAGGACCAGAAACTCGGCCGCACCCTGCTCACCGCGGCTGAGCATTTCGCCCGGGCGCGGGGCGTCACGCGGATGCGTATGCGGGTGATCAACGTTCGCGACACGCTCATCGCCTGGTATGAGCGGCGCGGCTATGTCCTGACCGGCGGGACCGAGCCCTTTCCCTACGGCGACGACCGCTTCGGGACGCCGCTGCGGGACGACCTCTGCTTCGTCGTCCTGGAGCGCGACCTCTAGCTACTTTTGAGTCCCGGCGGTGAGATCGAGCCGGGTCTTCAGCGGGTCCGGTTCCGCCGCCGTCGCGCTCGCGCTGCGGATAATCAGCAACTGGTCCTTCGCCGGATCGTACTTGGGCCACTGCGGCAGGCCTTTGCCGTTGGGATCGCCGGTCTTGGCGAAGTTGACCCAGTAGGCGTGGGTCATCGCGGCCACGGCCTTGTCCTGCGCGCTCGCCTCGCCCGAGTGGGTGGGCGAGACCATGCCGATGTAGCCCGCGCCATAGGTGTCGAAGACGAACGGGATTTCCGAGGCGTGCGGCGCTCCGTTCGGCGCCCGGCCCTTCAGCGCGTCGCCTACATAGTCGAAGCGGAATTCGTAGGCGGGCAGGCCCTGGCGGGCGAACTCGCCGGCGGCGAAGCGGGCGGGCTCCAGCATCATCTGGTCCATGCCGATCCTGGCGCGCATCACGCCGACGCTGGTGGCGCCCTGCGGGTCGTAGGCCGCCGCGGCCTCGGCCTTCTTCGCCCCGAAGGGCGCCAGCAGCGCCTCCTTGGTGGCCGCGAAATTGAGCCCGATGTCGGCGCTGTTGGCCCCGGTGATCAGCGCCACCTTGGCGTTGCGCCAGCCCCGGTAGGCGGCGGCCGGCGACTCGATGATGACCTTTCCGTCGGTGATCGGCCCCGAATAGGTCACCGGGTTCATCGACATGAAGGTGCGCATGCTCAAGCCGCCGGTGACCTTGTCGGCCGGCAGGGCGCGGAGCGCGGCGAGCGCGGCGGCGTCGCGGCCCTCGATCCCCTGCACCTTGGCGAATGCCACGCCGATGCTCTCGCCAGACGGCTGGCCCGGCGCGTCCACGCTCAGCTTGGGCGCGGCGCCCAGCGGGTCACGCCCGCCGCCTGACTCCACGATGCCGCGCTGGAAGAGGCCCTTGGCCAGCGGCGTCGACAGCAGCACGTGCACCGAGAACCCGCCGGCGCTCTCGCCGAACACCGTCACGTTGGCCGGATCGCCGCCGAACGCGGCGATGTTCTTCTGCACCCACTTCAGCGCCGCGATCTGGTCCAGAAAGGCGTAGTTGCCCTTGGGCTCGTCCGGATGCTCGGCGGTGAGCGCCGGGTGGGCGAAAAAGCCGAAGCGGCCGAGGCGATAGTTCACGCTGACGAACACCACCCCGTCGCGGGCGAAGTTGTCGCCCTGATAGATTGCCGGCTGGGTACCGCCGTTGACCAGGCCGCCGCCGTAGATCCAGACCATCACCGGCAGCTTCTTCGAAGCGGCTGCGGCTGGGCGCCAGACGTTGAGATAGAGGCAGTCTTCGCTCAAATCGGTGCCCAGGCCGGGGTCGCCGGGGATCGGGCCCTGCAGGCAATCCTTGCCGATCTCGGTGGCCGGTCGAACCCCCGTCCACGGCGCCACCGGCTGCGGCGCCCGCCACCGCAGCGCGCCCACCGGCGCGGCGGCGAACGGCACGCCCTTGAACGCCAGCACCCCGCCGCTGACCGCGCCCTGCAGCTGCCCGGCGTCGATCTTCACCACGGTTGGGGACGGCGCGGCCTGACCCGCCGTGGCCAGCAGCACGGCGCTCGCGACCGCCGCGAGCGGCAGGATGGATTTCAGCATGGCGCCCTTCCCCGATATTTTGAGGGCCATCTCAGGCCGTTCGCGCCGAGAACACAAGGCGCGGCGGCGCCCTATGGCTTCGCTGCGGCCTTCGGGATCTCGCTGCGCAGTGGACCCGGGCGTTCGGTGAAGCGTCCCATGCTCATCAGCATGGTCTTGTGCGCGCCCAGCACCGCGTTTTTCCAGTCCGTCTGGGTCGCCCCGGTGGTGTGCTCCTGGGCGTCGCAGGTTTGATGGCCCGCGTCGTTGTCGACGCAGCAGAAGGTCGTGCCACCGACACAGGCGACGTAGTGCGGGTGGCGCACGCCGGCATGGCTCTCGTCTTCACCCTTGATGAAGCAGGCCATGGCGCCGGGATTGTTGACCCAGCTGGAGTCGCACTTGGAGCCGGTGGCCGGCGGCAGGGCCGAGGCCGGCGAGGCGCCCAAGGTCAGGGCGGAGAACAGACCCGCCGCAAGGGCGAGCGTCGGAACAGCAAAGGATATCAGTCTCATCGAGCCCTCCATCCCCCCGGAAACCGAGTGTGCACGCCTGGGTAAGGGCCGCAATCCCTGGTAGCGAATTCGGCGAATCCGGCGTGGCTACACGACCGCTAGGCCAGCCGGTAGACCGTGTCGGGTCCGGGCGGGCCGCCGGCTTCGATCTCGCCGCCGCGCTCCATGTGGATGATCGCCGCCAGCATGGAGCGCGCCGCCGCCGGATGCAGGCGCGGGTCGACGTCGCGGTAGAGGTTGGGCACCAGGTCGCGGATGGTGGACGGGCCCTGGCTGAGCGCCAGCAGGATCTGGTCGATCCGCTCCTGTCGGTGAGCGGCGTAGGCGTCGATGAACGGCGCCACCTCGAGGATCGGCGGGCCATGGGTCGGCCAGAGCGTCTTGAAGTTCCGGGCGCGGACCTTGTCCAGGCTCTCCAGATAGTCGGTCATGTCGCCGTCCGGCGGGGTGATCACCGTGGTCGACCAGCCCATGATGTGGTCGCCAGAGAACAGGCAGTTCTCCTCCTTCAGCGCGTAGCAGATGTGGTTCGAGGTGTGGCCGGGCGTGGCGATGGCCTCGATGGTCCAGCCGGGGCCGGAGACCTTGCCGCCGCCGCACAGGCTGACGTCGGGGGCGAAGTCGTGGTCGTGGCCGGCCTCCATCTTCACCTCGCCGGTGTCCTCGACCTCGTGGCCCTTCACAGCGCAGCCGTAGATCGCGGCCCCGGTGGCGGCCTTCAGCGGCCCCGCCAGCGGCGAGTGGTCGGAGTGATGGTGGGTGATCAGGATGTGGGTGACGCGCTCGCCCTCCACCGCCTTGAGGATCGCGGCCAGGTGCTCGGGCAGGTCGGGGCCCGGGTCGATCACCGCGACCTCGCCCTGGCCCACGATGTAGGTGCCGGTGCCCTTGAAGGTGAAAGGCCCGGGATTGTTGGCCACCACGCGCCGGATCAGCGGCGAGACCTGATCGGAGGCGCCGTACTCGAACGTGATGTCGCGGACGTAGGGGATCATCCGCCCAGCGCCCCGGAGAGGTCGTAGCCCGCGGCGCGGCCCAGGCCGACCAGCTCGCCGCGCGCAAAAGCGCCGGACATCGCCTGGCCGATGGACCAGCAGGTGATCGAGCGCGTGCCTGAGCGGCAGTAGGCGAGCACCGGGCCGGGCGCCTCCGCCACCGCGGCGGCCATCGCTTCCACCTGCGCCGGGCCGGGCGGGCCGGAGAACGGGATGTGGACGTACCCCAGGCCCGCGGCCTCCGCTGCAGCCCGGATCTCGGCGGCCGAGGGTTGGCCCGGATCCTCGCCGTCGGGACGGTTGCAGATGATGGTGGTGAAGCCCTGCGCGGCGGCTTCGCTCACGTCGGCGACACTGATCTGCGGGGCCGTGGTGAAGTCGTCAGTCACGCGTCGGAAATCGGGCATTGGACTCTGCGGGTCTGGAGGAGCGGGAGCTTCGTTTGACATCATCGGGGCCCGGTGGAAGTTTCGCAACGCCCGCACCCGAAAAGGCGCCGTCCCAGCCACATGTTCAGCTTTATCGGCCGCCGTCTGCTGGTCGCGATCCCGACGCTGTTCCTGGTGGTGACGCTGGCCTTCTTCATGATGCGCGCCGCGCCTGGCAGCCCCTTCGACCTGGACCGCAAGCTCTCGCCGGAGATCGAGCGCAATGTCCGTGAGAAGTACGGCATGAACCGCCCGCTGGCGGTGCAGTACGGCAGCTATCTGGCGGGCGTCGCTCGCGGCGACCTGGGCCCCTCGCTGAAATACAAGGACAAGTCGGTCCTGCAAATCCTGAAGGAGAACTACCTGGTGTCGCTGCGGCTGGGCGGCTCGGCGATCCTGCTGGCCGGGCTGATCGGGGTGAGCCTGGGCGTGCTGGCGGCGCTTCGCCAGAACCAGGCCGTCGACTACGGCGTCATGACCGTGGCCGTGCTCGGCGTCTGCATCCCCACCTTCGTCACCGCGCCGCTCCTGGTGCTGGCCTTCGCCTCGAAGCTCGGCTGGCTGCCCAGCGCCGGGTGGAACGACGGGGCGCTGATCAACATGGTGCTGCCGGTCACCGTGCTGGCCCTGCCGCAGATCGCCATCATCTCGCGCCTGACGCGGGCCGGCATGGTCGAGGTCCTGCACTCCAACTATGTCCGCACCGCGCGCGCCAAGGGCCTGCCGGAGCACCGCATCGTCACCCGCCACGCATTGCGCGCCGCGATCCTGCCCCTGGTCAGCTACCTCGGCCCCGCCTGCGCCGGCCTGATCACCGGCTCGCTGGTGGTGGAGCGGATTTTCAACCTGCCGGGTCTGGGCAAGTTCTTCGTGATGAGCGCGCTACAGCGCGACTACACGGTCGTGATGGGCATGGTGATCGTCTACGCGGCCCTGATCCTGGCGCTGAACCTGATCGCCGACCTGCTCTACGCTGTTCTCGACCCGCGGGTGCGGCTCGGATGACCGCCTCTGTTCTCCTCCCGGGCTCCCGCAAAGGCGCCGAGGCCATGCAGCGCGCGGTCGTCAGGGGCCGCAGCCTGTGGGACGACGCCCTGCGCCGCCTGTTGCGCAACCGGGCCGCGGTGGCCGGCATGGTGGTCCTGGGGCTGCTGGTGCTGGCCGCCATCTTCGGGCCGTACCTCACCGCCTACCGCTACGACGAGGTCAACAAGTCCGACGTCTGGTTCGCGCCGTTGCAGCACGGCCACCTGATGGGGACCGACGCGCTCGGCCGCGATCTGCTGGCCCGTCTGCTGATCGGGCTTAGGGTCTCACTCGCCATCGGCTTCGTGGCGACCTTCGTCTCCCTGGTGATCGGCGTGGCCTGGGGCTCGGTGGCCGGCTTCGTCGGCGGACGGCTGGACGAGGCGATGATGCGCTTCGTCGACGTGCTCTATTCGCTGCCGTTCATCTTCTTCGTGATCCTGCTGATGGTCACCTTCGGGTCGAACTTCATCCTGATCTTCGTGGCGATCGGCGCCGTCGAGTGGCTGACCATGAGCCGGATCGTGCGCGGCCAGACGCTCACCCTGAAGCACAAGGAGTTCGTTGAAGCCGCAAGAGCCGCTGGGCTGGATCGGGGCGGGATCATCGCGCGCCACATCGTGCCGAACCTGCTGGGGCCGGTGGTGGTCTACGTCACCCTGACCATTCCGGCGGTGATCCTGGCCGAGAGCTTCCTGAGCTTCCTAGGGCTGGGCGTTCAGCCCCCGATGGCCTCGCTGGGGACCCTGATCGCCAACGGCGCCTCGGACATGGAGCTGGCGCCGTGGCTGCTGATCTTCCCGTCCGCGGTGATGGTCATCACCCTGATGAGCTTCAACTTCATCGGCGACGGCCTGCGCGACGCCATCGACCCCAAGGACCGCTAAACCAGATCCTCCCCCAGCGCGGAGCGCGATTGAGGGGGATCTAAGCTCCTATTGCTCCCGGTGCGCCCGGAAGGCCACGTGGTGGCCCAGGCTCAGCATGTAGCTGCCCATGGCCGCCTTGCGGATGGTCACCGGGTCCCCGGCCTGCGGCGTGTTGGGCACCTCGTTGGTGTCGACCTGCGTCCAGACCGCGCCGTCCTCAAGCCGGATCACCCACTTGCCGGCGCTGTTCTGGCGCGCCGCGGCGATCTTGCCCTGCATGGTGTCGATCTCTTCCGGCTTCTCGCCGCGTTCGAAGAGCGACAGGGAGGGCAGGGTGAAGCCGAAGGCCTGGCGGCGCACCTTGCGGGCCTGCTCGCGGTCGACGACGACGATGTCGCCCTTGGCCTCCGCCTGATCCATCGCCGCCGCCGCCTGGTCGAAACAGGCCAGACGCTGGGTGTTGTCGGTGATCTTGCGGCAGTCGATGAGCGACTGCAGCATCTGCGCGCGGCCCTCGACTTTGGCGGAGCCCACGCTCGGCGGGGCGGCCAGCGAGTGGACCGCCAGGGCCGCCACCAGCAGGAGGGGCGCTACCGCGAGCCGCTGTCTCGGTCCCATGATCGTCATCGCTGCGGCTCTCCCAAGGTCCAGATTCGGCCCAGATTCAGTATTGAAGCGGTGGGGGCCGGCGGGCGCAATCGAATGCTCCAGCCCCGGCCCTCCCGCCCACGCTTTGTGTTTCGCTAAAGCGCCATCTCGCAGATCAGGTTTGGCGAGATTGCGACTTGTGAGGGGTGAAACATGCGCCTCGTGACCGCTCGTCGCACAATCTGTGACCAGAATGCGACAGGTCGGCGCCCGCAACATTGCCGAAAGCTAATGTTCGTTGACCGTGGATTGGATACGCCCGTAACTCCAGCGTAACCGGGCCCGACTGGGATTCCGGGAGCAATTTTGTTTGGGGGCAGGTCGGCCTTTCGAGGCGACCGCTGGAGGATTTAGACCTTGAAAATCATAAAGACCCGGGAGCGCCTGCTGGCCTCCTCGATGATCTGCGGTGCGGCCTTCCTTGGCCTTTCCGCGACCCAGGCCTCGGCCGCCGCGGCTGCCGCCGCCAGCGCTGAAGTCTCCGAAATCGTCGTCACCGGCACCCGGATCCCGACGCCGAACCTGACCAGCGTCGCCCCGGTGACCTCGGTCACCGCCGCCGACATCAAGGCTCAGGGCGTCTCGCGGGTCGAAGACCTGATCAACTCCCTGCCGCAGTCCTTCGCGGCTCAAGGCTCCAACGTCTCCAACGGTTCCAACGGCACCGCCACCGTCAACCTCCGCGGTCTGGGCTCGTCCCGCACCCTGGTGCTGATCGACGGCCGCCGCCTGATGGGCGGCAACCCGACCTCGTCGATCGTCTCGGTCGCCGCGGACCTGAACTTCATCCCGACGGCGCTGGTTGAGCGCGTCGACATCCTCACCGGCGGCGCTTCGGCGGTGTACGGCGCCGACGCTGTGGCCGGCGTCGTCAACTTCATCATGAACAAGAACTTCGAGGGCGTGCGTCTCGACGCGCAGTACTCGTTCTACCAGCACAGCCAGCAGAACCCCGACGGCGTTCAGCAGACGATCAACGCGAAGCGCGCTGTGGCCGCCGTGCCGTCGAACTACACCGTCCCGGGCGACTTCAAGGGCGGCGAGGGCGACCAGGAAAGCATCACGCTCGGCGTCAACGCGCCGGACGGCAAGGGCAACATCACCGCCTACGCCATGCACGTGAACATCAACCCGGTGCTGGCCTCGAACTACGACTACACCGCCTGCTCGCTGAACTCGGGCTCGACCTTCTTCGCCGCGGGTTGCGGCGGTTCGGGCACCGCCTTCCCGGCGCGCCTGGGCAGCTTCACGGTCGATCCGGCCGGCCCCGGCAACACGGTTCGCCCGCGTAACGCGGCGACCGACCTCTACAACTTCTCGCCGACCAACTACCTGGCCCGTCCGGACCAGCGCTACGGCATGGGCGCGTTTGCTCACTACGAGATCAACCCGCACTTCCAGGCCTACACCGACATCATGTTCATGGAGGACAACTCCACGGCGCAGATCGCGCCCGGCGGCATCTTCGTCGGCGGCGGCCCGGGCCCGGGCGGCGCCTACCAGATCAACTGTAACAACCCGCTGATGTCGGCTCAGGAAGCCACCGCGCTCTGCGGCGCCAACGCCGGCACGCCGACCCTGGCGAACCTGGCGATCGCCCGCCGGAACGTTGAAGGCGGCGGCCGTCTGTCGATCTTCGACCACCAGGAGCAGCGCTACGTCGTTGGCCTGAAGGGCGATCTCGGCGGTGACTGGAGCTACGACACCTTCCTGCAGTACGGCAAGACGTCGCTGAACCAGCAGACCCAGAACTACTTCGTGACCTCGCGGATCAACAAGGCCCTGCTGGCCACCACCAATGCGGCCGGCCAGGTCGTCTGCCAGGACACCAGCGATGGCTGCGTCCCCTACAACCTGTTCGCCGTCGGCGGCGTCACCAAGGCGGCGCTGACCTACCTGCAGGCCCCGGCCTTCCAGACCGGCAACATCATCGAGCAAGTGGCGAACTTCAACGTCGTCGGCACCCTGCCGGACGCCATCAAGAGCCCGATGGCCAACGACAAGGTCGGCGTCTCGATGGGCGCGGAATACCGTCGCGAGCACCTGGACTTCTCGGCCGACCTGCTGACGTCCTCGGGTCAGCTGAACGGCGCGGGCGGCGCTTCCCCGCCGGTGAACGGCGGCTACGACGTCTACGAGCTGTTCGGCGAGGCGCGCGTGCCGCTGGTGCAGGACCAACCCTGGGCCAAGGACATCACCGCCGAGTTCGCCTACCGCTACTCGGACTATTCGAACGCCGGGACCACCAACACCTACAAGGCGTCGGGTGACTGGACTGTGATCGACGGCCTGCGCTTCCGCGCCGGCTACAACCGCGCCGTCCGCGCCCCGAACGTGGTGGAACTGTTCTCGCCGCAGAACGTGGTGCTCGACGGTACGGTCGATCCCTGCGCCGGCCTGAAGGCGGGTAACGCTCTGGTCGCCAAGTGCGCCAGCCTGTTCAACCTGACCACCGCCCAGGTTCTGGCCCTCGAGCCCGATCCGGCCAACCAGTACAATGGCCAGACCGGCGGCAACCCGAACCTGAAGCCGGAAAAGGCCGACACCTACACCGCGGGTGTCGTCTGGTCGCCGAGCTTCCTGCCGGGCGCCAACCTGACGATCGACTACTTCGACATCAAGGTGGAGGACTACATCTCCAACGTCGGCGCCAACACGATCATCAACGGCTGCGTCAACGGCACGAACCCGGACTTCTGCGCCCTGGTTCACCGCGACGCGATCGGCTCGATCCGCTCCTCCACCGGCTTCGTGAAGGACACGGTGATCAACCAAGGCGGCCTGCACACCTCCGGCGTTGACCTCTCGGCGACCTACCGCACGGGCCTCGACACCTTCGGCCTGCAGAACGCCGGCTCGATCTCGGCCAACCTGGTCGGAACGTGGCTCGACAAGCTGGAGACCACGATCCTCAACGGCCAGAACCCGGTCGATTGCGCCGGCTACTACGGCGCGAACTGCTCCGGCCAGATCGGCGGCTCGATTGGCACGAACCCCAAGTGGCGCCACAAGCTGCGCGTCACCTGGAACACGCCGTTCGAGTACGGCATGCTCGGCAACCTGGGCCTCTCCGCCCAGTGGCGCTACATGTCCGACGCGAAGCTGGACGCCACGTCCAGCGATCCGCGCCTGGCGGGCGCCGTCCCGGCCACCGACGCCAAGCTGGCTGCTCGCAGCTACCTGGACCTGCTCGCCACCTTCAAGATCAAGGACAACTACTCGTTCCGGGTCGGGGTGAACAACGTGCTGGATCAGGATCCGCCGCTCACGGGCGCCAACAGCTGCCCGGCCGGCCCCTGCAACCAGAACGTCTATGCGCAGATGTACGACGCCCTGGGCCGGTACATCTTCGTGGGCCTGACCGCCGACTTCTAAGGCGGTCAACCCAGACCAAAGAGATCGGGCGGTGGCGCAAGCCACCGCCCTTTTTCTTGCCCGATCGTCTTTCTTGGGGCGACCCCTTCCGCTTGCCTGAACAGGCGATCGGGGTAGGGTCCGCCCGCCCACTGGAATGGCGCAATCGGAGCGGACGACACGTGAGCGAATTCAAGTCGGGCAAGATCAGCTTTTCCCTCGGGACGCCGAAGCGCGACCCGGACGCTGACCGCGCGCGGCTGCTGCGCATCCAGGAGACGCTCCGGTCCGGCGATATCCTGAACGCGGCGGCCCAGTCCGAGGCCGCGCTGGCCGACGGCCTGCAGCATCCGATGCTGTTCAGCCTGGCCTCCGACCGCCTGGAGCGCGAAGGCCGGTTCGAGGAGGCCCTGGCGCTCCTCCAGCGCGGCCACGAGCTTAGCCCGCACGACATCGGCCTTCGCCAGGCGATGGGGCTGGTGCTGCATCGCCTGGAGCGCTTCAGCCTGGCCTTGCCGCACTTCGATGCGGTGATCGCCGCCCAACCCGCCTTCGCCGCCGCCCACGCCACCCGCGGCGCGACCCTCGAGGCCATGGGGAACATCAGCGCCGCGCAGGCGGCCTACGAGCGGGCGCGCGACCTGCAACCCGGCCAGTTGGCCGCGCTTTGCGGCCTGGCCTCGCTGGCCAGCCGCCGCGGCCGCACCGCCGAGGCCCGCGCGCTGGCCGAGGAAGTCCTGGCCGGCCAGCCCGACTATCCCGACGCGGTGATGATCCTCGCCCAGGCCGACCTCAGCGATGGTCGCCCCGCCGAGGGCGAGGCGCGCCTGGCCGCCCTGCTCGCCGACCCGCGGCCGACGCCCGAACAGCGCGCCCTGGCCCAGGGCCTGCTGGGCGACCTGCTCGACGCCGAGGATCGCGTCGCCGAGGCCTTCGTCGCCTATTCCGCCTGCAACGCGGCGCTGAAGGCCGCCTATCACCACCGCTTCGGCGAGCGACAGAGCGCGCTCGACTACGCCCGCGAGACGCTCGATCTGGTCGACCGGATGCCGGCCGGCGCCTGGTCGCAGGGCCCGCAGCCGCCGGTCAGCTCCGCCGCCGGCGGCGGGGCCACGAGCCATGTGTTCCTGATGGGCTTCCCGCGCTCGGGCACCACGCTGCTGGAACAGGTTCTGGCCAGCCACCCCGACGTCGAGGCCTTGGAGGAGCGCGACACCCTCTACGAGGCCATGCAGGCCTACGGCCGCACGCCAGGCCAGCTCGCCGGCCTGACCGACGCGCCGCAGTCGGAGATCACCCGTCTGCGCACCGCCTACTGGCAGCGCGTCGCCGGCGAGGGCGCGAAGGCCGCGGGCAAGGTGTTCGTCGACAAGCACCCGCTGTCCACCTTCCGCCTGCCGGTGATCGCCAAGCTGTTCCCCGAGGCCAAGGTGCTGTTCGCCCAGCGCGATCCGCGCGACGTGGTGTTGAGCTGCTTCCGCCGCCGCTTCGCCATGAACGGGCCCATGTACCAGCTGCTGACCCTGGAGGGCGCGGCGGACTTCTATGACGCCGGCATGCAGCTGGGCGAACGGCTGGGCGGGGCGCTGCCGCTCGACCACCTGGTGGTGCGCCACGAGAGCCTGGTCGAAGACTTCGATACGGTCGCGCAGCGCGTCTGCGGGTTCCTGGGCCTGGAGTGGACCGAGGCCATGCGCGGCTTCGCCGGCCGCATCCAGGACCGCGGCATCGCCACCCCCTCCGGCGCCCAGCTCGCGCGCGGCCTTTCCGCCGAGGGCATGGGCGCGTGGCGTCGCTACGCCGGCCAGATGGCGGGGGTGATGCCGACGCTGAAGCCTTGGGTCGAGCGGTTCGGTTACCCTGCGGATTAGACGTTCTGTCGCAGACGCCTTCCGCTGACGGAGGATGCGCGGCAAGCTCGCGCAAAAGGAATCGCCATGAATTCGGGGGAGGGATGGTCCAGGCGCGGCCTGGCCGCGGCGCTGGCGCCGGCGTTGCTGAGCGCCTGTGTCTCGCCGCGCGCGCGGCGGCTGGTCTCGATCAATCTGCTCGACACACAGCCCACGCCCACGGCGCCGCCGGATCTGGGCGCCAAGCTGGAGACGGCGTTCGACGAAGCCAAGCGGATGGTCGTGCCGGTCTACATCAACGGCAAGGGCCCCTTCGGCTTCGTGGTCGACACCGGCGCCAACCGCTCGGTCGTGGCGACTGAAGTGGCCGCGGCCTGCGAGCTGCCCTCCGCCGGCCAGGCCGACGTCCACGGCATCGCCGGCGCGGAGCTCTCCAACCTCGCCGCCGTGCGTCGGCTGGCGGTGGGCGAGGTCGTCTCCTCCGGGCTGGTCCTGCCGGTGCTGCCGCGCGGCCGGCTGGGCGCCGACGGCCTGCTGGGCGTCGACATGCTGCGCGGCCGGCTCATGAACCTGAACTTCGCCCAGAACCGCTTCGAGATCGCCAATTCCGGGTCCGGGACCGAGATCGGCCGCGACGCCAACTCGCGTATCCCCAGCCACGTCGACCCGATCCACGTCAGCGCCGCCTACCGCTACGGCCAGCTGGTGATCCTCGACGCCCAGGTCGGCGACATCAACGTCAACGCCTTCCTGGATTCCGGCTCACAGGTGACCGTGGGCAACCGCGCTCTGCGCGAAGCCGTCGTCCGCGCGATCCCCGACTTCGGCGTGCGTCTCGCCCCCGTGCCGCTGATCAGCGCCACCGGCCAGACCGCCACCGGCGAGTTCGCGGTCCTGCCGACGGTCCGACTGGGCGGCATGGCGGTCTACCAGGTGCTGGGCATCTTCGCCGACCTGCACATCTTCGACCTGTGGAAGCTCTCCGACCGGCCGGCGATCCTGATCGGCATCGACGTGCTGCGCCATTTCCACGACGTGACGCTCGACTTCGGCCGCAAGCAGGTGGTCTTCACGCCGGCCTTGCCGGGCGAGCGCTACCCGGGACGTTAGCGCCCGCCCTAGCGGATTCGCGTCGGCGCCAGCACCATCGCGCCCTGGCTGCGCAGGCGCTCCTGGGCCAGGCCGTCGATGATCGACTGGGCGCGCGGATCGCCGAACACCCAGGCCGCCGCCGCGAGCGTGCGGGCCGACGACGCCGAAACGCCCATCATCTTCTGCAGCGCCTCGAACGGCGAGCCGGACGGCGACATGCGCCGCAGTCGCGCTTCGCCCTTGATGTTGGCCAGGGACTTGGCCTTGTCGACCGCGTCGTAGAAGCCGCCAATCTGGTCAACCAGCCCCAGGTCCTTGGCCTGCACGCCGGTCCAGACGTGGCCCTTGGCGATCTCGCGCACCTTCTCCACCGGCAGCTTGCGGCCCTCGGCGACCCGGGTGACGAAGTTGTCGTAGATGCGGTCCATCCAGTGGGCGAAGGCCGCGCGTTGGTCAGGCGTGAACGCCTCGCCCATGCCGAACGCCGCGGCATAGGGGCTGCCGACCCCCAGGTGGCGCACATCGACGCCGTATTTGGCGAGCGCCGGGCCGAGCGCGAACTTGCCGCCGAACACCCCGATGGAGCCGGTGAGCGTCGAGGGCTCGGCGACGATGGCCGAGGCTTCGGAGGAGACCCAGTAGCCGCCAGAGGCCCCGTAGGTGCCCATCGAGACCACCACGGGCTTGCCCGCCGCCTTGGCCGCGCGGATCGAGGCCAGGATCTCCTCCGAGGCGGTGTCGGAGCCGCCCGGCGAGTTCAGCCGCAGGACGATGGCTTTCACGTCCTTGGCCTTGATGGCGTCGTAGAACGCGTCCGCCGTGTCGTCGGCATAGATCGACGAGCCGCCGCGGAACGGGCTGCCGCCCTGGTCCTTGCCGTCGACGATGTCGCCCTCGGCCTCGATCACCGCGATGGCGGGGCCGGCGCCGCGCTGGGTCGGCGTGCGCCCGTGGGCGTAGTCCTCGAAGTCGACCATCTCGGCGCCCGCGCCAGCCCGCTTCAGCAGAGCCTGCTGCGCCTCACGCACCTGGCCGACGTGATCGATCAGGTGCTTGTCCAGCGCCTCGTCGGCCAGGTAGGGGCCGGCCTCCAGCGTGGTCTTCAGCACCGTCGCGTCGAGCTTGCGGTCGGCGGCGGCGGCGGCGATGTCTGTGGCGTAGATCGAGCCCAGCCAACTCAGCTCCGCCGCGCGGTGCGCCGGGGTGTAGTCGTCGTAGAGGTAGCCGTTGACCGCGTTCTTGTACTCGTAGCGCTGCTCGTACTCGGCCTTGACGCCGAACTTGTCGAAGGCCCGCTTGAAGAACAGGTCCTCATTGGCCAGGCCCGTGACCTGGAACGAGGCGCCGGGCTGCATCCACAGCTCATCGGAGGCGGCGCCCAGCATGTAGGTGGCGGTGATGAAGCCGGCCGGGTAGAGCCCCTGGCTGTGCGCGATCACCGGCTTGCCGGACGCGCGGAAGTGTTTGATCCCCAAGCGTAATTCGTCGGCCAAGCCGGGTTCCAGCCCCTGCTCGGGCAGGCGCACCAGCACGCCCTTGATGTGGTCGTCCTTCTCCGCGCGGCGCAGGCCTTCGAGGATCGACATGGCCGAGTGGCCCTTGCCGGTGAAGGCCGCCAGCGCGTTCTGCGGCGACTGGTCGGAGAGCGCGCCGCGCAGGTCGAGTTCCAGCACCGCGCGCGCCGGCAGGGGCGGCGGTCCGGCCGCGGCGGCGGCCATGGAGATCAGCACGAACGGTACGCCGATCATGAAGATGACCAGGCCCGCGAAGACCCCGGCCGCGGTGATCAGGAACTGCTTCATCTGCGGTATCGGACGCCCTGCGAACGGTCTTCGCCATGAGACCACGTTCCCCGCGTCTCGCACACTATCTGGACCTCGGGAAGGCCGCCGCCGCCGGACGCACCGCGGCCTGCGGCGTTTTGGCCGGAACCGGCCTTAATCGAACGTTTGGGCCTTGGGGCGCAGGCTCCGCGCAACGAACGACGTTAGGGGAACGTCAAATGCCGGAAGTGCGCAGATGACCGGGCCGGCCCAACGCACGGCGGGCGAGGCGCAGGGCGACGCAATGCTCGACGTCGAGGAGTCGCGCGAGCTCGGCCGCCGCAGCCAGCTGACCCGCGTCGCGTTCGCCGCCCTCTATGCGCTGGTGGCCGCCGCCGTCCTGCCCTGGCGCGAGCCGCTGGCCTGGCTCGCCGTCGTCGCGGTCTGGGAGCTGATCTCCAGCCAGATCCTCGACCGGGCCGTGGCCCGGCTCAGCGAAGACAAGGCCACCAACGCCTTTGCGGTGCTCAACTTCCTGGGCTCCTGCGTCTACCAGGCGCTGGCGTTCATGGCTCTGGCCCGGGGCACGGCGCTGGACGTGGCGATCGCCGCCACCTGGCTCGCCGGCTCGTTCATGAACCAGTTCGTCTACTTCGGGGCCAATCGCCGCCTGCTGTGGTCGTGCCTGGCGCCGGGCGTGGCGGTGACCATCGCCGGACCGCTGTTCGCCTATGGCCCGACCCTCAGCGCCCCGATCGTCAGCGCGCTGATCCTCAGCACCCTGGGCGCGGCCGGGCGGTTCTCGCTCGACTACCGCGCCGTGCTGCAACGCCTGGCCGACGACCAGATCGCGCTGGCCGACACCGAGCGCAAGCTCTCCATCGCCGTCGAGGCCTCCGGCGACGGCCTGTTCGAGATCGACCTGATCACCCAGGCCTCCAGCGCCAGCCGCACCTGGATGACCATGCTGGGCTACGACGCCGAGGACGCCGAACTGCCGATCAAGGACTGGCGCGAGTTCATCCATCCCGACGACGCCGCGCGGCTGCAGGAGACCTACGCCGCCCACTTCCGGGGCGAGACGCCGCACACCGAGATCGAGCTGCGGATGCGCTGCAAGGACGGCGGCTACAAGTGGGTGCTGACCCGTGGGCGGGTGGTCGACTGGCAGGACGGCGCGCCCTGGCGGCTGATCGGCACCACCATGGACATCTCCGCCCGCAAGGCGCTGGAGCAGCAGTTGGAGGCGGCGCGCGACCTGGCCGAGAGCGCCAACCAGGCCAAGTCGACCTTCGTCGCCAACATGAGCCATGAGATCCGCACCCCGCTGAACGGGGTGATCGGCATCGCCGGCGCCCTTTCGCGCACCGAACTGACCGCGCCGCAGCGCGAGATGGTCGGACTGGTGCAGTCCTCCGGCCAGGTGCTCGACCGGCTGCTCACCGACATCCTGGACCAGGCCAAGATCGAGGCCGGCGACTTCCAGCTGCAGATGGCCCCCTTCGACCTGCGCCGCGAGGTCGAGTGCGCCGCCGAGCTGATGCGCGCCCGCGCCGACGACAAGGGGCTGGATTTCCACGTCGCCTATGGCGAGGGCGCCGAAGGCGCCTTCCAGGGCGACGCCGTTCGCCTGCAACAGATCCTCTCCAACCTTTGCGCCAACGCCATCAAGTTCACCGAGGCCGGTGAGGTCCGCATCCAGGTCGACATCATCGACGCCCCCGAAGGGGCCGCCACCCTGCAGATCGCCGTCACCGACACCGGCATCGGCTTCGACGCCGAGATGGGTCAGCGGCTGTTCTCGCGCTTCACCCAGGCCGACGGTTCGATCACGCGGCGGTTCGGCGGCTCGGGCCTGGGCCTGGCGATCTGTCGCACGCTCACCGAGTTGATGGGCGGCGAGATCGATGCGACCTCCGAGCTTGGGCGCGGCAGCATCTTCACCGTACGCATCCCGCTGACCCGCCTGGACGCCGAGGCCGCGACGGGCCAGGCCGTGGAGGCCGTCGGCGAGAGTGAGATCGACCGCATCATGGGTGAGGGCCGGCCGCTGCGCATCCTGCTGGCCGAGGATCATCCGACCAACCAGCGGGTCGTGCAGCTGATCCTGGAGCCGCTGGGCGTCGACCTGACCATCGTCGGCGACGGCGCCGAGGCCGTAGCGCTGTTCCAATCCGGCGCCTTCGACCTGATCCTGATGGACATGCAGATGCCGGTGATGGACGGACTCACCGCCACCCGGGCGATCCGTGAACGCGAGGCCCTGACGGGCGCGCCGCCGACCCCCATCGCCATGCTCACCGCCAACGCCATGGACGAGCACCTGCGCGCCGGCGCGGCGGCTGGCGCCGACCATCACATCGCCAAGCCGATCACCCCGGACAGCCTCGTGGCCGGCATCGAGGCGGCCCTGGCGGCCAGCCCGCCGGCCCAGGCGGCCAGACACGCCTGACCGCCCGCTGAGCGCGGGTCCACGGGGGGTATTTCGACAAGGGCGGGAAGAATGGTCGGAGTGGCAGGATTTGAACCTGCGACCCCTGCGTCCCGAACGCAGTGCTCTACCAGACTGAGCCACACTCCGACTTTGGAGCGCGCCTTATAGAGTAGGGTCCTGAGGGGGGCAAGGCGGCCTTCCGCCTCTTTCCATCGCCAGTTTGCAGGCGTTGCATCCGGGGGGCGCGTGCGCTATCTCCACGCCTCCGCGAGGCGACCCCTCGCGACCATTCTTACTGGGGAATGGTGTAATGGTAACACAGCGGTTTTTGGTACCGTCGTTCTAGGTTCGAGTCCTAGTTCCCCAGCCACTTTTCCTCATGACGCTCTAGCGAGGCACGCGCACCCGGCGGACGCCGTTCCCTCAGGTCTTGGGCGGGGGCGGGGCGTCCGGCTTGGGCGCTTCCTTCTGGATCAGCGGCATGCCGCACTCCGGGCAGGCGCCGGGCGCATCGAATTCCTTGCCGTCCGCCGCGCAGCCGCAGGGCGGGCAGACCCATTTGCCTTTCGGGGCGTCGGCGGCGTGCGCGACGCCGATGGCGGCGCAGGCGCAGGCGGCGCCGATCAGGCCGGCGGTCAGGAAACCTCGGCGGGTGGCGATGGACATGGCGCGCTCCTCAAAATCCGTTCGGAGAACACAGTCGCCCAAGCCGTCCCGGGCGGAAATGACTTTCGGCGGACGAATACGGACGCCCGCGTGGGTCAGTGACCGGTCAGGGTGACACCGGGGCTGTCGGGCAAGGACGTGTCGCCGCCGTTGAGCGGCTTCTGCATGTGGACGATGTCGACCCAGCGGCCGTGTTTGAACCCGACGCTGCTTCCGACGCCGGTCTGCTGGAAGCCCAGGGCGCGGTGCAGACCGACGGAGCCGGAGTTGCCGCTGTCGCCGATCACCGCCATCAGCTGGCGCACGCCCAGCGCCTCGCAGGCTTCGATGACGGCGGTGAGCACCGCGCGGCCCACGCCCTTTCCCTTGGCCTCCGGCGACACATAGACGCTGTCCTCGAGGGTATAGCGGTAGGCGGCGCGCGGCCGGAACGGGCCAGCGTAGGCGAAGCCCAGCACGCGGCCGTCCAGTTCGGCCACCAGATAGGGCAGGCCCATGTCCTGCACGGCGCGGCGGCGGCCGTCCATGTCGGCGGCGTCGGGCGCGACCTCCTCAAAGGTGCCGAAGCCGTTCAGCACCGCATCGCCATAGATGGCGGCGAGCGCCGGTGCGTCGGCGTCGGTGGCGGGTCGCACGATCATGTCTTGGTCCATCCCTTCTCCAGCGCCCAGGCGGCGAACGCGTAGTCGAGCGCGATTTCCTTCAGGAAGTCGAACCGGCCCGAGGCGCCGCCATGGCCCGCCTCTATGTTGATCTTGAGCAATGTGGGGGCATCGCCTGTTGAAAATTCGCGCAGCTTGGCCACCCACTTCTCCGGCTCCCAGTAGGTGACGCGCGGGTCCGACAGGCCGCCGGTCGCCAGGATCGGCGGATAGGGCTGGGCCGACACCCGATCGTAGGGGCTGTAGCTTTCGATCAGATCGTAGGCCGCCGGATCCTCAAGCGGATTGCCCCACTCGGGCCACTCCGGCGGGGTGAGCGGGAGGGTGGTGTCGCTCATGGTGTTGAGCACGTCGACGAAGGGCACCGCGGCGATGATCGCGCCCCACAGGTCAGGCCGCAGGTTCGCCACCGCCCCCATCAGCATCCCGCCGGCCGAGCCGCCGTAGGCCGCTATTTCGCCCTTGGTCGCGTAGCCTTGGCCGATCAGGTGCTCGGCGCAGGCGATGAAGTCGGTGAAGGTGTTGGGCTTCTTGTCCTTGCGCCCGTCGAGGAACCAGCCCCAGCCCTTGTCCGAGCCGCCGCGGATATGCGCGGTCGCCCAGATCCAGCCGCGGTCGACGAGGCTCAGATTTCGGATCGAGAAGCTGGGCTCCATGGCGATGCCATAGGCGCCGTAGCCGTAGAGCAAGAGGGGGGCTGTGCCATCGAGCGGCGTGTCCTTCAGCATCAGGACGGTGATCGGCACGTCGGCGCCGTCGGGCGCCTTGGCGTAGAGCCGCTGCGCCACATAGCGAGCCGGGTCGTGGCCCGACGGGATTTCCTGGGTCTTGCGCAGGGTGCGTTCGCGGGTCGCCAGATCGTAGTCGTAGGTCTGCCGGGGCGTGGTCGGCGACTGGTAGACGAACCGCGTCGTGGTGCTTGCGTACTCGTAGGTCGACTCCAGATCGAGGGCATAGGCCGCCTCGTCGAAGGCGATCTCGTGCTCGCTTCCGGCGCGGTCGACGACCACGATGCGATCGAGAGCGTCGACCCGCTCGGCGCGGACCAGATGGCCGGCGAAGGCGGCGAAGCCGGTGATGTAGCGGCCGGGCGTGTGGGCGATCCATTCGCGCCAGGTGGCCTTGGCCGGCAGGGCCGCGTCGCTGGTCGCGATCTTGAAGTCCACCGCGCCGTCGGCGTTGGTGTGGATGACCCAGCGGTCGGTCCAATGGTCGAGGTTGTACTTCACCCCCACCTGGCGCGGCTCGGCGACCACCGGGGCGGCGGTGGGGTCGGAGGCCGGGATCAGCCAGCTCTCGGTGGTCTCCTGGTTGCCGGCGCCGATGACGATGTGGCTGTCGTCCGACGTCACGCCGAGGCCAAGGAACATGCCCTCGTCGGCCTCCTCGTAGATCAGCACGTCTTCCCCGCCGCGCGCCGGGCGGCGGAAGACCTTGGAGGGCCGGGCGTTCTCGTCGCGCCAGATCCAGAACAGCCACTGGCTGTCCGGCGAGAAGGTGAGTGAGCCATAGGCGCTCTCGATGGGCGTCCCCAGCAACTCGCCGCTCGCCAGGTCCTTCACGCGGATCTGATAGTACTCCGACCCCTGCTCGTCGGCGGCCCAGGCGTAGAGGGCGTGATCGGGGCTGTGGCTCGCCGCGCCGGTCTGGAAGAAGGCCTTGCCCTTCGACGCCGCCTCCTCGTCCAGCAGCACCTGCTCGCCGTCGGCCTTTCCTCGAGGGCGTCTCGCGTGGATCGGATGCTGCGCGCCCAGGTCATAGCGGACGTAGTAGTCCCAGGGCCCATCCGGCGCCGGGACCGAACTGTCGTCCTCTTTGATGCGGCCCTTCATCTCGCCGAACATCTGGGCCTGCAGGGCCTCGGTCGGGGCCAGCATGGCCTTGGTGTAGGCGTTCTCCGCGTCGAGATGCTCGCGCACGTCGGCGCGCAGGGTCTTGGGATCGCGCAGCACCTGCTGCCAGTTGTCGTCCTTCATCCAGGCGTAGTCGTCGACCCGAACCCGGCCGAGCTGTTCGATGCGCTTGGGATGTTTCTGGGCGGCGGGCGGCGTGGGCGTGCTCATGGTTGCTACATGAGGCGCCGCGACTTCGCGCTCAAGGTGAACCAACTGGCGCGGCGCGTCACTTGGGCGCAAGTGCAGCGACATTGCGGCGCGTTGGCGTTAGCCCGCGCTTCATCCAGTGTGCCTACCATCGTCATCGCGCATCAGACGCGAAACGGTTCATCGAGTTCGACCTACCAAGTCTAGGGGTCCGCCATGGTCATCGACCTGTCGCAGGAGCTTATCCAGGCCACTGTTCAGCTTGAACAGCCGCTTGGCGACGGCAAGCGCCGCGTCGGCGCGGGCTTCCTGATCTCCGCCCCGACCCCGGACGGCAAGCCGCGCACCGTCCTGATCACCGCCAATCACGTCTTCGACACCATGCCGGGCCAGATCGCCCACATCGGCTACCGCGTCGCCAATCCGGACGGCAGCTGGACCTACGCGCCGATGAACCTCAGGATCCGCGACGCCGCGGGTCACGAGCTGTGGACCCACCATCCGTCGCGCGACGTCGCGGCCATTACGGTCAGCGCGCCCGCGGCCTTCGCCAAGGCGGCGATCCCGGTGGATTACCTGGCCAGCGACGACACCTTCGGCAAGTACCAGATCCGCGCCGGCGACGAGATGATGGCGCTGGGCTTCCCGCGCGGCCTGTCGGCCAACCAGGCGGGGTTCCCGATCCTGCGGGCTGGCCGCGTGGCGTCCTTCCCGATCGCGCCGGCCAAGATCTTCCCGACCTTCCTGCTGGACTTCGCGGCCTTCCCCGGAAACTCCGGCGGGCCTGTGTTCATGAGCGACCCGTCGCACCGCCGCGCCGGCAGCCCGGACGAAGCGCCCCAGGACGTGGAGTTCATCGCCGGCCTGCTCACCCAGCAGGTCGAGCTGGACAACGAGCGGCTGGGCATCGGCGTGGTGATCCACGCCAGCTTCATCCGCGAGACCATCGCGCGCGTCAGCGATCCGGCCGCGCCGGTGACCGAGATGGCGGCCAGCCAGGGCGCCATGTCCGGCGCGCGCACCGCCTCCGCAGAGGAAGCGGCCGCGCCGGAGTAGGTCCTAGCCGCCGTACAGGATCGACATCGTCTCGGCGATGCAGGCCGGACGGTCCTCGCCCTCGATCTCGATGGTGCACTCGTTCTTCAGCTGCATGCCGCCGGCCTTGGGCTCGGCGCCGATCACCTTCTGGCGCAGGCGCACGCGCTTGCCGACGCGGACCATGTTGGTGAAGCGCACCTTGTCGGAGCCGTAGTTGATGCCCCGCGTCACGCCCTTCACCGGCAGCATGCCCGAGCTCAGGAACGGGATCAGCGACAGGGTCAGGTAGCCGTGGGCGATCGGGCCGCCGATCTCACGGGTGGCGCGCTCCACGTCCACGTGGATCCACTGGTGGTCGCCGGTGGCGTCGGCGAACTTGTTGACCCGGTCCTGGTCGACCAGCAGCCAGTCCGACACGCCGACTTCCGTGCCAATCAGGCCGGGCAGGTCTTTGATCTCAACCGGGTTCATTCGATGGCTCCCTAGTTCTTGGCTTTGCAGCCAGTGGGTCTAGCATCTGGCGAAGCGTGGGCAAGCACGGGAGCGACAATGGACGCCCTGACCCTCCGCGCCGCGACCCTTGGGGACGCGACGGCTCTGACCCGCCTGGCGCTCCGCGCCAAGGCGTCCTGGGGCTACGACGCCGCCTTCATGGAGGCCTGCCGCGAGGAACTGACGGTCACGCCCAACATGCTGGCCGCCTGGCGCTTCTGGGTGGCGGAACTCGGTCGCGTGATCGTCGGCATGATCGCGCTCGACGCCGAAGGCGAGGCCGCGCACCTGGAGTTCTTCTTCGTCGACCCGGATCATCAGGGGCAGGGGATCGGCCGCGCTCTGATGGCGGCCTTCAACGCGGCCTGCCGCGAGCTCGGCTTCACCCGGGTCGAGGTGGACGCCGATCCGAACGCCGAGGCGGTCTACCAGCGCCTGGGCTACCGCACCGTCGGCTATGCGCCCTCGGGCTCGATCCCGGGCCGGATGTTGCCGCGGATGCAGCTCACGCTCAGCTAGCCGATCCGCGCGCCGCTCTTGCCCCAGTAGGCGTCACGGATCAGGCGCTTGTAGAGCTTGCCCGTGGCGTGGCGCGGCAGTTCGGCCATGAAGTCGATGACCCTGGGCGACTTCACATGGGACAGGTGCTGGCGCGCATAGGCCATCAGTTCGGCCCGCAGCTCATCGCCGGCGTCGGCCCAGTCCATCGGCTGGATCACGGCGACGACCTTCTCACCCATCTCCTCGTCCGGCGCTCCGACCACGGCGGCGTCGGCGACCTTCGGGTGGCCGATCAGCACGTTCTCGAGCTCCTGCGGATAGATGTTCACGCCGCCGGAGATGATCATGAAGCTCTTGCGGTCGGTGAGGTAGAGGAAGCCCTCCTCGTCCAGCCAGCCCACGTCGCCCAGTGTCGTCCAGCCGTGCTTGTTGCGACTCTCGGCGGTCTTGGCGGGGTCGCCGTGATACTCGAACTGGCCGCCGCCCTCGAAGAACACCATCCCCTCGGTGCGCGGCGGCAGGACGTTGCCGTCCTCGTCGCAGATCTTGACCTGGGCCATCAGGCCGCGGCCCACCGAGCCCTTGTGGGCCAGCCACTCCTCGGAATTGATGATGCAGAAGCCGTTGCCCTCGGTGCCGGCGTAGTACTCGTGCACGATCGGGCCCCACCAGGCGATCATCTGCTCCTTGACCGGCACCGGGCAGGGCGCGGCGGCGTGGAACACCGACTTCAGCGACGACATGTCGTGGCGGGTGCGCGCCTCCGGCGGCAGCTTCAGCATGCGCACGAAGTGGGTCGGCACCCACTGGGCGGTGGTGACCTTGTACTGCTCGATGAACTTCAGCGCGTCCTCGGCGTCGAAGCGCTCCATCAGGATCACCGTGCCGCCCATGGCCTGCACGGCGCACGACCAGCCCAGCGGGGCGGCGTGGTAGAGCGGGGCCGGCGACAGGTAGATCGAGTCCGGCGTCCAGCCGTAGAGCGCCGCGCCCAGCGTCCCCAGCGGATTGGCCGCCTCGATGGAATTGTCGACCGCGCCTTCCGGGGCGATCCGCTTGACGCCCTTGGGCCGCCCCGTGGTGCCGGAGGAATAGAGCATCGGCCGCCCGGCGGACTCATCGGCGACCGGCGTCGTCGGCATGGCCGCGCGCGCCTCTTCCAAACTCTGGTAGGGCCCGGCGACGCCGCCCACCATGTAGAGCGCCACGCCCGGGATCAGCGGGGCGACAGCCAGCGCGGTCTCGGCCGTCGCCATAGACGCGACGAACACCTTCGCCTCGCAGTCCTTCACGATGTACTCGACCTCGCCGACCGTCAGCTTCGAGGACAGGCAGGTGTAGCGCAGGCCCGAACGCTGGGCCGCCCAGATCAGCTCGTAGTAACGCGGGTGGTTGTCGATGAAGAAGGCCACCGCATCGCCGGTCTTGAGGCCCAGGCTGCGGAACAGCTGCGCGCCCTGGTTCGACCGCGCGTCCAGCTCGCCGTAGGTCACCGTCTCGCCGGAGTAGGCCATGATGTAGGCCGGCTTGTCCGGGTTGGACTTGGCGTGGACACTCGGATGCATGGTCTCGCTCCCGTGACGCGTGACAGAGCCCGCCCGCGCCAACTTATCTTTGATCAGCCGCCATTGCGGGCCTTGACCTACCGTCCGTCAAGCGGACGGGAGTGTCGTAAAAGCCTTTCAGGAGAAACACCCATGGCCGCGCCGACCTTCGAGACCCTGCTCTATGACGTCGCCGACGGGATCGCGACGATCACGCTGAACCGTCCCGACAAGCTCAACGCCTTCAATACTCAGATGATGAAGGACATGATCGCCGCCTTCGACGCCACCGACGCCGACGATGCCGTTCGCGTGGTGATCGTCACCGGGGCGGGGCGGGGTTTCTGCGCCGGGGCCGACCTGGCGGGCGGGGCCCAGACCTTTGACTACGAGGCCCGCGGCGGCGAAGACCGCGCCGCGCGCACCCGTGACGGCGTCCAGCGCGACGGCGGCGGCCTGCTCACCCTGCGGATCTTCGAGAGCCTCAAGCCGGTGATCGCCGCGGTGAACGGCCCCGCGGTGGGCGTGGGCGTCACCATGCAGCTGGCCATGGACATCCGCATGGCCTCCACCGCCGCCCGCTACGGCTTCGTCTTCGCCCGCCGCGGCCTGAACCCCGAGGCGGCGTCCTCCTGGTTCCTGCCGCATCTGGTGGGCGTCCAGACGGCG